>Ga0310344_10001916_pt1 | contig 15743 bp, 13 predicted proteins | sample HC15DNA20200_MG_FD_203801 | JGI IMG/M metagenome (GOLD analysis project Ga0310344, IMG submission 203801) | Marine microbial communities from station ALOHA, North Pacific Subtropical Gyre - HC15-DNA-20-200_MG | ecosystem: Environmental > Aquatic > Marine > Oceanic | place: Pacific Ocean: North... | reverse complement strand
AAAATACTTTTTAAAGATCAGTGCCTCATTCGACGGATCAAGAGAACTGTTCATTCTAGGAAATTTTTCTAGTACCTTCGCACTAGTCTGCAGTAAAAAAGGAAGCAGGGTGAGACGCAATCCCCGAGCTTCAGCCTCTTCTTTCTTTCTCTTTCGATACATTTCCAATTCTGTAATATCAACTTCATCAAAGTGAGTCACGTGAGGAATGTCGGTCCATGACCTTTGTAAATTTCTTGCAGATACTCTTCGTATCTTATTTTCTGAAACGAGTTCTATATCTCCAAATCGACTAAAATCAACACTGTGCTTACTATCCTGTCGTCTTGCGGATGTAAGCGAAGGTTCCTCAGAGACAGCTGACTTAACAAATCCCCTTAAGTCTTCTTTGCGAACTCGACCTTTTCTCCCTGAGCCCTCTACAAGAGAAAGGTTCACTCCTAGCTCAGCCGCCATTCGTCGTACCGAGGGACTCGCGTGAGCTCTGTTTTTTTCTGAAGAAAAGACGGAATCCGCCAACGATACCCGTGATTCCTCTATCGACTCGGGTTTAGCAACCCGAGGCACCGGAGAGACACTCCTTTCACTTCGCAATTCCACGCTATCCATTGGAAGAGAAACCGTTTCGTCTTTTGAGTCAGCTTTTACGGTCACCAACGACGAACCCTCAGCAACACGAGCTCCCAAATGAACATGAATTTTAGTTACGGTTCCAGCGGTCGTGGCCGGTATCTCCATTGTCGCCTTTTCACTCTCAAGAGTCACTAGCGACTGATCGAGAGAGATTACCTCACCTTCGGAAACCAAAATCTCGATGACTTCCACATCATCAAAGTCGCCAATATCCGGAACAATTATTGATACTTCTTTTGGCATGATTTTTGGCCTAGGCTACAGAAGGACTCGGTCTTTTGACATTGATTTGATAACGGCGAATTGCTTCCTCCACCTTTTCCTTTCCGACCTCTCCTTCTTCCATTAAGGCATGTAACGCTGCGAGAACAACGTAATGCCTATCGATCTCAAAAAATTCACGTAACTTCTTCCGTGTATCGCTTCGCCCAAAACCGTCCGTGCCGAGTACTGTATAACGACGCGGAACAAGCTCTCTAATTTGTTCTGCGTAGGTGCGAACCCAATCGGTTGAAGCAATTACAGGGCCCTGGCGGTGAGCTAAGCATTCTTCTACATAAGATAGGCTTGCAGTCTCTTGAGGCTGCAGCATTGCTAAACGACGATGCTCTCTACCTTCCCGCGCTAATTCTGTAAAGCTGGTAACACTCCAGACATCCGCGGAGACATCAAAATCCTGCTCTAACAGCTTAGCTGCCTCAATAACCTCTCGTAAGATGGCCCCGCTTCCCAAAAGCTGCACGCGTCGCTCACTATCGCCTCCTTCGTTTAGGAGATACATACCCTTTTTAATACCTCTCTCGACGCCTGGGGGAAGAGGTGGATGCAAATAGTTTTCATTTGCAATAGTGATGTAATAAAAGATATTTTCATTTTCGATGTACATCTTGTTTAAACCGTCGAGCAAAATTACCGCTAACTCGTAGTCGAATGTAGGGTCATATGATTTACAATTAGGAATCGTCGAGGAAAGAACATGACTATGACCATCTTGATGCTGCAGCCCCTCACCCGCAAGTGTAGTCCTTCCTGAAGTCGCACCTAGCAGAAAGCCCTTCGCCTGACTGTCTGCAGCGGCCCAAGCAAGATCTCCTATCCTTTGAAAACCAAACATCGAATAAAAAATGTAGAAAGGCAACATAACCTTATCGTGACTTGCATATGAAGTCGCTGCCGCAATCCACGAAGCAAAAGATCCTGCCTCGGTGATTCCCTCTTCAAGAATTTGCCCTTCTTTATCTTCCCGGTAATACATCACTTGATCTGCATCTACTGGATCGTAAAGTTGCCCTTTTGACGAATAAATACCCAGTGTCCTAAACAAACCTTCAATACCAAAGGTACGCGCCTCGTCGGGAACGATTGGTACTACTCGGCCTCCAACTTTCTTATCTCTCGTGAGAAAAGTCAGAAATCTAACGAACGCCATTGTTGTAGAATATTCACGGTCGCCACTGCCCGAAGTTAGTGTCTCAAAGACGGATATTTCAGGGAATTCCAAGACCTCGCTTGTTACTTGTCGCGCTGGCAGACAACCTCCCAAGGCTTCCCGTCGTTCTCGCATATACGACATCTCGGCGCTGTCCTCTTCGGGCTTGTAAAAAGGAGCTTTGTCCAACAGCTCGTCTGGTATTGGAATGCGATAGCGATCTCTGAACGCCTGCAATGCTTCAGTAGTAGGTTGCTTAACTTGATGAGCAATATTGACACTCTCGCCAGCCTTGCCAAGGCCATAGCCCTTAACAGTCTTCGCCAAAATAACTGTGGGCTGTCCTTCGTGTTTAACCGCAGACGCGTACGCTGCGTAAACTTTTTGAGGATCATGTCCTCCTCTATTGAGCCTCCAAATATCGTCATCCGACATGTTTGCTACGAGCTTCGTAAGTTCAGGGTATTTCCCGAAAAAATGTTCTCGAACATATGCTCCGCCTTTGGCCTTGTAGTTTTGGTAGTCACCATCGAGAGCTTCCTCCATACGCTTGAGGAGAATTCCATCTTTATCTCTACTCAGCAAAGGGTCCCAGAGACCACCCCAAATAACTTTCAGAACGTTCCAGCCGGCCCCTCGAAACCCTCCTTCTAGCTCTTGGATAATCTTCCCATTCCCTCGAACGGGCCCGTCAAGACGTTGCAAATTGCAATTAACTACGAATATTAGATTGTCGAGCTCTTCCCTAGCTGCAAGTGAAATCGCACCAAGCGACTCTGGTTCGTCCGTCTCTCCATCTCCAAGAAAAACCCAAACCTTCCGGTTGGCAGTATCCAAAATACCTCTATTGTGAAGATATTTCATAAAGCGAGCTTGATAGATCCCCATCAAAGGAGCTAAGCCCATCGACACTGTTGGAAATTGCCAAAAATCGGACATCAACCAAGGGTGTGGATAAGAAGACAACCCATCTCCATCAACCTCACGACGGAACTTCATTAGCTGAGCTTCCGTAATTCGACCTTCAAGAAATGCTCTTGAGTAAACTCCGGGGGCACTATGGCCTTGAAAGTAGACAAGATCTCCACCGTGAGTCTCTGTGGGTGCGTGAAAAAAGTGGTTGTATCCGACACTATATAGAGTCGCGGCCGAGGCGAAGCTGGAGATATGTCCACCCAACTCCTTGCTAGTCATATTGGCTCGCATCACCATAGCCAATGCATTCCATCGGACTATCGACCGAATCCGATGCTCTAATCCTGGCTCGCCCGGCATACTTTCTTCGTCTTCAACGGAGATAGTATTGACGTAGGCAGTTGTCGATCTGTGAGGAAGATGTGTCCCGCTCCGACGAGCTTTATCTATTAATTCCTCTATCAGAAAATGCGCTCGTCCCGCGCCTTCTCGTTCTAAAACCGATGAAAGAGCGTCCAGCCACTCGCTGGTCTCTTCCGGGTCTATATCGGTATTGCTCTTCACCACTTAAGCCGTCTCCTCAAACTGCGCACTTGATTGTTCTCCAAACGTCAATCGATTTTCCTGGAGTTTTTCAAAATCAGCGTCAGCGTGATAAGAGGATCGAGTCATTGGCGAAGCAGAAACCATGTAAAACCCTCGATCACGCGCTTCCTTCTCGAAATTCGAAAATTCCGAGGGGTGGACATAGCGCTCAACAGGGAGATTCTTTTTCGACGGCCGCAAATACTGTCCGATCGTAATAAAATCACAACCGACCGCTCGCAGATGATCCATTACCTCTAGGACCTCATCTCGGTTTTCTCCCAAGCCCAACATGATTCCCGACTTCGTAAAAACTGACGGGCTCCTTCTCTTAACGCGTGCAAGGAGTTTCAAAGAATGATCGTAGCTGGCTCCAGGTCGAACTCTCCGATAAAGCCTAGAGACCGTTTCGAGATTGTGATTATAGACATCAGGCCTAGCATCTGCGACTAGCTCAATTGACCCTTGTTTCCGTCTGAAATCAGGTGTCAATACTTCAACCGTGGTCTCGGAGCACTGTTTCCGAATGGCTTTGATTGCTTCTACAAAATGACGTGCGCCACCATCGTCGAGATCATCTCTATCGACGGAGGTCAGAACCACATGGCGCAAGCGCAGTCTCTCAACAGCAGCGGCAACTCTAGCTGGTTCATGTGGATCCACTTCATCCCCGAGACCCGTCGCGATATTGCAAAAGCCACAGGCTCTGGTGCAAACCCTTCCAAGCAGCATTACCGTAGCGTGTCCCTTAGCCCAACACTCTCCAATATTTGGACAGGCTGCCTCCTCGCACACTGTATTAAGAGCAAGGCCCCTAACCAATTCGCGAGTTGCACGGTACCCTTCACCACTGGGTGCTTTTACCCTCAACCAGTCCGGTTTCTTGCTCCGGAGCGAAATTACCTCCCGAGTGTCATCTATTTTTGCAGGACCTTTAGAACGCTGTTCTGACATTTTTCACCCAATTCAAAGTTTAGCAAAAAAAGCTGCTGTCCTTTGCTCAGAGGACTTGCGCAAGCTCCTACAAATCGCCGAAACTCGCTCGACCACAAAGACTTCACTAAGAAGTCATCGACCGGAGATCTTAATGTCGGAAAATTCTGAATTTTTTCGCTTTCGGGGGACCGAAGGCTACATCGCATCCGAACCGCTTATCGATGCGGTCAACTGTGCACTGGCACTTGAAAAGCCACTATTAATCAAAGGTGAGCCTGGTACGGGGAAAACCCTCCTAGCGAGACACGTGGCAGAAGGCCTTGGCATGCCGATGGAATCTTGGAACATCAAGTCTACGTCGAAAGCAACTGACGGCCTTTATGTGTATGACACTGTTCAAAGATTGAACGATGCCAGATTTGGTGACGGAGATGTTTCCGACATCCGGCATTATATAAAGTATGGACCGCTTGGCACGGTGTTCAGGGCCGAAAATCGCCACGTATTACTTATTGATGAAATAGACAAAGCCGATTTGGAGTTTCCGAACGACATCCTACATGAATTGGACGAGATGCGTTTCGATGTAATGGAAACGGGAGACGAGATTGTTGCTAAAGAGCGACCTGTTGTGATCGTCACTTCGAACAATGAAAAAGAACTTCCAGATGCGTTCCTTAGAAGGTGCGTATTTCATTTCATTGAATTTCCCGAGAGAGATCTGATGAAAGAGATCATTGATGTACATCACAAAAACCTAGATACTACTCTCCTAGATCAAGTGCTCATAAAATTTTACTGGCTAAGAGAACAAGAGGAATTAAGAAAGAAGCCTTCCACATCGGAACTCATTGATTGGATCTCAGTACTTTTAAGAGGTGGAATAACTGTGGAACAAGTAAACGAACACATACCGTTTCTCGGAGCACTTCTAAAAAATGAGCAAGATACCGAGGCAATGCAACGCTTTGACGAAGCGGGGGGTGACATGCCTAAAGCCTGGAGTGATCTCGGACCTCGTTACAATCAGTAGTTAAAGGAGGTAAGCAAGTGTTTCTCGACCTTTTCTATCAGTTGCGAGACGAGGGAGTCCCCGTTGCCATCCAAGAATGGTTGACACTTATGCAGGCCATCGCAGAAGGTCAACACGGCGGAAGCCTAATGCGGTTCTACCATATTTCGCGGGCGACTCTCGTCAAGAGTGAAACTTATTTCGATTCATTTGACCGTGTTTTTTCACGGGTTTTTCAAGGAGTAGAAGGAGAGTTTAAAATTGAAGACGAGGTTTTGGCGTGGCTCAACGATCCCAAAAATCATCAAGCGCTAACTGAAGAACAGCGAGCGATGCTAGAGCGTCTTACTCAAGACGAGCTAATGAAGAAATTCCTTGAAACTTTGGCGGAACAAACGGAGAGACACGATGGTGGCGGAAAATGGGTGGGCACCGGCGGACGCTCACCATACGGTAACAACGGAGAACATCCCACGGGCATACGAGTGGGTGGGGAAAGTAAAAATCGTAGTGCCATGAAAGTATGGGACGAACGTCGTTTCATGGGATATCGAACTGATCTGACCATGGATCTTAGGCAAACAAAGGTTGCTTTAAAAAGATTGAGACAGCTTACACGGATAGGTCCTGAGGACGAACTAGATATTGACGCAACTATCGATACCACCTGCAAGAATGCGGGAGAAATCGAACTTGAATTTCGCGCGGAACGAAAAAATCAAGTTCGACTTTTGCTACTCATGGACGTCGGGGGGACGATGGACCCGTACTATGAGCCTGTCAGTCGTCTGCTAACAGCGCTTCATGAAGAACGAGGGCTTCGGGATTTCAAGGCATACTACTTTCACAACTGCATCTACGACCACCTTTACAAGACCGCAGACATGAACTCGCGAAAATCTCTTCCCACTGGTGATATTCTCCGCAAACTAAATCATCGATGGAAGCTATTGGTGGTCGGCGACGCCGCGATGAACCCTGCTGAGCTGTTGGAGCCCTACGGGAACATAGACCCTCGGCTGGAGGGGGATACCCCGGGTATAAAATGGCTACATCGACTAAATGATCATTTTGAACGAAGCGTATGGCTAAATCCAGATTCACAGAAACTCTGGGGACACACACACACGACTCGAATTATTCAAAACCTTTTCCCGATGTTTCACTTGAGTGTTGATGGAATTTCAGAAGCTGTGCAGGCTCTCATCGGTGCTAAAACATCGCTACACTAAACGGGGCAGTACAGCACCCATAGCTGGCCGTCCTTAAAAGTCCGGAAAAATTAGCGCCTCTCTTAAGGTTGGGCGCACGACCTAGAAGGGAAAAGAGGGAGGATGAAGACCTACCTGAGCCTGCTAAAAGAAGTAAGAGATCAGGGAATTCCCAAGCAGGATCGAACAGGAACAGGAACGCTGAGCCTTTTCGGCGCACAATTGAGATTTAATTTGAGTGAAGGATTTCCAGCCGTAACAACGAAGCTTCTTCATTGGCCATCCGTAGCACACGAACTTCTATGGTTTATTCGAGGAGAAAGCAACGTTCGTTACCTTCACGAACATGGCGTAACCATTTGGGATGAGTGGGCAAACCCCGAGGGCGACCTCGGTCCAGTCTACGGGGTACAGTGGCGCTCGTGGCCTACACCCACAGGGGAAAACATCGATCAACTACAGAACGTCATACATGAAATCAAGAACAACCCTAATTCGAGGCGACTTCTTGTTAGTGCATGGAACGTGGGGCAGTTGGAAAAGATGGCCTTACTTCCTTGCCACGTTATGTTTCAGTTCTACGTTGCACAGGGGAGGCTTTCTTGTCACCTATACCAACGCAGTGCAGATATATTTTTAGGTCTTCCTTTTAATATTGCCTCATATGCGTTGCTGACCGAAATGATTTCTTATGTAAGCAACCTCGAACCGGGAGACCTTGTCGTTTCTTTAGGCGATGTCCACCTCTACAACAACCATCTGACCCAAGCGGATCAGCAGCTAGAAAGAGAACCGTTTTCACCGCCAAGGCTTGAAATTAACGGAAACATACGAGCGCTAGAAGATTTTGCGTTTGAAAACTTTTCACTTTCAAATTACAAACATCATCCGAAAATCACAGCTCCTGTTGCTGTCTGAATTAACGCCCATAGTTAACGGTCGCGGACTTATCCCACTCAACAAAAAAGTATTCAGTACTAATCCTCTCGACCAAAGACCTCATCAAGATGCTCCGAGGGTAGTGGCTCAGAGAAAAGCGATCCTAATACCGAGACAATTACAGAAGCCCCACCTCCTAAGGTCGCGCACGCAAATGGATTCGAGCTTTGAGAGGAGAGCCAGGCTAAAACACCTTCCTCTCCGTGAATCCCCCCACTCTTCAGTACGATAAATACGATCGCGCCGGCAAAAAAACCCAGAAGAGCTCCGGTCCTGCTTAACCTACGCCAGAAAACACCCAACATGAACGGACCCGCGAGTGCGGCCATCATGCCCCCTATTCCAGCCCACACCAAAAGGGCGACGTTTAAATCTTGGAATGCCCAAGCCATTCCCATGGCTCCTATCAGCACAAAAGCAGTGGCTATTCTGCTTATTCGAAGTGACAACTTATCGATATAAGCTTCTCCTCGATCCTTGTGATAGCGAGGGGCGAGAGAACAACGATAGATATCGTTCGCAAAAATCTGCGACGCCGACACCGCCAGGCCATCGGCGGTCGACATAACGGCAGCAAGAACCCCAGCACCTAGCAGTGCGGCAAGCCACGATGGAAGAAGAGTGATGAAAAGTGCAGGGATTGAATAGTTAGGCCCGTACTCACCGGTCAGCAACTCGTCCCCTAGGACTGCTCGAGCCAGAAGGCCACCAAGTGCAAGACCAGGCATAAGAAGTCCCAAAACGAAGCTCAGGGTCATAAACCGACGCCTACTTGCATTGTCTTTTAATGCCCAAAGTTTATTCCCGATATGGGGCAGCATTCCTAGCGGAAGGTGCGCCGCAAAAATGGCAAAGACATCCCATGAAGAATTTACAATTGAGCTTTTTGGATTAAAAACCTTCGTAGTATCAGGATCAAGTGATTCGAGGCGATTTAGAACTCCACCCAGACCACCATCTACCCCGAAACCAAACATAAACATTGCGATCACACCCAGGGCAATAATAATCATAAGCGCGCCCTGGATTCCATCGGTGAGAATGTCTGCGTGGGCACCACCAATTGCGATGTAAACGAGAAGAACGCCACTGGTGATTGCCAACGCGTAAAATTTGGGTATTCCCATCATTTGCTCGAACATCACCGTTCCCGCCAAGAGCTGACCCGCAAGATAAAACAAAAGAAGAAGAGAAAATATTGCAACCGAAAGTCTCAAAAGCTCCGACTGGTATCGGTCGCCCAAGTATTCAGGTATCGAGCGATTACCAAAGATACGCCCCGCACGCGTTACAGCACGCAAACAAAGCAAAATCCCTCCGTATACTCCCAATGGATAAATAAAGGCGTACCACAAGCCAGAAAGACCCACCTTGTAGGTGATTGCGGGGAGACCTAAGAAGGTTGCTCCGCTCGCAGTTGTCGCTACTAACGCAAAGGATAAAAATATCGCTCCGTAGCTACCTCTCGCCGTGGCAAAGTCGTCCCCACTTTTCACTCGACGCATACCGAGGACGCCGCATATGGCCATAATTCCGATGTACATGAGAAGGAAGACCCAGGACCACATTCTCAAATCACCATTGGGTTCAACCATATCCATCGGACTCCATTCTTAAAGCCAAAACAATTTTACTTTGTAACGACTGCCATCGGCTCCGACCATCGAAGCGTGTTAAGATTCGCACAGTTATGAGATATATCCATCTATTCCTAGTCGCATCTTTTCTCGCTTTCTTCATCACAACTGAGGTTGGGTGCGGGGAAAGGATGGAACGTCGAGCAAGAATTTCTCGTTTTACTGACTCCCCTCTAATTCCGATTGGAAGAGCCGAGCGCGACATGTCAGGAAAAATCACTTATCGACTATCTACCCTCGAGCAAAAGACGGAAGATGAAGTCTATGTAGACATCGAGGTGATGAACGGTACGGCCAGAGGATTTCGTAGTGCATCCTGTGTAATTACATTTCTTGGTCGTGATGGTGCTAGGAAGCGGGTAAGGTGGAACATGGGCCCCCTTAAGGAAAGTGAGCATAAAAGAGTAAATCTTCGTACGGACGTTGATTACAAAGTGGAGGATATCCAGGTTTCACTTCAAACCACAATGTAAAGGGAATAGGAAGTCTCAGCCTCCCACGCAACTTGCCGAAATTTGAGTCAATTCATTTCGCGAAGTATCATCAAGCTCGCGGCCACTCGCTAGAATTGATTCAGCAACCGCGCAACCATCTCCCGCTTTCTCTGGAACCAGTCGCAAAGTCCTCGCAACCCCAACTCGCGCTTTGGCCCAAGCCGGACTCCCTGGCTCGGAGAGTTTACTAGCATGATGCCAAACTTGAGTCGCGGCTCCTGCATTTCCCAAGGACTCGTAGAGGCTTGCCGTCCCATGTAGTGTGCGGAGAGCACGAGGGTTCGCAGCAACGACCTCTTCCAATCTTCTTTTCGCAAGTCCTGCATCGCCAGCCCGCAGACTCGCCTCGGCTTCCCTCAGAATGAGATCGGCAACCAACTCACCTTCTACGGATTTCGGACGGGTATCCCGCAGTACCTTCAATAACTTGGCCTGTACTGCGGGGTTTGGAGCATCTTCGGGTGCTACCGCCCCAACGAGTGCCGCGAGCTCCCAACGCGACTTTTTTGCTCCCGGTCCGGTCGACAAAATCCTAGTTGCTAGATGCTGTGCGTCGCCCTTACGCCCTACTCTCCACAGCGCCATTAACCGGGTTCTCATTGCTTCAAAGTCCGGATTTAAAGTCAACAATCTCTCGAGAGCCTTTGTAGATTTCCCTTCCCCAATCAGTTGGCGAACGTTTGCCACTCCGATGTCTTGTGCATAGGTCTTCTGCAGTTCCTTCGGAAGGTTCCTTATTCCTCCTAATGCCTTCGTCAGCTCCCGAGTTGGCCCTCGAACGTCAGTGGGCTTTCGTAACGCCCTTTCAAGTGCCCCCTGTACCTTGGCGGAAAGTACGAGGACCTTTTGAAGCGCAACTGCCTCTACACCTGCAGCACCCATAGGCACTCTATTCAACAACCTGATTGCGCGGTTGGGGTTCCTCGAAGCTGCTGCCCTTGAGAGCGCACGTGTTACCTGAACTTGGTCTGCTTCCGCGCTATCGGGAGCATCCCTCGCGACCCATTTCGACGCGGATGCAACTGCTCTCGAAGAGGCCGCTCCACCACCGGCCGCTTCCCAGGCTTTCGCCGAATCGTAGGAAAGGCGAGCCATATTGCTGCGGAACTCGGATTTTGGGTACTGGGAACGAAAAGAATCACAAGCCCTATAAGAAAGTTCGTAGTTTTCCTCTCGAAATCTCGCCTCCGCCAACCGAGCCCAGAGCACTTCGCGGCGAAGCCCAGGAAGTGGCTTACCCGAGCTTAGTGCACGGTCCAAAAACGACGCTGCTACTTCGGGGGATTCTTCAGTAAACGCCAATCCTGCTAAAACTTCACTGACAGCACCGAGATTCAAACTAACTAATGTTTTCCCCGAGAGATCGGCCGAAGCGAGATGTGCAACAACTTGCCCGGGAGCTTTTCCTGACGCCCCGAGAAGTTTGACTGCAGCAGCCCTTAAATCGGCAAGCTGTTTCTCTGGCTCATCGCCTGCAAGGATCGCCTCCACCCGAAGCATCAACAATTCTTTACCGCTTCCAGTTTTCTCTGAAGCTCCCCGCGTATGTGTCAAGACACCCTTAAGGTCTCCTGAGTCGGCCGCACTCCTAGCCCGCTCTAGCACAACTCTTCGATGAAATTCCGCCGGTGCATCTGCAAATACTCGACCGAGGCGATCAAGTGTGGTCGCAGCATTTTTAGGTTTACCCAATTCTCTCTGAATAGAAGCAACCGCAAGTAGAGTCTCTCTTCCCACGTTAGGGTCTCTAATCCGAGGAAGGGCTCTCCCGAACGCGCGTAAGGCACCTCTAAAATATCCACGTTGGCGCGTCTTCCCATCCCCTCTCCTTTTAGCGATATGTCCGAGGCGGTAGAGCACCCAACCCTTCCAGTAGTCTATTTCACCTGCAAGGTGATCTATCTCCATCCATTGTCGTGACCCGTAGAGATCGTCAAGGGCGGCTTCATCGTCACCAATTTCAGTTTCCCTACGTTCCCGCCACGACTTCAGACCACTGTCGGCGCTTTCTAAAGCACGTAGAGAGCTCTCGAGTACAGACGCCGACAGCTCGGTCGCTCCCAACACCTCAGCAGTATCTCGAACAACATTCTTAAGTCGAGGAATATCTCCTGCTTGAGCAGCTCGACTAGCTCGATCTGCAAGGTCCGCGACACTCGGACTAGAGAATCCAAAAGTCACTAGAAAAGCGAGAACTGCATTGCGTGCCAGCCTTTTTATCAAAGAGCATCTCCCAATTCACCAAGGGTCACCTTTAGTCGGCCTACAGAAATCGCAGCATCGTAGGCATCCACGACCAACGAGTATGGAACGGTAGCCTCACCCACCACAACGATAGGAATAGTCTCTCCCAACTCGCTGAGTCTTTGCTTTAACTCCGCAACTGAATCCATCCGCACTCCTCCTGCAAAAATTTCGGGTCCGGATTCGGTGTCTTGGATAGCAATTCGGTAGGGTTCTAAAAACTGCTCAACGGCAGGCGGCTCCCTTTCGGGCAAACGAACTTCAAATCTATCTTCTCTCGGAACAAAACGGGCAGTGAGCACGAGGAACAAAAGGAGTAAGAAAACTACGTCGACGAGCGGCGTCAGTCCGGACGTTGCCGCATAAGTCCGTCCTGCTACGTCTTTTTTTTCTCGTCGACGCCGGCTCATGGGGACTCCTCATTGCCATCATAAGGACTGACCATTAACCGCACGTTGGGCACTCCTTCTGCCCGAAGAACCGACAGCACACGCTTCATCACTCCATAATCAACGTGCCCGTCTCCTCGTAAACGTACCATCCGTATTCCTTGGGAGGAAAGCGCAGAAGCAAGGACATCCATAGTAACGGGCTCGCCGTCAAGATTAATATCGCCTTGGTCGGTGACGGATATTACTGGCTCTGACCCAGGTCGTTCATTTTCTTTAGCTTGCGTAGCCTTCGGCAAGTCCAGTTCAATCAAGGGCTGTTGGATTACTCCTTGGGCAAGAGCAAAAAACAACACAAGAAGCATCACCAAATCGATTAACGGCATCAAAACCGCACCGAGGCGACCCCAAGCTGCCCTACTCGTACGTTTCATGAATCTGAAGAACCTCTACGCGAAGCCAAATCGTCGGGCAAGGCCGCCAAAACCTTCTCGCCGGTAGCGATTCCCATTGCCTGAACGTGGTCGGCCCTATTCCGCAGGACCGTGTACAGCAGCAAAATGGGAATGGCCACTGTCAAACCCATCATTGTCGTAACGAGAGCTTGGAAAATTCCCGCCGATAGTTTCACAGGGTCGACTGGCCCGGTTGCTTGCGAAAGGGCTGCAAAAGTTTTTACCATCCCTGTCACTGTACCGAGCAGGCCGAGCATAGGGGCAACAGTTGCTATGAGGTTCAAGTATTCGATTCTTCTCACGACACCGTTCATCCAGCTCTCGGATGCATCCGCCATCACATTTCGTGCCTCAGGTCGGCCATCTCCCAGAGTTTCAAGACCCGAGCTCAACAGGTGTCCTAAAAAGGTCTGACTCGCGCGACTCTGATCGAGGGCCGTTTTAGAGTCTCCTTTCCTCAGACTGTCCTCTGTTTCCTGAGCAAGACTTCCGGGCACAAGGGCTCCCTGCCTCAGCTCGAAGAAGAAAATGCCTGCAAGAGCTATTCCTACGATGGAGAGAGCAACAATTGCATATCCCACAAGTCCGCCGTAACCGAGGACCTCTGCGAAATCCACCCCTACCTCTTCTTCTGTAGGAACCGCTTCCGTAATATCGGAACCTGGACTTTCTTCGTCAGTTAAATTCGTACCGCTTGGGGCTTCCTGTGCAACAGGAGCTCCTTCGGGCGCCGTCTCAGCCTCCTGAGCGCTTGCTTGCCCATAGAAAGAAACAACCAAAAAACACAAAAAAATTGCAACAAGAGACCGATGCATCATTCCAGTCCTCCGAGAAATGGCACGAGCCAATCGAGCCATTGTGTACCAAAAATTGCGACAGCTAAATTTCGGGCTACCTGAGTAGTCCCGAGCAGGTTGACCACCTCGCCCCCGCCCGCAGCTGCGAGTTCGTGAAACTGAGGTATGTAATTTTTCCCAATATACGCAGATTCAATTCCGTGAAGCTTCCGCAAAACCTCAGGGTTTGAAATCAGAGAAACGTCTAGAAGAGTCACCACTCCTCCTCGACCGCGAAAGCCGGAAACCCTATTGAGCAGTCTTCCCATCGTCTCCGGGTGCGGTGGAGCGTCACCGACGATTATAATGACCTGTACCGCCTGGGGCCGAAACCCTGTTTTCTGCATGGCCGCTTCGACAGCCGGTTCAATTGCTTCAAAAATATCCCCACCGCCCTCGGCAGTGAGACGATTTAGAAATTGCTGTATCCGAGGCGTGCGATAAGTCAGCGGTAAAGTCTTTGTCAGGTAAGAAGCGTCATAATCTCTGTAAGCGACAATTCCAAAACGGGTTTTGGGCACGAAGCCTCTTACAACACGAACCAATTCCTGGATACGATCGCGAACTTCCTCGATGACCCAACCCATACTGCCTGTCGTGTCGATAGCCAAAACCACGTCAAGTCCATGGCGTCGCATATCATCTAGCATGTCGTCAAAACTTCCAAAAGATCCGGGCGCGCCTGAGCCGAATGATGGTGTGACCTGTAAGGTTGGGCTGGGCATCGTCTCGAAAATCTGAGTCGCTTCGGCTGTAATCGTGTCAGGTCGAAGAGTTTCGGTCGGAAGCGGCCTTACAACACGGACGTTCTGTTTCGGGCGAGGAAGAGGCTGGGGATCGGCAACTGCCTCCGAGGTTGCTGGTGCATCGGGCGACAGCTCCAACGCCACATCCCTCTCTTCTCCAGGTGGGCCTGAAAGTCCAAGGGGAAGAGCCTGAAGGTACAAATAAATCAAAATGTGGACTATTACCGAAAATGCGAGTGCAATAAGGGCCCATCGACGAGTTCGCTCGTAATTAGGACCTGGGGCACGAGGTTTGATAAGTTCTTCCGTCATTAGGACTTCACGTGCCTTTTCTCACAAGCTTGTCTCGACCTCACTCCGGACACCAGTCGATCTGAGTTCGTCTAGGCTATCGACCAAGCGACAATACCACCACTGGTCTGACGATTCCCGACTGTAGGCAGTCGACGTCGAAAAACCATGACGTTTAGCCACTTTTTTTAACCGAGGGCAAATTTGTTCTCAAAAACCGACTCCCCCTCTAAAGATTATGCGGGAAGCGCTATTTTAGTTATACACAGAGTGCAGGTGCACGCACCCTCTCACCCCGACCGTCCACAATCGCGTCGCACGACGTAAAGGACAGCCTTCGAATAGGAAGATGATGAGAAATTGCTTCCGATCCACTGCCTCCGCAGCTATAGCCGTACTCCTCCTTTCTCTTGCGATCGGTTGTGTAGGTACTGTCCAGCCGTATTACGGCGGCTACGCGATTGTTCCTGAACCGCAGGGTGATGAGACCGAAAAATCGGTCGAACGCGTCTTCAGGGAGCAGACAGGCCTCTGGATGGGCATGCTTCGGGGCATCGCAATAGATATCCTAATGGAGAAGCACGGAGCAAAAACGGGGCGTCAGCCCAGCTCCGGAGGTGTAATGACCTTCACGGTACCTAGTGGAGGTTACGCGTATCTGCTGTACAACGAAGGGCCTCCCGGAAGCGGGAAAATCTATCTGTGCGGTCTGCACCTTAGAGGCGTTGGTCATTCTCCTCCACCTCTCGTGAATGTGGACCGAATTAGAGCCGCTATCGGGGGACAGAACTATCGCCGAACTCCAGATCGGGTCATTTCGATCGGCGACTCAGACGTTTTATTTCTAGACCGAGAAAAGTGCGCCCACCGAGACCCTGGCCCCCCACGCGGAAGCCGACGGCGGGCGCCGCAGGGCTAAAAGCTTCGATCGGAAGAGAGAAATCCCGTTCCCTCAGCATAACCACCAGATTTGTTGTAGAGCCAGGCCCAC
>Ga0310344_10001915_pt1 | contig 15745 bp, 17 predicted proteins | sample HC15DNA20200_MG_FD_203801 | JGI IMG/M metagenome (GOLD analysis project Ga0310344, IMG submission 203801) | Marine microbial communities from station ALOHA, North Pacific Subtropical Gyre - HC15-DNA-20-200_MG | ecosystem: Environmental > Aquatic > Marine > Oceanic | place: Pacific Ocean: North... | reverse complement strand
CTAAAACTTGTATTCTAAATTTATCCTCAGTTCCAACACGAACTTCTTCTTGAACCCACATTGCCATGTCAAAATCTGAACACTCGAAATAATCAACATGACATATGTTAAAACTAAAATAGTCACCAACTTTGAGACCTTCACCAACATACCAAGATCCATCAATGTTTACACCACCTGCTTGAATTCCACCTGAATTAATTTGAGCAAATGAATCTTGAGAAGCTAAAGGAATTAAGAATAAAAATGCAAAAACAGGAATTATTAGTTTAATATTCACAAAATTCAAATCCAATTTTAGTAAGATAAATGTTTCATAGAATCATCTAGATACAAAGAAAATAAAAAAAGAGAAAATAGTATTATTTTCTTATAGTTGTGAAACTGCTTCCTTGCAGACGTCAGTATTACATTTACAGTCATGACTACATATGCAATGACCTTGCATCGCACAATCACATGAATAATCTGGATCGCCGGAATCTGCTTCGCAACCACATGCTTGATCTGTCATGAAATGGATAAAAAAAACATCGTTTTAAAAGTTTAGAATAATTATCAACGCCGTTATCTCATTCATGAGTAGATTTTAGAAGAATTTGTGAAACATCAGTTAGTGATTGTATATCGGCTTCAAATGTTGAATTATCATATTCTAAGTCAAAACCAGTTTTCAGAATATGGATCATTTCAGGATATTCAGATAGTCTATCCTTAATTCTATAGAAATTATTCCTATTTAGATATCCAATGTAAAAATAACAATCAGTGTACAATGATTTTTCAATAAAGCAGTTTATTTTATGAGCAATAATTTTTGAAATATCATTTTTCTCTACTAAATCAGAAAGTCCAATCGCAGATTTTGACATTCTCTCTAATAGTGATGGAGTAGATCTTTCTAAACCTGAGGAATCTAAAACAGTAGACAATGTTTCATTAATTTGATTGGATTTTAAATTTCTAAGTGTGTTAAGCATATGTGATGGACTAGGACGACATTTGTTTAATGAGAGTATTGCATCTGTTAAGAAATATCTTGCAGATTTGATCCAAGAGGATACAAACGGATCTGATGTGACTATTCCATTTTTCGCCTTTGTTAAACAGATTTGTGACTCAATAATGCTGTTTTTTGTAAATGCATTAAAGAGTAAATCTTGTTTTTTATGAATTTTTGCCAAAAACATTTGTAGTTCCCATTGCTCATCAGATAAAATCTGTGTATTTTGCAATTGGATTAAAACCTCAACTCTATTTTCAGTTAATGAACAATGATGAATTTTGAAGAATTGATTGTCTTTTTCTACTATCGAACAATTTTCATCCATATGATCAAAAATTATTATATCGTATACACAACAATCAAAGTTTGTTTCATCCATATGACAACCACCTAAACCCACTGGATGAGCAGTAGATGGTATAATTTTGAGAAATTCTTCCGATTCCACAAAAAAAATAGTGTGGTATTTTCTATAAAGTAACCAAATTACAAAGTTTTACAAAATAATAAATCTAAAACACTTGCTTTAAATTGTGAATCAGATAAATTTTTTCAGCTCCTATAGTGTAGTCCGGCCAAGCATACTGCCCTCTCAAGGCAGTGACTCGGGTTCAAATCCCGATGGGAGCATATTAATTCATGAATGAATCATTTAGACATTATGGAACTTAGAAAATTAAAACTGAAAGAACAATATAGATCAGATAGAGATGACATAATCTCAGAATTTCTTATTCCATGTTTGAGTAACTGTATACAGTATGATAGAACTGTAGAATTTGTCACACTCAGAGGTTTAACAACATTATCATTAGGATTCCACAACTCTACTCCTAATGCACGAATTCGAATAATTACCGGACATCAATTTTCTATAAGTGATCTAAACACGATGGTTAAGCTTTTTTCTAGAAATCAAAGTAGGTTAAATTTTAATCCAGAAATAATTAGAGATTTGAAATTAGAATTGATAAGAAGATTAGTAATGGATGGAAATTTGATGTTTAAGATTGCAATTCCTAGTTCAGAAGAAATAAATGGTTCATTTTCAGAGAAAATGGGGATTTTTCGTGATGCAAATGGTGACACAGTTGCATTTTCTGGTACATCTAGTATTATGCTTGCAAGACAAACCCATAATTTTGAATCAATTGATGTTTTTACATCATGGAATGATAAATCACGGATCGATACAAAAATAGATGATTTTGAAAAATTATGGACAAATCAAACTAATTCGGTAAAAGTTTTTGATTTTGATTATGCAGAAAAACATAATCTACTCAAATATTCATCAGAATGGGCTATCAATATGTGATAAATTTTAAAAGTTAAAGTCCACGACGTTTGAATCTTTATTATTCTCTGAAAAATTAATCTTTGAAATCTTGTAATAGATTACCTCACCTCTTCTTTCTATAACCGCAATAATTGGTTCTTTACCCATCTTTGTGATTTCTTCAATATTTTTTTGAATTCGAGAAATTTTTTCTTCTGTTCCTTCATTTAATCCGAAAATAAGATATTTAGCACCCTTTCTTCCAAAATGACCTTTTTCATAAACTAAAAAATCTGACCCAAACCCAAAACCACTCTTTACAATATATCCACGGTTCCTAAGATCACGATAAATTAAAAATTTTGTAAAAGTATCATTGTCATCTTTTTTATAAATTTGCATTAGATCATCAAAGGAAATATTTTTCTTTACCTTCAAGATTTTGAGTTTTTTTATGTATGAAAGATACAGAATTTCAAACGGTGCTAGAGTGAATTCCTTCTCATATTTTTCACCATATCCTTTTGAGAGTAATTCATTTTGCATTGATTCATTTGAAATTTTTACAGAATTTTTTACTAGATCACCAACTATTGACGATTCTATTTCAAAAGACATACTATAATATTGAGAATTTTTCTAATATAAGATTCTAGAGATTTTTAGCTAAAATTATCATAAAATAGTAATTAATTTACTAACCGTTAAAATAGGGTGATTAAATTTTGTCTGATATGCACGGTGCATGTTACAGAAAAAGTACTGGACAACCATATGCTAATACGAGGCATATCAAAGGTAAGCCACAAATAAAAATCGCAAAATTCAACAGTGGTAATAAAAAGGGAAAATTCGAGTATTGTGTTCAACTGTTGATTAATGAACAAGTCCAAATTAGGCATATGGCCATTGAATCTACCAGATTATCTGCAAACAAAACTCTTGAAAAAACCACTGGTGAAGTAGGATATTCATCTACACTTAGAATATATCCACATGTTAGATTAAGAGAAAATAAAATGATTGCTGCTGCTGGTGCAGATAGACTTTCAGATGGAATGAGAAGGGCATTTGGTAAAGCAAATAGTCTTGCTGCTAGAGTAAAAAGAGGTCAAGTTATAATGGAAATGAATGTTAAAGAAGAACATGTTGAAGCAGCAAAAAATGCATTAAAAAAAGCATGTGTAAAGTTACCTGGTACACCTACAATTAAGGTAATAAAATTAAAAAATTAAGACTAGAGACTATCAGAAAATAATTTTCTGTTACTTTTTATGAAATCAATAAATTCTCTGAATTCTACATTTGATGGATCTCGTTTTAAAATTCTTCGATGCTGATAGAAAAATGAGTTGTATAGTCTACCAATTAGTATACCGATGTACAATGAATCAGAATCTACATTTTCAAGACAGAAGATTAATTCTGCAATGTCATCGTTTTCATTTAAACTCTCATTAAGTTTTTCAATTAGGATCTCTTTAATTTTTTCATCCATGAAAACTAATAATCTAAAGTTGATTAAAAAGATGTTAAACGAACATTACGCTTTAATATACAATTTTAACCTCATTTAATGAGCAGTCGTAGTATAGTTTGGTTATTATTCTAGCTTGCCAAGTTAGTGACCCGGGTTCGAATCCCGGCGACTGCATGTTAATCTAGTTTTTTAAGTTTTTTTGCTATTATGACATCCACTTTATAGTTTAATTTTGTTCTGGGATTAATCTTTAAAGTCCAATTAATCGAATTTGGAATATTTGTTTTTTTAATTAACGAAAAACCAAATGATCTAATTTTTTTTCTTATATCATTTTCATATAGTGGAAAATTAACAGTGTTCTTTCCTCTAACATAATCATATGGATCTGATAAAACAACATAATTACTAGTCATTTGAGAAATTTTTTCTAGTATTTTTAATGGTTCAACAACTTCTAGCATGTTTAATGCTAAGACTAAATCAAACTTCTTTTTACCAAATGGATGATTTAATACATCAGCCACAAAATAATCTAAATTACTAAATGATTTAGATTTTGCATATAATGTTGCAAAAAAAGAAATATCAATGCCAAAAATATTTTTGTGGTTTCTTCTAAGGGAGTTTGAAACTATTCCTACAGATGAACCAAATTCTACAACATTTTCACATGATGGTAAATCATTTAATTTAGATTTTAATAATGAATAAAAGGATGAATGACTACTAAGTTTGTAAATTTTAGACCAATGTTCTTCTACCAATGAGTGATCAATAACAGAAATTTTACTCTTTGGTAAGGATTTTTTTAAAAACTCCTTCATTTTTGGTGTTCGTGATAAAGCATAGATCTTTCCCTGTAAGGAAAATCTATTTGCTAGGTAATCAGTAAAATCATTCACAATGATTGGAATTTTTTCTATAATTGGAAAAATCATATTACAATTATAACAGATTAGAAAACCTTCATCAATTTCATTTGATGATTGTAAAACATCTAATGCAATTTTTCTTCTACATTGAATACATCTTAGAAAGTTGAGATTTTTTTCATGCAATTATAATGATTATTAAGAGATCAATATCTGCTTTATCGAATAAGATAGCATTAAATTTGTTCTGAATCTGTTTTTGTTATGGTAGAGACTGAAGAATTTGCAGAGGCATTACTTGATCAGATTTCTGTTGAATTAAACGAGGAAAAAGAAATAGCTCAGTTATCAATCAAAATATCTGAAGACCCAAATTTTCCAAAAAACTTTACAGATATGGAAGATTTTTCAATACAACATTTTTCTGAAATGAAAGAACGTATAGAGGATTTTACGGGTCTGATTCCAGATTCTAACATAAGTATAGAATTTCCAGATCTGAAAAAGTTCAAATTACTAAAAGGAAAAAAGGTTTATGCAACAAACCAATCAGTAGATTTTGTCAATGATTTATTCTCTGCAGTTGCAGATGAAGATATTAAAAATATATCAGAATTAATACAAAAAGATACAGCAAAATTTCTGGTTTACTCAACTTATGCTAAATCATATATCTCTAAAATTTCAACTACATACGGTGATTATCTAAACTCTACTGTTTTTCTTAATAAATTCATTTTATCAAAATATCCACAGATAATTCTATACAAACAGGGTCCACCATTCGAAACAAAACTAGAGCAAGTTGATTCTGGGTATAGAGGTGCATTGAAAATGACATTATTAGAAGAACTAATTCATTCTACACAAACCAATTTGGAGAATGAAAACAAAAACGCAGCAGTAAATGTAAATTCACTTAATGAAGAATTAGCAAAAATTATTTTAGGCTTGGATAGTTCTGCTGCATCTCAACTTTATGATTACTTACAATTACAAACTGTTCCGGATGACTTTCCAATTGCAAAGAAAGCAAATTTATTTTTCATGCTTAATCCAGATAATTTTGTTGTGAATGTACTAGGACCAGATGTAATGACATATTCCAAAGTTGAAATTGATCCAAAAATTTCGGAAATAGTTCCAGAGCTATCAAACATTTATCAGAGATGGCTTTCACCAATACAAAACCATCATGCTGCTTTTTCAACAATGGAAGGAATCGCTGAATTTGTTGTTCAAAATGTTCTAAAGGATGATAATGATTTTCAAAACTATCTCACAACATTCATGGGTACTGATTTCTCATCATATAAAGTACGAAAAAATATGGGTAAAGATTTGACAGCAAGGGTGTTTGAGAAATTTGGGAAAACTGCATTCAAATTCTTAATTGAATCACCACCAGGTACAAGGGAACTCAAAGAACCTGAACTTTATCTAAAAAGAGATTTGTCAACAGGATCTAATAATAGATAATGAATGCTGAATCTGATCCACTTGTTTCCGAATGGAAATCATATGCGACAAATCCTAAACTAAATTTAATTGAGAAGTGTCTGAAACTTGCACAAATCCTTGAATATCCTACTCTTGATATAGAAAAAGAGGTTCAGAAAATAATCAACCTTGGTGTTTTATTAAAAAATTCAATTGTAGAATCAAAAAATCAGACATACAAGATTTCTCTACTTAATGAATTCCTATTCCAGAAATGTGGATTTAGGGGTGATATGGAAGACTACTATAATCCAAAAAATAATTTTTTGAATCATGTTATTGAGAAAAAAATAGGAATTCCGATAACCTTAGCAATACTTTATTCAGAAATAGGAAAGAATGTTGGGTTAAACCTAAGAATAATTGGATTTCCAAGCCATGTTGTTGTTGAAGGTGGTGAAGAATTGATGTTAGATCCTTTTAACAGCGGTAAACGATTATCTGAAGAAGATCTACAAGAGATTTTGTTTCAAAATTATGGAGAAAATGTTCAATTAATTCCAGAATATTTGAATGAGATTACAACGGAACAGATTTTAATTAGAATTTTAAGAAACCTAAAATCTTCTTATAATCAATCATATGCATATGAAAAATCTATGAGATGTAATATGATGATACTTGCAATTAGACCTGATTCTCCTGATGAGATACGTGATATTGGTCTTTTAGAAGAAAGAAAGATGAATTATAAAAAATCAATAGAATATTTAGATAGATATCTGAAATTAGATCCTAATGCAGAAGATGCAGATTTTGTTTTAGAACTGATAAAAAAGATGAGAGAAAGTAAAACTAATTATCAATGATTGATGAAACGTCTTGACCTTGTTTAATCATTTTAATTTCATGACGTGCTAATTTATTCCTTAATGCATGCTTGATTACATCAATTTCATTTCGTAATGTTGCAATTTCATCTTCTAATTTTTCAATCCTATCATATACGGTCTCTTGTTTTTCTGTAACCATTATTCATGATGTAAAAAAATCCATTAAAAAGGTATGGTTCTATTTTGAGGCTATTTCTTATAATTCAAATTCTTGATTGCAAGATGGACATTTTCCTCGCTCTTTGGCAATTTGGCCAATGATAAAGATTCTTCCAATAGTCTTGCATAATGGACACATTCCTGTTGTGACATTTTTTGGACCAGTTTTGGTAATTTTTTGAGTTTTTCGTCTTCCCATTGTAATCTAGTTACTGTGTATTTTTAATCAATAAAAATCTGGCGCGGGGAGAGGGATTTGAACCCCCGAGTTCTTGCGAACATGGAATTAGCAATCCCACGCCCTACCAGGCTAGGCGACCCCCGCATAGTTAAGACTAAAATTAATCTGTAAATAAGTCAAACCCAATTTAATATTATTTCGAATATTTAGAAATCCGACAAATTATTTTGATAATTTAAAGAAAAGTACAAATGAGATTATGAAAAAAAGCCGATGTTTTAAAAATTCAAATTTGTGATTTTGAAAAACAGCGATTTTTTTAATCACAAATGGAATGATTGCGACAATTAAATTTAGAATCGTCAATTTCTGCATTTAATAAATTTACATTTTCGAGATTCGCCTTATTAAAATCAGAATCTTTAATGATGGAATTACTCATATTTGCATTTTTTAGATTAGCATTCCAAAAAAGTGCACCACTTATTGTAGAATTTGAAAAATTTGCATCTTCTAAATTCGCTCGATTAAAACTCGCACCAAAAAGAAGTGCATTTTCAAAATTTACTCCTTTGAGAGTTGTATCCTTGAAATTAACATAGCTTAAATCCCTTCCAGAAAAATCTACACCAGTTAAATCAGTATTTCTAAAATCTTTTCTCATTAAATTTTGAACATTTGAAAAATCGGCATGAGATAGATCAGAGCCCATAAACATCATGTTAATAGAATGATCAGAAAATTTAATGCCTGAAAGATTAGATTCAAAAGATGTTGCGTAAAAAAGTGACACGTCAGATAAATCAATTCCAGATAAATCTACGCCTGAAAGATTAACATTGCTTAAATTTAATCCAGATAAATCTACGTCTGAAAGATTGGCACCTGCAAGATTAGCTCCACGAAGTTTTGTTCCACTCAAATCCTTTCCAGATAAATCAGCTCCAGATAAGTTTGACACTATTAAATTTAATCCAGATAAATCTACGCCTGAAAGATTGGTGCCTGCAAGATTAGCTCCAAGAAGTTTTGTTCCACTCAAATCCTTTCCAGATAAATCTGTGTTTGAGAGATTAACATAGCTTAAATCTAATCCAGATAAATTTACTCCTGAAAGATTGGTGCCTGCAAGATTAGCGCCTGAAAGTTTTGTTCCACTCAAATCCTTTCCAGATAAATCTGTGTTTGAGAGATTAACATATCTTAAATCTAATCCAGATAAATCTACTCCTGAAAGAGTAGCACCTGCAAGATTAGCGCCTGAAAGTTTTGTTCCACTCAAATCCTTTTCAGATAAATCTATTCCTGAAAGGTCACTACACATTAGATCTTTGCCTTTTAATTCTTCATATGAAATAATCTTTTCATAAATTTTTGAAGAGCAGAGTTCAAAAGAATCCAAAGTTTCTCCACTATTTGAAATAAAATCTCCTCTAATTTTTTTGCCATCAAGAATTAACTGTAAATTTAAAAAGCCAAAATCAAGATTGTTCTGAAACAAACTCCAATCAGATTTATTTAAAAAAGGTTCATGAGAGAAACCACCAGTACCCACAGTCGCATATACTTGCCCATTAGGATCAAGTACGCTATCAAATTTCAACGAAGCAGTTCTTTCATAAATATGATTATGTCCTTGTAAAACTAAATCAACACCAAATTTATCAAAAAGTGGCTGTACCATTTTTCTGAATTCAAGCTGGGGTGAATTTTTTCCATCAGTGTAAATTGGTCTGTGAAAAAATACTATTACCCAATCAATATCAGGATTATCAGAGGAATGCTTCAGACTTTTTTCTAAAAATTTTATCTGTTCAGATTGTGGCAGATAAGATCCTTCTGTACTTAAACTAATAAAAAGAGTATTTTCAAATTTTTGAGTATAAAAATCAGAAGTGATATGATACATTTCTAACCAAGCATGAGAAGGGAATCCACGATCTAATTCATGGTTTCCTATTGCTGGTAAGACTCGAGAGCCGGCAAATAATTCGTTAGTTGAATACATCCAAGGACCAGGCTCATAATGATTTATGTCACCAGGAATTAGAATTAGTTCTGGACTGTGAGAAACAATATTCCTAATAGTATTTTCAGTTTCTTTTGAAACTCCAAAATCTCCTGCAACTGCAAAATTAGAGTGTGGGATGATTTTTTTTGATAAATTTGAACTATTAGAATCACTATTCAATGCATCATGATCCAAATAAGAGGTAATGTGAGTGGTAGTGATAAAATTTTTCTCAATCAAATATTCCAGCATTTGAAAAAATGCTATATCGGATATTTTATTTTCTGACCACCATTTAACGACATTTTTGACCCATGAAGGAACTTTGCAATTATCTAAAGGAGAAAATTTTGTATTGGTACAATTAACAATATTTCTATCAACTACAAAATTAGAAGATGTTAAAATTTTACGTTCTGCCAGTGTTTCAACAGAATCACCAAAGTCTGAATCATTTAATTCATTTATTGACCACAGTTTAATCCGTTCTTTAAAATGTGTTAATGCAGGGAATTCTCTATACTCTAAGGTTATTGTAAATGATTCTTCAGAAATATTTCCAGATGAATCAATGCTGGTACAAACAACAGTTGTTGTACCAAATTGGAATAAAGAATCAGAGGGCGGAGAGCATGAAGCAGCTGAGTATTGATCAACATCATCATAAACAGATGCATAAAATTGCACTACGGAACCATCTGGATTATTTACAACTCTTGTAATATTTGGAGGGATTGATATTTCAGGTGGAGTTACATCGTTGTTAGATTCAATCTGTTTTTGAATTGAAATTGGAATGATGAAAGAATCAACTAATAAATCTCTATCAATAGGATTATTCCACAATTCTAAAGAGACAACATAATCTCCATAACTAGGTATAGTCCAAGTTGAGATTGTTGGTTCAATAGATTGATCTGGATTTAAAATTCCTGTAAACCAAGATTCATGTTCAATTTCTCCTTGATCATTTTTAGCTATCATGGCAAAAACAAAAGTCAATTCAGTGGATTCAAGATTTTTTATTAAAGCAGAAAAATGAACTTTTTTTCCAACAATTCCAGAATTTATTTCATTTCCAAAACCATCAATCATTTGTTGGTTTTGAAAAAGTATGCTTTTTGATTTAATATCAAACTCAGTTTGATCAATAATTTCAATTTCTTCAGCATAAGATTCAGAGTAAAAACCAATGAAAAAAACAAATATTAAACTTGAGAGTAAAATGGAATGATTTAACCTCATAATAAAAAAAAATCGTGTTTTTTTATTTAAGGTATGCTAAAACGCTATTCGTCTTCAAATCTGACATAATCTTGAGTTATGTCTTGTAATGGTGTTCTTTTTCCTCCAACTACTTTAAGGTCTACACGAATTTTACCATCAGTAATATTCACTATGTTATAGCTATTTTCAAAAAATCCACGTACTCTTTTGGAAGATGTTGTTCCTGCATTGGCAATTAACAAGTTGTTGAAATCCCACATCCATGGACGATGTTTATGTCCACATAAAACAAGATTTACTTTAGAATTCAAAGTTGCCCGTAACACATCACCTGCATCAATAACGGTTAATGTATCAGAGCCAGTGTCAGGTATGCCGATAAGATGATGATGCATTGCAAGTATCGTTGTTTTGTGTTCGTATTTTTTCATTGTACGTTCTAACCACAATGTTTGTCTGTATCCAACCTCACCTTCATCCCGATCAGGTCTCGCAGTGCCAACTGTAACTACAACAACATCATTATCCAACTCGTTAATTGTTTGAAATGGAAAATATTTCTTAAAGTGTAGATAGCCAGTGTTTCTATAATCGTGATTGCCACTAATTGCTATAATTTTATCAACGTTAATCTTAGAAATTAGTTCTTTACATTGTTCATATTCTTCCTTTAGACCTTCATTTGTAAGATCGCCAGTAATTATCACTGCGTCAGGAGATAGTGTGTTGACTTCATCAATTACCTTCGTAAATACATCTTCACGAAACTGTGCACCGAAATGTATGTCAGAAAGTTGTACAATTTCCATCAATCTGTGTCGTTTTGTTCTTGATTTAAAATTTTACAATATAGAAATTTTATCATAATTTCCATCAAGGAATAAATAATTGAAAATGATATTTTCGTTATGTCAAAAAAAGCAGTAATTATGAAAGGTGATGGAATTGGACCTGAAGTTGTTGATTCCATGATAAATATCCTAAACGAATGTAATCTTCAATCAGAGTTAATTCACTGTGATGCAGGCTCTGAGCAGTGGGAACAAAATGGTTCCAAGGACCCAACATACATTCCAGAATCTACCATGAAAAATCTAGAGGATGCTGATGCCTGCTTTAAAGGTCCAACTACTACTATACCAAAACCAGGTGCACCAAGAAGTGTGGCAGTTAGTCTCAGACAAAAATTTGAATTATTTGCAAACATAAGACCAATCAAGACTTTCAAACGACTAACTCCAGATCTAGATCTTGATTTTGTCTGTTTTAGAGAAGCAACTGAAGGACTTTACAGTGGTATTGAAGTAGAGTTAAGTGACGATGCTGCTATAGCAATTCGTCAAATAACAAGAAAAGGGTGTAGACGATTTATGTCATCAGCAATGAATTGGGCAAAGCAGTATGATATGAATAAAATTGTTGCAATAACTAAAAGAAATATTCTCAAAAAAACAGATGGTTTATTTTTTGATGAGATTCAAAAAGCGATAAAAAATAATCCACAAATGCAACTTGAGGAAATTTACATTGATAACATGGCACAGCAAATGGTAATAAATCCAAAACAGTTCAACAAGTCTGTTTTAGTTAGTACAAATTTGTTTATGGATATAATCTCCGAACTTGCATCAGGAATTGTTGGATCAATTGGTTTGGTCTATTCATCCAACATGGGTGAATCATATGCTATGTTTGAAGCAGCGCATGGTAGTGCTCCATCATTCAAAGGCCAAAATAAGGTTAATCCAACTGCAACTGTTCTTGCAGGTGCTTGGATGGCTGAATATCTTGGTGAGATGGACATAAAAAACGCAATTTTTGCAGCAACACATCAAGTTATCAATGATGGTAAATATGTCACATTTGATATTGGTGGTGATGCAACTACAACTCAGATGTCTGAGCAAATTGCAATTATTGCAAAAAATAGTCTTAGAAAATAATTAACTTGTGACTTGAACTAGTATTAGTTCCTCAAAAAATAATTTTTTACGCGCTAAAATTTCTGTTCTAAAGCCTTCCGAATTAACCATATCAATTAACTTCTGGTAATTCGATAATGAAGATGTTACAAAAATAAATTTCCCAGATTCATCTAAGCGTGATAGTGCTGATCTAATTATTTGAGATGGTATTTCAAAACCCTCTACACCTCCATCTGTCGCAATATCAATTATCTCATCTGTTGCTAAATATGGCAAATTGCATATGATTAAATCAAATTTCTTTGAAAATACATCAGCAGCATTACAGCAAATTCGATTTTTGATTGGGTCAAATTGCTGCATTAATGAATTAATGTTTATGTCAGTTCCGACAACCAGGCTGAAAGAATTTGAAAGAATTTTTGCTAAAAATCCAGAACCTGTTCCAATATCAAGTGCAGTGTCACCTTTCTCATTTTCTAAATAATCTGCTAAAAAAAATGTATCTTCAGCAGGTTGATATGGTTTAGATTTTGCTAATCTTTTTTGCAAGTTTGATAATTTCATTATTCTTCATATCCTCTAATCTCATTTCAGATTTTATCTTAATATCAAAATTATTCATTATGTTTTGTATAGTTTTTCTTCTATACGAAAATAACATGTTGACTGATTCAATTAGTTCTTTAGTGAGAATGTTATGTTGTTTTATTTGTAAGATAACTGAATTTACCTTTGGTTGTGGAAAAAAATTGGTGTTTTTTACCTTTTTGATGACTTTCATATCAAATCCATATTGTGATAAAACAGAGATTGCTTTCCTATCTTTCTTAGTAGCCAATAATTTCTCTGCAAAATCATCCTGAACCATTATTACCGCATTTGAGAATTTTTTTTGCATTAACCATTGTATGGCAATTCGACTTTTTGAGTAAGGTAGGTTTGATACAAAAATATCAAATTTTTCAGTATTTTTGAATCCATCCCCATTTTTAACTGTAAGATTTGTAATATTTGAGAATTTTTCTAGAGCCTCAGCATACAGTTTTTTATCAATCTCAATCGAGACAACATGCTTAGCATGTTTACATAAAAGTGGAGTCAAAATACCCTTTCCAGTGCCAACTTCATAAATCAGATCATTTTCTGTGATTTTTGATATATTTACTATGAACTTCGCAATTGATGCTGATGTAAGAAAGTGTTGCCCATATTTTTTTCGTCTATTCATCTCTTGACAAACAATCTAAATTGTGTCTCTCCTGAAATCTCTTCTAAAATTCTTTTTGAAAGATGATTGACTGGTTCTTTCAAACCTGCACGTTCTTCCATATCTTGATAATTTAGAAATTTCTGTTTATTGATTTGTTCAATAATTAATTTTAGATAGGTTTTTCCAATACCTGGGATAAGTTCAAGAGAATGCTTTCGTGGTGTTAATGGCTGTGCATTGTTGACATAATCAACAAATCTTTGTTCATTATTTTTAACAATAGTTCTTACAACGTTTGTTAATTCGCTTTGTGCAGAACCACTAATTTGTTCATAATCAAGTTTACCTAGAACCGATTGAACCTTTGTTCTTCCTTCTTTACCAATGTAAATTTTTTCTCCTATATCAAATGTAGAATCTTCTACTCCCAAAATCTCTAGCAGTGTTAATCGTTCTTCACCTAATGCCGTAATAATGATTCCATCTCGACCTCTTACTGTTTTTGACTTACTCATTGAAGAAAAATCTAATACATATGCATATTCTTCGTATTTTCTTGATTGGGTATTTACCCTTTCCAAAACTATCACCAAATAATTAGGAATTATCCTTGATGATTTTTAGTATTTTTTCTAACGTTTCTGATAAAATTAGTTTCTTCCATCCAAATGTAAACGAACGTAGTTCAGACATTGTTTTTGGACAAATGTTAATTAATTCTACAGCTTCTTCTTCTGTAAGACCACAATCCTTTACTAACTCCTGTTTCATTTTTTTAGCAGTCTCAGCATCAAATTTTGCAAATTTTGATGCATAATCAAAAGTCCATCTCTGTATTTGATCCATTGTATCAGGTTCCTGACTTTGAAGTAATTCTTTGACTTCAGAGATAGATACTGCGTTTTTCTTTTTTACATTCTCCATATTTCACACACCGAATGGTTTGATATGATCTAATCTAGTGATTAAGGTTTTTGTTTTTTCACCTAATTTGACATCTAATGTGACTACTCTTCTACCAACATTCTTGATTATACCAACTTTTCCATGATAACGTCTATGTGGTAATGCTTTATGCTGTCTAGGATCAATTATCACCAAGGCTCTATCACCAACGTTGTATTCTGTAAGCAAAAAAGATACCCCACGTGGTGCATCCTTTGTCATTACAGATCTAGATTTATGCTTGAAGCCATGAGAACGACCAGATGTCTTTTTTGTAGCCATATCAGAAAAATTGACAGTTTGCCCTTATTTTAACACTTACTCAGAATCTACTGATTCTTTATCTAAAACATCACTTTCTACTTTTTCAGATGTTGTATCAGGTACAACAGTTTTATTTGGTTTAGGTACTACTTTTGTGGTTTTCTTTTTCTTTGTATCACCTTCTGGATCAATTACACCCTCTTCACCAAGTCCGAATATTACTTCTTGCTCAGGATGATGTGGACTGTCTACCATTCTTGCAATTCTTTTCTTTCCAGATTTCTTAAAGTAAATTCTATAGGTACTTGTATGTGCAACTACATTTCCACCAATTGGTTTAGTTGGATCACCAAAGAATTGATCAGGAGATGACATTACCTGGTTTGTCATTATACTAGCAATGTTATATGTCTCGGCCAGTCTGACTAGCAAATGAACAAATCTATTGAGCTTTTGTTGTCGTGTTGCAAGTGTTCCTCTTCCAAGATATTCAGATCTGAATAATCCAACTGCGGAATCTGAAATTATAAGTTTAATATTATTTTCATTAATCATCCTGCTGGCTTCTTCAAGTATCAGCATTTGATGTGAACTATTATATGCTCGTGCAACTATAATGTTATCAAGTACTTTTTCTGGATCCAACCCATTTGCTTTTGCAATTGATACTATTCTTTCTGGTCTGAATGTATTCTCACTATCCATGTATAGTACTCCACCATCTAGTCCACCTTCTTCCTTTGGTTTTTGTACCTGGACACACATTGTGTGACAAAATTGAGTTTTTCCACATCCAAACTCTCCATAAACCTCTGTTAATGCCTGTGTCTCTACTCCACCTTCAAAT
>Ga0310344_10001914_pt1 | contig 15747 bp, 12 predicted proteins | sample HC15DNA20200_MG_FD_203801 | JGI IMG/M metagenome (GOLD analysis project Ga0310344, IMG submission 203801) | Marine microbial communities from station ALOHA, North Pacific Subtropical Gyre - HC15-DNA-20-200_MG | ecosystem: Environmental > Aquatic > Marine > Oceanic | place: Pacific Ocean: North... | reverse complement strand
CGCACGCGGGGGGCCATCCGAGATCTTGGCAAAGCCTTGGGGTTACCGCCAGATCAGATCAACAAGCTCGCAAAGCTCATCGATGAACACGATGAGCTATCCCTGCGTGAACACATGCTGGAACTGCCCGAATTCAACGACAAGGTCGGTGCTCCACTCTGGAATCATCTCATCAAGCTGACCGGAGAACTGGAGGGGTTCCCCCGCCAACTCGCCCAGCATCCCGGCGGCATGGTAATTGGCTCGGGTCCGCTCACCGAGATCGTCCCAGTCCAACCCAGTGCCGTGGATGGGCGCTTCGTCATGCAGTGGGACAAGCACTCCATCGATTACGCCCACTTCGTGAAGATTGATTTCCTTAGCCTCGGTGCGCTCTCCCAGATGCAAGACACCGTGCGAGCAATCGGAGCACAGACAGGAGAGTTCGTCGATCTCACCCGCATCGATTTCGAGGATATGGCAGTCTACAACAACCTGCACAAGGCAGATACGATCGGCGTCTTCCAGGTCGAATCGGCGGCACAAATGCAAACGATCAGCCGAATCAAGCCCAGAAACCTCTTGGACATGGCCCACGAAATAGCCGCCGTACGTCCTGGAGTCGGAGCGAATCAAGGCGTGCACCGCTACATTCTTCGCAGGGCAGGCCTAGAGAAGCTGGAGTACGACCACCCGCTCGAAAAACCGGTACTGGAGAGAACGTGGGGCATCATCCTTTTCCAAGACCAGATCAACCATCTGGCTATGCAGATCGGCGGTTTCAGGGCTAGTGAGGCCGATCGCATGCGCCGTGCTTTCACCATTCGTCACAACAATCGTCATATCCAGCAATGGTGCCGACAGTTCATCGAAGGCGCCCAGGCCAAGGGGGTCGATGCCAAGACTGCTCTGAAAATCTTCAGTAAATTCAATGGCCACTACATGTTCCCGGAATCCCACGCCTTCGCCTTCGGCGTCACTGCCTATCAGAGCGCATGGCTAAAGCATTACTACCCCAGAGAATTCTTCTTGGGTCTCTTCAATCAACAGCCCATGGGCTTCTACAGCCCCGAGACTCTTAAGGAAGACGCCAAGCGTCACGGGGTCAAGATCCTCAACCCAGACGTGAACATGAGCGACTCTAAGTGCACCCTCGAAGCAAATAACACCATTCGACTCGGCCTCACCTACGTCAAAGCCATCGGCACCACGTCCGCCAAGACAATCGTTACAGGCCGAGCCCAGCGCCCCTTTTCAGACTTAGCCGACTTCATGAAACGCTCGGGGCTTTTTCAGCAAGGGGTTGAAAATCTAATCGATGCGGGTGCATTGGATAGTCTATGCGATGATCGCCGCCAAGCCAGGTGGGAGGCGGGCCTGCGCTACCATCCCGCCGGGCAACAGCTGGCGCTTGGGCTACCCATTAAGCAAGACCTAACTCCGTTACCAAAGGCTAGCCTCTTCGACAAGATGGCCCGCGAATACCAGATGCTAGGCATGCATCCACGCAGTCACATAATGGCCTACGTGCGTCAGAACTTAGGTCAAGACATTACTCCAAGCAACGAAATCTCGACTCTACCCGATGGCAAACGTCTCACCGTGGCCGGCCTAGTTATTCGACGCCAGCGCCCCTTGGGAAACACCGTATTCATCACCCTAGAGGACGAATTCGGCCACATCCCCACTCTAGTGTGGCCCAAGAACTACGCACGCATGCGCAACGATCTTAAAGCGCCTTTCCTTCTGGTGAGTGGAATCATTTCTCGACGAGAAGGTACGCTGAACATCGTGGCACAAGACGTGAAACCGATGCACTATATCCCTACGCCGCCGGGGTCAAGGGACTTCCGCTAGCGCATGCGCCGGCCAAAGGCTGAGCCTCCAAATCCCCTGGGTTACGGTACTGAATAATGGCAAGGGCCTCGTCCTGGATGTCATAATCGATAGACATGAACTGCTCCTCGGCACCGATCGCCGACGGAGTATCGGGTGAAGGTGTGAAGATTCTAGTCGTCGGCGCGGGATCTGCTGGCCGCCGCCACATCCAAAACTTAGCCCAACTGGGGGTTGAGGTATCGGTCTTTCGCTACCGACGACACCTCGCCGAGGAACTACGCACAGAATTTGGAGTACCTGTACATAATTCTCTAGAAGAAGCGTTTGACTCGTCCCCGGACGCAGTCGTGATCGCCAACCGACCAGATCAACACCTTCAGGTAGCCTGCGACGCCGCCCGTCGTGGGATCCATCTTTACATTGAAAAACCTTTATCTCATAACCTAACTCGGTTGCGGGACCTTGAAACAATGACATCCGAGAAGTCTCTGGTCGTCGAGACCGGGTGCATGCTCAGATTCGACCCTAACCTGAAGGCTATTAAAAATCTTCTGACGGAATCCAAGATCGGACAACCCTATTTCATACAGTTGTCGGTTGGGCAATATCTTCCGAGTTGGCGGCATGGGGACTACCGAGAATCGTACAGTGCGAATGTGGACCAAGGTGGCGGTGTGGTCCTTGACCTCATCCATGAATTCGACTACTTGATCTGGTGGTTCGGACGGGTCGCTGAGGTCTCGGCGACCTTAGTCAAGTTGTCGGATCTCGAGATTTCAGGTGAAGATGTGGCTGAAGTCACGCTGAAATTCAAGAATGGCGTGCTTGCCCAAGCACATATGGACTATCTACGGCCGAAATACGACCGTAGATGTCAGATAGTCGGGCAATCCGGGTCGATCGACTGGGTCGATGACGAAAGACGTCTGACCCTCCATGATATTCCGGGAAGCATACCTAAGGAGTTGGGAGTGACAGGGTACGAGAGGAATCAGTTGTTTTCCGATCAGATGGCTAACTTCCTCAAGTCTGTTCAAGGGAATGCCCGTCCCGCAGTGCCTCTAGACGACGCGATACACGCAATGCATGTCGCATTTGCGGCTCGTGAATCAGCACGCAGTCGGACCGTGGTTGCACTCGCATGAGCACAGGCCTGACCTTAGCCATCATCCCTGCAAGAGGTGGATCCAAAGGAGTTCCAGGGAAGAACCTGCGCCCGTTCCAAGGAGAACCGTTACTAGTCCACTCCATCTACTGCGGGCTGACGAGCCCCTCGGTCGACCGCGTGGTTGTATCAACAGACAGCCCAGAAATTGCCAAGATAGCAAAGTCATCAGGCGCAGAGGTTCCATTCATGAGACCATCGCACCTAGCCACCGACACCTCCCCGATGATGCCAGTTCTTGAACATGCTGTTAGCGCTTGCGAGGTTGAATACGGCTTGCCGGTGAACCTAGTAGTCCTCCTCCATCCGACAAGCCCGTTGAGGACACCCCAGGACGTCGAGTCCTGCATATCAATTATCAACGAGGGTGGTTGTGACGCTGTCATTTCATGCAGGCCCGCACGCCGCAGCCCTCACTTCAACATGGTTGTCGAAGAAGAAGGGTATGCGCGCCTCGCAATGCTGCCAAAGGATCCTATTGGGCGCCGGCAGGATGCCCCCGATGTCTACGACCTCGACACATCTGTCTGGGTATACACAAGACGCGCGATCACTCAACAGAGCAGACTCCCGCCTCAAACTAAGCTATACGTAATCCCTGAAGAGCGTTCAAGTGATTTAGATACAGAGCTTGATTTTCAAGTTCTTGAGTGCCTCTTAGCGACCCGAAAGGGGACTTAGTCTGTGAGCCCGCAACTTAAAACTCCAAACTCCATGTTCGACATGACAGGACGGACAGTGATTATCACCGGCGGAGCTGGGAAACTTTCCCAATCCTTCGCTATAGCGCTTGGGTCGGCAGGTGCAACTGTGGCTTTGGCAGACCTCAATCGCGAACGGGCTGAGCATGCTGCAACAACCGTAAAAGACATGGGTATCGACGCACTTGGCGTCGGATGTGACGTGGCATCCGAGGCAGACATCAAGCAGCTATTCGATCAGGTCCAGGCACACTCGGGACGGGTGGATTCCCTTATCCATAATGTGATGAACAAGCCCGAGAATTACTACGCATCATTCGAAACGTATGACAAACCCACATGGGAAATGGTTCTTGGAGCAAATCTAACGGGAGCGTTTATCCTATGCCGCGAAGCCGCAAAGCGGCTCGGTCGAGGTGGGTCGGTGGTCCTCACCGGATCGGTCTACGGAATGGTCGGCCCTGACCAGCGTATTTATCAAGGCAAAGGCGGCGATAACCCATATAACACCTCCGAGCCTCTCAGCACTCCAGCGGCTTATTCAGCTTCCAAAGCCGGACTGCTCGGCCTCGTACGCCACCTCGCCGCACTGTGGGGCTCAAAGGGCATACGAATCAACATGCTAACACCTGGAGGTATTGAAGATGGGCAAAGTGAGACCTTTGTTAAAGCTTACTCGGACCGCACTCCTCTCAAGCGAATGGCCTCCTGGGAAGACTACCAAGGGGCTATCTTACTTCTCTGCAGTGAAGCATCCCGTTACATGACAGGGGCCAACCTGGTTGTGGACGGCGGATGGACAGCCTGGTAAGAAGAGGGACCACGAGTTGGTAAGCATAGAGATAGCCGGGAGACGTATCGGCGAAGACTGCCTACCTTTCATTGTCGCCGAAGCTGGCATCAATCATGAAGGAGAGTTCGATAAGGCCATCCAGCTAGTAGACGCCGCGGTGGCGGCAGGAGCAGATTGCGTCAAGTTCCAGTGCCACATCACTGAGGCGGAAATGATTCCCACTGTGATCAGGCCGGAAGGGATATCGACCGAGTCCCTGTGGGACATCATCAAGCGTTGCGAACTGACGGAAGCTGAGGAAAGATCACTCAAGAATTACTGCGAGAAGAGTGGCATTATTTACTTGTGCACCCCCTTCTCCCGTGAGGCGGCTGACCGCCTCGCGGCCATGGATATCCCCGCTTTCAAGATCGGCTCTGGGGAACTGAACGCCCTTCCGTTGATTGAGCATATCGCCAAAATGGGAAAGCCGATGATCGTATCTACGGGCATGAACGGGCTTAAAGACATAGCCCAGACCGTCGACCTCATTCGCAGTCACAATATTCCATTGGCCCTGTTGCACTGCACATCCATGTATCCAACCGCCTTCGAGGACGTGCGCCTCAACGCCATAACTGAACTCGCTAAGGCCTTCGCCGTTCCCATCGGATTCAGCGATCACTCGCCCGGAATCTACGCACCTCTTGGTGCTGTCGCACTGGGCGCTTGCATTATCGAAAAGCACTTCACAATAAGTCGCTCCTGGCCTGGCCCAGACAACCCCATGTCGCTCGAGCCTTCCGACCTCGCCGAACTCGTCAAAGGAGCCAAGGCAGTGTTCAAATCAAAAGGTGGGTCGAAAGCCGCCCTTGCTGGTGAGCAACCTGTAATAGATTTCGCATTTGCGTCAGTCGTCACGTTAAAAGAAATCGGCACGGGTGAGCGCTTCACACTAGACAATACCTGGATCAAGAGACCCGGCACCGGCCCAATTCACGGGCGAGAACTAGATCGTGTACTTAACAAGCGCGCCTCTAGGCCCATTCCAGCCAACGTTGCGGTAGACCCTAAGGACATCGACAATTGGGGCATACGTGACAGCTAACAAAACTCTCGCAGAATCGGTCACCCCCATTGGACGGCGATCAATCGCAATCTTCACTGGGAATCGAGCAGAGTATGGGCAGCTTTTCCCGATCATCCGAGCGATCGCCAAACACCCCTCGCTTGATCACTATCTCATCGTCTCTGGAGCACACTTGGACCCGGACTTCGGGGAGACGCTGTCCGAGATCAAGAACGACGGGTTTGAAGTCTTCCGGGAGGTGGGTATCAAACTCCAACAAGACACCCTATCCGCAACTGCCCAAGCCATAGGTACTGGCATCACTGAGATTGGTACTGCTCTCGACGAACTGAAACCTGATATTTTTCTCGTCTCTGCAGATCGTTACGAAGGCTTCGCAGCTATGGTGGCCGGAACTCAGATGAACATCCCTACCGCACATATCGAGGGCGGTGATATAACGGAAGGCGGCGCGCTCGATGACTCAGTGCGCCACGCCATGAGCAAGCTCGCCCACCTCCATTTCACCTCAAACGAAGACTCTCGCAATCGAGTTTTGGGGCTTGGGGAGGAGCCTTGGAGGGTCTGGAATGTAGGCCTCGCCATGCTAGATCTGGTCGCGGAGGGCAATTTCGCGAGCCCAGACGAAGTGGTAGCTCGACTTGGGCTCGACCGCAATAGACCCGTAGTGGTGTTCACTCAACACTCTGTCACGACAGAATTTGAGCAGGCGCTGTCTCAGATACAGCCATCCCTTCGAGCACTGGAGCGATTAGCCTCAACCAACTGTCAGATCGTCATCACGTACCCGAATAACGACGCGGGAGGGAGGCACATACTCGCAGAGATCGAGGGGTTCTGCCGACGAAAGGTCGACGGCATACAGGTTCACCCCAACTTAGGCCGATATTACTACCATGGCCTATTGAACCTCTGCGGCCGGGTTGGCATTGGAGCATGTGTAGGAAACTCTTCTAGCGGCATAAAGGAGACACCCGCGTTCGGGTGTCCCGCCGTGAACATAGGGAGTCGGGAACGGAACAGGCTGCGAGGCGAAAATGTGATCGACGTACAATATGAAGAGGACGAAATTTTCGACGCCACAATGCGATCCTTACATGACGAAGTGTGGAGAAAACAATGCGCAGGGGCAAACAACCCCTACGGGGCAGGTGATTCCGGCTCCAAAATTGCTGAGGTCTTAGCGACAATCTCCTTGGACGTCGGTCTGGTCCAAAAAAAGATGACCTATTAAATCATGACTATTAAGGATCTCTGCCTGAAGTCCTCGGCCAGCGTTCGTGAAGCCATGAACCTGCTCGAGGAGAACCGCCAAGGCATCGTCCTCATCATCGACGATGATGGGCGATTATTGGGCACCGTGACGGACGGCGACATCCGTCGAGCACTCCTCCAAAATACCCAGCTGGAGGCTGACTCAAGAGAGATCATGGCGCTTCACCCTATGGTGGCTCAACTCGATGACTCCGATGAGCGCGTAAAAGAACTCATGGCAACCCATCGCATACGCCATATCCCGATACTCGACGAGGACGGACGGCCAGTACGAGTTCGGGCGCTAGAAGAGTTCGCACTACCTGGTCAATCTTTTGCCTTCGCAGTGGTCATGGCAGGCGGCGAAGGTCAACGGCTGAGGCCCTTAACTGAGCAATTACCGAAACCGATGGTCACCGTTGGCGACGCACCAATCCTCGAGAATATCGTGCGCCACCTTGTTGGGTCAGGCATTAGGCAAATTTATATAGCGGTCAACTACAAGGCTGAGGTGATCGAGTCTCACTTTGGCAATGGGGAGGGGTTCGGAGCAGAGATCAGCTATCTACGGGAAGCAGAGCCCTTGGGGACGGCAGGCCCGCTCTCCTTACTCCCCGAAGCCCCCACCGGCCCTTTCCTGGTCGTAAACGGAGACGTTCTGACCACATCAGACTTTAGCCGCTTACTCGATTACCACAGAAGACACAATGCCGTCGCAACAATCGCAGCTAACGAATTCAGAGTGGACATCCCCTACGGTGTACTAAAGGTTGTCGAACATCACCTCTTGGAGATTCAGGAAAAACCTTCCGCATCGTTTCTCTGCAACGCTGGCATATACGTGTTGAACGCGGAAGTCTTAGACATAATTCCTCGTGACAAGCCGTTTAACATGACAGACCTCTTCAGCGAGTTGCTAAATCGCGGACTTCCCGTAGCTGCCTTCCCTGTATTCGAGAACTTAGTTTCAGCCGACAACGTGGCAGACTTAGAAGAAGCGCGCCGCCAGTTTTCAACATGGCCTTTAGGAACCTTCACCAAAAGTGAATAGCGATTGGACCGGCAAGAAAGTTCTCGTCACGGGAGCCGATGGCTTCATAGGTAGCCATCTCACCGAGGCTCTTCTACATTGTGGGGCCGCCGTGACCGGGCTGGCCCACTACAACCCATTCGGGACATCTGGGTGGCTTGATGATCTTGATCCAGCGGTCGCCGGGGGACTGGAGATGGTTCGGGGCGATGTCCAAGACGGAAGCGCGATGTTGCGGATGATAGACGGGCATGACACGATCTTCCATCTCGCAAGCCTTGTCGGAATCCCCTACAGCTACGAGTCACCCTCGAGTTACGTTAACGTCAACCTCAATGGGACACTCAATATTTTAAATGCTTGCCGTCAAACTGGCGTGGAACGGATCGTTCATACATCAACCAGTGAAGTCTACGGAACAGCCAAGTACGTCCCTATCGACGAGGATCACCCATTGCAAGCTCAGTCACCTTATGCGGCCACAAAGATCGGCGCCGACGCCTTAGTGATGAGTTTTCACAAATCCTTCGAGGTTCCCGCTTCAATCGTGCGCCCTTTCAATACCTATGGGCCGCGCCAGTCAGCTCGGGCGGTGATCCCTACATTAATCAGCCAACTCCTGACTCGCAGTGAACGAATCAAGCTCGGGTCGATTCATCCAATTCGGGACTTTAATTTCGTGGCCGATACGGTTTCTGGCTTCCTCGCAGTGGGTAATTCAAATCGCGCTGTTGGAGAAGTGATCAATTTGGGTTCGGGAAGAGGTGTGTCTATCGCTGAACTGGCTGAACTCCTGATGAACCTAGTCGGACACCGCGCGAAAATCGAGACGTCCGCCCAGCGAGTTCGACCGGCTGGGAGTGAGGTCGACAGGTTGATCTGCGATCCTTCACATGCCCTAGAGCTGGTGGGATGGAAGCCGGATCACACACTTGAGCAAGGCCTAGAAGAGACCTGTCAGTGGGTGCGGGACCATATAGACTCATTTGATCCACACGTATACGCGGTCTAGATTTGGATCCAAATAACACCATCACAATACTCGATCGCAAGGTCGGAATAGGTCACCCAGTCTTCATAATTGGGGAGGTGGCCCAGTCCCACGATGGAAGTCTGGGGATGGCCCACGCTTTCGTGGACGCTGTGGCAAACACTGGAGCGGACGCGATCAAATTTCAAACCCATATCGCCTCAGAAGAGAGCACGGAGAGGGAGCCGTGGCGCGTCAAGTTCTCCTACCAAGATGAAACCCGTCTCGACTATTGGCGACGCATGGAGTTCACCGAGGAACAATGGGTTGAGCTCGCCAAGCACGCCCGGGAGCGCAACCTCGTAATGATTAGTTCGGCTTTCTCGGCTAAAGCCGTGGAGCTATTGATTCGAGTCGGTATGCCGGCCTGGAAGATCGCATCTGGGGAAGTAGGTAACCGCCCGTTGCTGGAACTGATGGCATCTACAGACGCACCTCTTCTAATATCGACAGGAATGGCCAGCTTTGAGGAGATCGACTCAGCGGTCGGTAACGCCAAGGCTCTGGGTGCCGAACATGCTGTTTTCCAAACCACATCGGCATACCCTACTACCCCAGATCAGGTGGGACTGAACCTGATCCCTTTGCTTCGGGCACGCTACGATTGTCCCGTCGGGTTGTCTGACCATTCAGGAACAATCTTCCCCGGAGTCGCAGCTACCGCACTAGGGTTAGATCTCCTAGAAGTTCACGTAGCACTGTCACGTGAAATGTTTGGCCCAGATGTTTCCTCGTCAGTCACGACTTCTGAACTGAAAAAGCTTGTAGAGGGCGTACGCTTTGTCGAGCAGGCATTAGCGAGCCCGGTCGACAAGGACGCCTTCGCTCAACTCATGGAACCGTTGCGTTCGACATTCTTTAAAAGCATTGTCGCCGCCAAAGATCTGGCGGCCGGAGAAGTGATCAGCTCAGAAAATATCGCCTTCAAAAAACCCGGGGATGGACTGCGTCCCGACCAGATCGATCGTATCCTCGGGCTCACACTAACAAAGCCTGTCCGCTCCGATCAACCTTTACGATTGGAAGACCTTAAATAGGTCGCTAGAGTTACCAATGACACAGAAGAACGTTTGCGTGGTGGTGACCAGCAGGGCAAGTTACGCGCGAATCAAGTCGTTACTCTCTGCCATCCAAGGCCACGACAGTCTCCGCCTCCAACTCGTGGTTGCGGCATCTGCCTTGCTCCACCGCTATGGCAGCGTCGTTGACGTCATCGAATCGGACGGGTTCAAGCCGAACGCCACCGTGCACGTAGTGATCGAAGGTACAAGCCCGGAGACGATGGCCGCTTCCACCGGATTAGCAATCATCCAGCTCTCTTCAAAATTCCAGGACCTAAAACCCGACGTTGTTCTCACCATCGCAGATCGTTACGAGACCATGGCCACCGCCATAGCGGCCAGCTATATGAACATACCTTTAGCCCACACTCAAGGTGGCGAGGTGACAGGTTCAATCGACGATGGGGTTCGAAACGCAGTGTCACGGTTGGCACAACTCCACCTCGTGTCAACGGACCAAAGCCGTTCACGTTTAATTCAGATGGGAGAAGACCCCACCCATGTCAAACTGACCGGGTGCCCAAGCATAGATCTAATCGCAAACACGTCCTTGGATACCGACGGTCTGCTCGATCAGTATGGTGGTGTCGGCTTGGAAGTCGATCTCACACAGCCCTATCTGGTAGTGCTCCAACACCCAGTTACTACAGAATATGAACACGCCTTTGATCAAATTGCCGCCACACTAGAAGCCATCAAGGGTCTGAAGATTCCAACGATCTGGTTCTGGCCCAACGTGGACGCGGGCTCAGACGAGATCTCGAAGGGTCTCCGACGATTCCGGGAACAGACGCGACCGGATTACGTCCATTTCTATCGGAACTTCACTCCCGAGGATTTTGTGCGGCTAATAGCTAACTGCGCTTGCTTGGTGGGTAACTCGAGCGCTGCAATACGCGAGGGAAGTTTTCTTGGCACCCCTGCTGTCAATATAGGTACCCGACAGCACGGCCGAGAGCGCGGCGACAATGTCATCGACGTGCAACCCAAACCGCCAGATATCATTACTGCCATAAAAACCCAACTGGCTCACGGAAGGTACCATCGCTCCTCTCTGTACGGCGACGGGAAAGCCGGACGGCGAATCGCCGACGCACTCGCTGAGCCTCTTCCACCTATTCAGAAATCCCTGACCTATTGAGATTCGATGTGCGCTAGCCGTGAACGCCACCACGCCTTCAACTGCCAATAACTCCAACCCGCCAGAAGCGGACAATCTGACTCAGAGAGTCCTCAACTGGGCAGATACAATGCGCGAACCAGGAGCGCCTGTGTGGCGGTATCGCATGGACGCGGGGTCAGACGCAACCGTCTTCAACTCATGCTTTGCGGCTCACCTACTCCATCTCTTCGGACGCTTGGACGACTTATCGGACCGGGACAGGGCAGACTGGGTTCACTATCTCCAGGAGTTTCAAAGTCCTGACTCTGGCCTATTCTCAGATCCTCAGATCTCCAACAACTCCCAGCAACGTCCGCAAGAACATATGGATTGGCAGCTCACCACGTTCTGCCTCACAGCACTAGACGCTTTGGGCGCTGAGCCCTTACACGATCTCTCCTTCGCTATGCAGTGGACTCACAAGGAAACGCTATTCTCCTGGTTCGAGAGTCTGGATTGGTACAACCCTTGGCATTGCGGAAACAAAGTCATGTTCGTGGGGGTCTTCCTATACTTCTTATCGGAAAGAAGAAATAATCATGAGGCAAGAACGGCGCTAAATTGGTGGTTCGAATGGCTGGACCAGCATCAGAACTCGAGATCCGGCTATTGGGGTAAAGGCAAGCACGCGGCCTACTTCGCAGGGATGGGTGGCGCCTATCACGAATACGTGATCTATAACGCACTATCTCAGCCAATCCAATACAGAGAACAAATCGTAGACAGTACTCTCCGTCTGCAGCAAATGGATGGATTATTCGCTCCGCCCAGAAGTGGCGGATCTTGTGACGACCTCGACGCCGTGGACATCCTGGTGAACTCCTACCACAACCTAGACTATCGCAGGCCTGATATTACCCACGCACTAGAACGTGCGCTTCAGGGGATTCTGAACAATCAAAATCAAGATGGGGGATTCTGCTGGGCTGCCCCTTATCGGCTGGGGATTTCCGACTATGTAAAAGCAGCGTTTGGGGTTGGCACTGAAAGAGATTTATCCCTTTGGGCTTGGAACCTGCGACGCACCATCCGGGACCAACGGAGAATAGCCCAAGAGTTCCCCATAAAGACGGGATGGAATTACCAACCCAGACATCGACAAACAAGCAGCATTTTCGACACATGGCTCCGATGTGCTGCCATAGGCGAGATTTCCACGGTGATCACAGAGACGCCCTTTGCTTCGATTGACTGGCAATTCCTCAATCTGCCAGGACTCGGATGGTTCCAACGGCCGCCGTTAGCGCAATAAATTGGGCTGGTCATGCTAGAACGCGCGATCAGGAAAATGAAAGCCCTTTGGCACCGATTTGAGAATTACTTTTATTTCACGGGTCGGCCAAGCAACAGCAACCCCATCGCACTCCTCAGACGACGCACCGTAAACAAAGCACGCAAGCAAATTGCAGCAGATGTAGAACTCTCAGCTCTTCTCGGAGCTACGGCTGCCAAGAGCTCCTCCACTGGATGTTCCTATTCCGATTATTGGGAATTGTACCGAGCGATTCGGACAACTAAGCCAAAGCACGTGTTGGAGTGCGGTTCCGGGCTCAGCTCAGTGGTGATTGCCATGGCCCTGAACCGCAATTGGCAGGAATCCGGCGTCCGGGGGTTGTTAACGTCTATGGAAGATCAGCCTGCATACCACGAGCAGATCGAAGCAATCTTCCCGGAACTTTTGCGTCCCTTTGTAGAACTCTGTGCATCCCCGGTGAAGGAAGTCTCCTTCGGAAGAGAGGTTGGCACTTGCTATTCGGAAGTGCCGCCAAGACCTTATGAGCTCGTATTTATCGACGGGCCGCAGCAAAGGTCGCCCCGCACCGGCGCTAAGCTATTCAACGCAGATTTCGTCAACGTGGTTCAAATGACCGACGCTCCTGTCACAGCTATTCTCGACCAACGAGTAGCAACCCTGTGGGCAATGAAACGCATTCTTCCCACTGCTGAAATCCACTATTCCGTCGTCAAACAACTGACCTTTATTCGGGCATCCAAACGCGATCTAGTGATCGATTAACAAAATCTACGCAGCGGCAGAGACGTTACCCTAGCATCCCAGTATTAATTTTTTTACGGACCCAACAGGAAAACCAGGGTTACCGATGAGCCTTGGAACCAAGCGGGATTTTCATAAAAAATTAGTTCCCCTGATTCATCTGGGGGACGTTAGCTCGGCCCACAAGTCATAGAGGTGATCTCCGATGGCACTTCCTGCTTTTCCCTTGTTTGGACCCCCTTCGTATTCTCTGAGCCGCATGCGCTCATCGTGATCCAGACTAGGATTGTCCAGATAACGGTTCACCAAATCTATTAGCTCTGCTTTCCCCTTAGCTTCCCGAGTGGATCGGTGCCGCAGTGCCTTCGAAAGATGGGTGAATTGGGCAAGAACGCCTACGTCAAAATGGCTCTGCCGATATGGATGGTACGCCACGTTGATTGTTGGCAGGTCAAAAATAGCTGATTCCAGTATCAACGTTGAATAGAAGTTGATCATCACATCCGCATGCGTAAGGATGTTCGCGAGAGTCTTCTGGTCGTCGATTGGCAGTAAAACCCCGTCGGGCTGGTCGATCGACTGGGGCACACTAATCCCCAAAAGTCCCCTGAAACGCTCTTTCAGGAGATCGAGGGCGGCAAGGTCTGCAACTCCATCGTCCCGCACTTTGGTCAGATATGCAGGGTGAAGCCGAACTAACAGCTGAGTAGGCACAGAAAGCCGGTTAGCTGCCATGGCTTCAAGTAACTCGGTCATGCACTCAATATTCTTCCTAAACATGGTCGGCGAAGCCATGGCCAAGAACACCGTTTTGCGATCGGGTGTCAATCCGTAAGATTTCAGGAACTCGCCTCGTTCAAGCGTGGCCGGATTAGGAAGGAAGTAATCATCAAAATGAGCAATGCCACCAGTGAATACGTGGGCCGGGTCCATGCCGTGGTAATCCACCAATTCTTCCGCCATCGTCTGATTCCAGGCAACCGCACGATCAGGGCGAATACCTCCCAACCCTTTAGACGTTAAGTTGTCCCAACTTAGTACGACAGAAATAATCTTGGCACCATGTCTCTGCGCTTCCCTTCCCAGAAGATTTGTAAGACCTATAGTGCCAACATCTGGGGTGATCATTATCGCTGGGTTGTGTCGTTGGAATAGACCTTGATGAGCATCAGTCGAAACAAGCCGGGACTCCAAGCGAAAAAAAAGTGCCCTCAGAGCAGCACTACGCCTGAGTAACCGAGCGGTGAAGATCTCCAAGTCCAAGTACCGCGCTCCCTTGAACCCCATAGAGTTTTTTCGCAGCTTCTCGATTTCCTCATGGGTCTGGATCGATTTAATGTCACGACCTGCAGGGAGAGTTAGCCATCGAACGCGGGTGAAGAATTCATAGCGCCTGGATCTCGTGATAGCGTGACCCTTTGCATACGCATTGGGTTCTAGCGCAAGAACCTTCGCCCCGAACCGCTCGCGGAATGAGTCTGAACTAGCGTTGGGGCTCACCACTACAACCGGAACATCGCGTTCCAAAAGTCGGCGAAGGATACCTGTATCTAGAAGATACCTGGTAGGAAAGTCCTGATACGTTGCGATCAGGATAGGCCGTCGCATCTGGTGAGCCTCTTCTAGGTTCGGCCGCCCCAAGGTGCTCACTTCCATAGGCCGACTACCGATGATTCCTATCTACTGGAACAACGTCCTCAAAATCAATCGACAAGAACAGGACAAATTGGAAAGACAACGCTTGGACAAGAGGGGATAGAGTGGCCTATCTACTTGGGATGCTAAGTTTAGCACGGCATGTGCGGTCTAACATATTGACTGGGCTAATGCCACAATAGAGTTGCAGGGCTTGACCACGCGGCGTTGCTGACAACAACGCTCGAACATGAAAACCAGTTTGTGAATCTAGAATTCGGATAAAGTTTATTGCAGGAAACTTCAAACGAGAATTGGGCACTACTATTCCTCAACTCAATCAACGAGTTTCGGCCTGGCCTTTCGTTTCGTATCCCCTTGCAACCTCCGCCACGGAGGCTCTGCTCCCCACAAACCCTTCGGAGAATAGGCGCCATAGGCCAACAGGCTTAACGTTAACCCAAGATATATCGATGCCTGAACGAGGCTAACCAATGTGTGGCTTTATCGTCGCTTTTAAAAGTGGGACATTCCCCGAGGGATTCTCTAAACAGCTAGATGAATCTCTCCTGAAAATGCTCCACCGGGGCCCAGACCGGACACAAGTGTGGCAATCCCAGAATGTGCTCATGGGGTTCAACCGGTTATCTATTGTTGATCTATCGGAGAACTCTGATCAACCGATCGAATTCGACAATATCAAACTCGTGATGAACGGGGAACTCTACAACTACCTCGAGATTCGAGCCGAACTTGTTCAGCAAGGACTGAAATTCAAGAGTTCCGGAGATGCGGAAGTATTTGCAGCGGCCATTAGTGCGTGGGGTCCCGAGTTGGCCTTGCAGAAGGCTCGAGGCATGTGGTCCCTTGTCGCATACAACAAGTTAGACAAGTCCATCCTAGTGGCCAGAGATCGACTGGGCATAAAGCCTCTCTGGTGGGCAAGAAAAGATGACGTCCTTGTTTTTTCGAGCGAGATAAAGAGTATTCAGACCCTTTTCCCTACATTCAAACAAAAGAATTATGGAGTGGT
>Ga0310344_10001912_pt1 | contig 15756 bp, 15 predicted proteins | sample HC15DNA20200_MG_FD_203801 | JGI IMG/M metagenome (GOLD analysis project Ga0310344, IMG submission 203801) | Marine microbial communities from station ALOHA, North Pacific Subtropical Gyre - HC15-DNA-20-200_MG | ecosystem: Environmental > Aquatic > Marine > Oceanic | place: Pacific Ocean: North... | reverse complement strand
AATGTAATGCGACACCTTAAAAGTGTCAATACATACATCTATTAAAGGTTTGACCGTCCCGGTTATGCTGTGTAGGGTTGCGCAGCAGCTGTGACGGCGGGAACAATGACTCCAAAACAAAAAACGGGCGTAAGCGGTCTTGAAAAATCGCTCGAAGAACTCGAGATATTAGTCGAACGGCTTGAGAACGAGGAGTTACCGCTTGCGGAAGCTCTCAAGGAATTTGAACGGGGAGTGAAAATCACGCGCGAGTGCCAGACGGCACTCAAGGAAGCCGAGCAGACAGTCGAAATCCTACTTAAGAAAACCGTCGACGCTGATCCAGAAGCGTTCGAACCCGACGACGATTAGAAAATTAGAATTAATTTCGCTAACTCCATACAGATTAATGCAAAAACGGCTGCCACGATATCATCCAGCATTATGCCAATTCCACCGTGCAATCTTTGATCCAGAACTCGGATCGGCCATGGCTTAGTAATATCAAAAATGCGGAACAAAACGAAAGCTACTGTAAACCATAGCGGGTCAGGCGGGAGCAAGAGGCATGTCGCAAGAAAACCCACGATTTCATCCCAAACTATCGCGGGATGGTCATGAGATTGGAGTCGGCGCGCACTCTCATCGCAGACCCACACACCGATAGCGAATAATATCGCGATCAGAGCGGCCTTCGCCGCCACAGACCAAGTCGCAAGCAGCCACGCTGGTAGCACCGCCAAAGCTGTTCCTGCCGTGCCCGGAACCTTCGGCATGAGCCCCGAACCAAACCCGAATGCAAGTAGGTGAACGGGTTGGCGAAGTAGGGTTGTTGGCGGCCTGTTCGTATGCATGCTCAGAAGTGTTGGTGCCCCGTGTCAGTCTGATTGAAGGGTGCTCCATCACGGCGAGATTCGACGCCTTCCCCAGCTACTAGCTCACCGATACGGTGTACTGTCGTCTCGGCAACGCCTAATACAGCTTTGACCTCATCAGCTTTCTCCGCAGGGGCAGTGAAACAAAGCTCGTAATCATCACCTCCGTTCAGTGCATAGGCCTGAGCCGTCTGCGGCGGAAAAAGCGCCAGCATCTCAACAGAGAAAGGCAAGTTTTCTACATCAATTACCGCACCGCAACCACTGGACTTACAAAGATGACCAAGATCGGCGAGTAACCCATCGGAAACGTCGATCGCTGCGCTCGCAAGACCTACCAAGGCCCGTCCGGCGGCGATCCGCGGCAAAGGGCGACTAAACCGCTCAGCTAACGCCCGATGAGCATCGCTCTCATCCGCTACGCCATCATCAATAAGCACCAAGCCTGCCGCAGCGTCACCAAGAGAGCCGGTAACATAAATGTCGTCACCAACTTGTCCACCACCGCGCGTCAAAAAAGCGCCATCACCCACGGCACCGATCAGGTGCAACGTTGTACTCAGCGTACCGCGCGTTAGATCGCCCCCAACGAGACTAACACCGTATATCTTAGCGAGTCGGAAAAATCCTGATGTGAAGCCCTCTAGCCAGCCTTCATTAGAATCGGGAATAGTCAGCGCAAGTGTGCACCAACGCGGCTGGGCACCCATCGCTGCGAGATCACTAAGGTTTACCGCTAGCGTCCTATAACCTACTACGTCAGCAGCTGTCTGGCTGGAAAAATGCACTCCCTCGACCAGGGTATCTGTGACTAGTGCCAGCGGCCCAGATGGCTGAACGACGGCTGCATCGTCACCGATATCCAAAAGAACATCGGGATCGTCGTTTCCAAGCGCAAAAAATCGCTGAATTATCTGGAACTCACCGAGGCTCACTTCAGCCTCTGGTGTCGCATTGACGTTGTGGGGGCATCGCCTTAGCTGCCTTATCCAGAACAGCATTGACGAAACGATAGCAATCGGGCGAACCATAGCGCTTCGCAAGTTCTACAGCTTCGTTGATAACAACCTTAACTGGAACGTCGCAACGACTTTCGAATTCTGCAAACCCCAATAAAAGTATAGCTCGACCGATCGCATCTACCGTCGCCACTTCCCTACCCGCATGCATCGCTATGAGCTTGTCAAACTTATCAACATCTGAGATAACAGTACTAAGTAGATTTTTGAAATAACTAAGATCAGCTCGTGTGTTCTCTGGTGTCACCATGAACTGCTCTTCGAGTTGACTTAGATCGTGCCCGCCCAGCTGCCACTGATAAAGCGCTTTAACCAACATATCGCGAGCACCCTGTCGAGCGCGTACCGAACTATTGTCTGGGGCCAGCATATTGCGAGACGTGGTTAACGCTCCAACTGCCGGAATAGGGACGTCATTTCAATCACGGAGAGTGCTGCATCTATACCCTTATTGCCTGCTTTCGTCCCTGCACGTTCAATCGCTTGTTCGATCGTATCCACAGTCAACACACCGTATCCAATAGGAATCTCATGCTCCATAGCCACCCGGGATACTCCGCTAGTAGCCTCACCCGCAACGTAGTCGAAGTGAGGGGTAGCGCCACGAATAACGCAACCCAACGCAATCAAGGCATCGTATCGCCGCGACGCAGCGAGCTTTTTCAATGCGAGCGGAACCTCGAAAGCGCCCGGAACTCGAACAATTTCTATATCGTCTGCGATGGCGCCATGTTTCAGCAAGGCTCCAGTTGCTCCGCTCAATAACCGTTCGACGATGAAATCGTTAAAACGTGACGCAACAATTGCGAAACGCAAACCACGTACGTCATCGAGACTCCCTTCCACAGTTTTAATTATCGTATCCATAAGTATTAGTCCGACGAGACGTACTCCACAACTTCGAGGCCAAATCCTGACAGCGCATGCATTTGTTTTGGTGCACTCAGTACCCGCATCCGCTTCACACCTAGAGCTCTGAGAATCTGAGCACCGGTACCATAGGTACGTAGCTCGGTCGAATTATCTCTTCGAGTAAAAATCTCATTCTCGGGCCGCTGTAAGTCACTTATCGCGTTAATGATGTCACGCGGTTGCTCGTCCTGCCGAAGAATTACGATAACGCCTCGGCCTTCCTCAGCGATGAGTTTCATAGCATCGCGCAATGGCCAGCCCAGTCGGCCATCTAATACGCCGGCAACATCACTCAGCGTATCTTGGATATGCACACGCACCATAGAGGGCTCTTGCGTATCGAGTTCTCCGCGCACGAGTGCTAGATGGACCCAACGATTAACGTGATCTTCGAACGAGATGAGTCGGAACGGTCCAAACTCAGTCTGCACCTCAAGCTCTTTGATCGCCTCAACAGAATCCTCATGTTCTAGTCGATAGCTTATCAAATCGGCGATCGTGCCTATCTTAACGCCATGGTGGCGCGCGAACACGAGCAGATCGTCGCGACGAGCCATCGTACCGTCTTCGTTCAGAATCTCGACAATGACAGCAGCTGGCTCTAGCCCCGCAAGTCGAACTAAGTCGCAACCTGCTTCCGTATGTCCAGCTCTTGTGAGTACACCACCAGGCTGAGCCATAACGGGGAAAATGTGCCCAGGCTGACTCAAGTGCTCCGGTCGTGCGTCAGGCGCAACAGCAGAACGGATAGTGCGCGCCCTATCATGCGCCGAAATACCTGTCGTAATCCCATCCGCTGCCTCGATAGATAGGGTGAAATTCGTTGCCCTACGCCTATCCGTATCGCTAACCATAAGCGGCAACCGAAGTTGCTCACATCGCGCCCGTGTCAAAGTTAAACAGATCAGGCCACGACCGTATCGCGCCATAAAATTGATGTCGTCGGGTGTTACTGTAGTAGCGGCCTTAATCAGGTCGCCCTCGTTCTCCCGATTCTCATCGTCAAGAATAACGACCATTTTACCGTCGCGTAGATCCGCGATAATTTCTTCGGTGCTGTTGAGTCCCGACCAGGCACCATCAGTCTGTACTGGTGTAACCATGTTTTTTAAGCAACTCCAGGTTGATTCCGGCCGAGACATCCCGGCTCGGAGCCAGCCTCTCAAGGTAGCGTGCGATGATATCGACCTCAATATTAACAGCGGTACCAGCCTTGTACCCGAGAATGATAGTTTTTTCCTGCGTGTGAGGAACAATGTTTACTGAGAAATTGACTGCAAACATCGTATTCTCGACGTGATTTACTGTCAGACTAACACCATCGACCGCAATCGCACCCTTCCGGGCTATATAAGGGGCGAGCTCCGCCTCTGCCGCAAGATGGATCGTCGCGGATCGCGCAGATTCCTTAACCTCAAGCACCCGACCGACGCCGTCAACATGCCCCGTCAACAAGTGCCCACCCAACGGCTCTCCGACAGACAGGGCCGGCTCGAGATTTACTTCGGAGCTTGTTGACAGCTCACCGAAAGTCGTTAAACCAAGTGTCTCCAGGGAAATATCCGCGCTAAATCCTGCCGCCGTGGTCTCAACAACCGTCAGACACACACCGTTTACCGCCACGCTATCACCGTTATTTAGTGAAGGCAGGTTGGCTCCCTGATTGTCAATTGTGACACGGCGATCACCACCGATATTAGTTTGCTCAGCGATTCGCCCCACGCCCCTAATGATGCCGGTGAACACGCCTATAAAGTATCGAGCTGCGGGCCAGACACGTTACTGGGACTCGCGATAATGCGCAAGTCATCACCAACCCGTCGAACATCCTTGAATTCAAACGAGACGCTTTGTTCTAGACTAAATAGCTCATCGATAACGAACATTCCACGAGCTGTGTCACCAAAAATTTGTGGCGCTATATAGACGATGAGCTCATCTATGAGGCCCTGACGAATTAGCGCGCCATTCAGGATTGCGCCCGCTTCCACCCAGACCTCGTTAATCTGTAGCTGGCTAAGGCGGCTAAATACCTCTTCAAGATCACAACCGCGGGAGCGACCAACCTGCTCGATACTTACCTCCTGCTTCCGCAGTGCGCTTGCAGCGGGAGAGTCTTCATCGGTCGTAAAAATGCTGACCTCACCGCCCTTCATCACAACATTCGCGCTAGTCGGTGTACGTAAATCAGAATCCAAAACAACTATTAGCGGTTGCTTAATTGGAGGTGCCGGCGCCTCTAGCCGCGCATCAAGCGAAGGATCGTCCGCTAGCACTGTACTAACGCTGGTCAGAATAGCGCTAGACCTAGCCCGCCAACGATGCACATCTACCCGAGCCAAATCACCTGTAATCCACTGGCTCTCGCCGTTTGCGAGCGCTGTGCGGCCATCAAGACTCACCGCTATCTTGCTACGAACGAATGGCCTACCACGCGTTAAGCGCGAAAAAAAACCAGCATTCAATTCCGTTATCGTATCGTCGACGATCCCGACATCGACCTTAATCCCAGCCTCGCGGAGGCTTGCTATACCTTTGCCGGCTACCTCCGGCGTTGGATCGATACCCGAGCAAACAACCCTAGCAACCTTCGCTTCAATTAGTGCCTCCGTGCACGCGCCGGTGCGTCCTTCGAAATTACAAGGCTCAAGCGTGACATATGCCGTGGCTCCAAACGCCGCCTCACCCGCCTGGGATAGCGCAATGCGTTCAGCGTGAGGCCCACCTGCCAGTTCGTGCCATCCCTCGCCCACTACGTTACCGTCCTTAGTTAAGATACAACCGACGCGGGGGTTCGGGTCTGTAGTGTATAGTCCGCGTGCTGCAATCTTCGCCGCACGCATCAGGAACTCAGTGTCGTCAACCGTAGTCATTTCTTGCCGTCGTCAGGCAAGAGCGACATCTGCTCGCGCTTTTCCACAGGGCTCGGCCGCGATCTTAATCTCTGAATCTCCTCCTGAAACTCAGTGATATCCTGGAAGCTACGATATATGGAAGCAAAACGGACATAGGCGATTTCGTCCAATCCATGCAGCTCCTCCATGACCATACCACCAACTAACCGCCCGGTTACCTCGCGCTCTCCGACGGTCTGGAGACGATGTATGATACGGCCGACGCTCTCCTCCACGTCTTCGCTCTTCACCGGACGCTTCTCGAGCGCGCGCATGATGCCAGCCCGGAGTTTTATTTCATCGAACGGCTCCCGCCGTCCGTCACGTTTAACGACATGCGGCATGACTAGCTCTGCTGTTTCGAAAGTAGTGAAGCGTTCGTTACAGGACTGGCATTCACGCCGACGCCGCACCTGTAATCCTTCGCCGGCCAGGCGTGAGTCAATCACCTTAGTTTCTTCGTTACTACAAAACGGACAGTGCACAGGCCACCCCGACAACGTTGCTCGGTGCTACACGTAAACTGGATAGCGTTCGCAAAGCTCGAGCACTTCTTTCCGAACTCCACTGATGACCCCACCCAATTCTACCGGACTGCTAAATCCATCGAGAATATCTGCTATCCAACCGGTCAACTGCGCCGTTTCCGCTTCCTTGAAGCCACGAGTCGTAATTGCCGGCGTACCGATACGCAGACCGCTTGTTATTCGCGGCGGCCGCGGGTCATTAGGTACAGCGTTCTTATTAACCGTAATATTGGCACGACTCAATGCATCCTCTGCGTCCTGACCGGTAACTTCCTGTTTAATGAGATCAACGAGCATGAGGTGGTTGTCGGTGCCACCGGAAACAATCTTATAGTTACGATCAATGAGTGTCTCAGACATGCAGCGAGCATTTGCTAGCACTTGCTGTTGATAGTCCTTGAACTCCGGCTCTAGCGCCTCGGCAAACGCAACTGCCTTGGCTGCAATCACATGCATGAGAGGTCCACCCTGAGTTCCCGGAAATACGAGAGAATTGAATCGCTTCGTAAGGCTAGGATTTTCCCGCGCAAGTATCAACCCGCCACGTGGTCCTCGCAAAGTTTTATGGGTCGTCGTCGTCGTAACGTCAGCGATCGGAACAGGATTTGGATAAAAACCAGCCGCTATAAGTCCGGCCACGTGAGCCATATCGACCATAAAAAATGCACCAACCTCATCGGCTACATCACGAAATCGTTGCCAATCAACGACGCGCGAATACGCGGAGAAACCCGCAACGATGACCTTTGGCTTGTGTTTGTGCGCCAGCGCTGCCATTGCTGCATAGTCAATCTCACCAGTGTTCTCATCGATACCATACTGGTAAACATTGAACAGCTTGCCTGAAAAATTCACCTTGGCCCCATGCGTCAAATGGCCGCCGTGCGGCAGACTCATACCCAGTAGCGTATCGCCCGGATCCATTAGCGCAAGATAGGCAGCTGCATTAGCCTGCGAACCCGAATGTGGCTGAACATTCACATAGGCGGCACCAAAAAGCTTCTTGGCACGATCGATTGCCAGCGTCTCTGCAATATCAACGTGCTCACAACCACCATAGTATCGCCTGCCGGGGTAACCCTCAGCGTATTTGTTCGTCAGCACCGAACCCTGTGCCTCGAGAACTCTCGGGGAGGCATAGTTTTCCGAAGCAATCAACTCTATATGATTTTCTTGCCGCGTTTCCTCGGCCTGAATCGCACGAAAGAGCTCGTCGTCAAATCCCTTAATTTGATAGTCATTGGTAAACATAGTCAGTATCGGATACCCAAGAGGCTAGCGGTGTACGGTTGGAGGAAGCGCATTGTACATCTGTTACGATAACGCGGAAGTGGCGTCTACGAAACCTTCAACCGAACGTGTCCAGGCACGTGCAAGATTCGTTCGATCGTAACCGCCACCACCCATTCCCAGCACGCGTCCTTCACAATATTCTTCTGCCAACTCGCGCAACCGCGTTGCCGCATGCCCATGCGCGTTCTCACTATATGCAAGGTGAGTGATCGGATCCCCAGCTAGAGAATCGGCGCCGCAGTTCAGTAACAGCAGTTGAGGCGGATTTTCTGCCAAATAGGCCTCAACCTCTACCCAAGCGGCAAGAAATGCCATGTCGTCGGAAGAGGGGGGCATTGGGATATTTAGCTTGGTTCCCTGGGCTACTCCGCGTCCGGTTTCGCTTCGGCTACCGGTACCCGGGTATAGATAACGTCCGTCCTCATGAATATCTGCAAACATTACTCTCGGATCATCTTCGAATCCGTAAAACACACCGTCACCATGGTGCGCGTCGATATCAACATAAGCGAGCCTCTCAATACCGTAAAGATTCATAGCCGCTTCGATCGCAACACCACAATCATTAAATACACAAAATCCTGCCGCCCTTCCTCTGGCTGCATGATGTAGGCCACCGATCGGAACGAACGCGCGTCGGATAGAGCCCTCCATGATCTCGTCCAGTGCCTCTAATGTTCCGCCGACTACATAGGACGCAGCCTCGAAGACACCAGGATAGGCAGGCGTATCGCCACCGTCTAAATAACCATGGCCTTGTTCCGAGTAGGAGCGGACGAATTCGACATACTCGCGCGTATGAAAGTACTCGACCTCCTCCGGAGTCGCCAAACGTGGGGGACGGCGCACAATTTTGGCGGATTTAGCCGATTGATCGAGTTCTGCAAGGAAAGCGTCGTGCCGATCAGGCCCAAACGGATGGCCGTCCGGAAAGCCGTAGGTGGCGAGGTCATCCCCGCAGATTACGAGTACTTGTTCAGTCACTAATTACTCCTTCGTATGGCAACGCCAAGCGCTTTGCTTGATAATCCCGCCTCCGCCAAAAAGGATCCAGGGCTCCGTGGCTCAATATATCTATACCACGAACCAACTTTCCAAGGTTGTATCACCAAAACGATTCATTCTCCGCGATATCAGCCTAAGTTTCTTCCCTGGCGCTAAAATCGGGGTCCTTGGGCTAAACGGCGCGGGAAAATCTACCCTACTGCGGATCATGGCAGGAGTGGATCCTGAATTCGACGGGCAAGCTCGACCGCAACCAGGAATCAAAATCGGCTTTTTGTCGCAGGAACCGGAACTCGACGCTAACAAGGACGTGCGCGGCAACGTCGAAGATGGCATCCGCGAAATAATCGCGCTAGTAGATAGATTCAATGCCATCAGCGACCGGTTCTCGGAACCTCTTGAAGACGAAGAGATGTCTGACCTCCTCACTGAACAGGGAAAATTACAAGACGCCCTTGACTCTTCCGGTGGCTGGGAAATCGAAAGAAAGCTGGAAATCGCTGCCGACGCCCTACGCCTTCCTCCCTGGGACGCAGATGTAAAGTCTTTATCAGGGGGCGAGCGCCGTCGAGTCGCACTTTGCCGTCTTCTGCTTTCGGAACCGGATATGCTTTTGCTTGACGAACCAACTAATCATCTTGACGCAGAGTCCGTAGCCTGGCTCGAGCGTTTTCTTGCCGAATACTCCGGGACCGTCATGGCGGTCACCCACGATAGGTACTTTCTGGATAACGTAGCCGGCTGGATTCTCGAATTGGATCGCGGGTACGGCATACCGTGGGAAGGCAACTACTCGTCCTGGCTAGAACAAAAAGATGCGCGATTTAAAATTGAGGAAAAACGCGAAGCCGCCCATCAAAAGACAGTCAAAGCGGAACTCGAATGGGTTCGGACGAATCCGAAGGCCCGCCAAGCGAAGGCAAAAGCGCGACTACAACGATTCGATGAACTCAATTCAAAAGAATTTCAGACGCGTAACGAGACAAACGAGATATACATTCCACCTGGACCTCGCCTAGGTGATCTCGTTATAGAAGCATCCGGCGTACGAAAAGCCTTTGGCGAAAAAGTATTGTTCGAGAACCTGGAGTTCAGCCTCCCCCCAGGTGGTATCGTCGGCGTCATCGGCCCTAACGGCGCAGGCAAAACCACGTTATTCCGCATGCTCCTCGGCCAGGAAATAGCTAACGAAGGCACAATTAGAATCGGCGACTCAGCCCAGTTGGTATACGCAGATCAGTCTAGGGACGTACTTGACGACGACAAAACGATCTGGGAAGAAATTTCAGATGGGCAGGACATGCTAACGATCGGTAGCTACGAGACGCCGTCTCGAGCCTATGTCGGGCGCTTCAACTTCCGCGGACCAGAGCAGCAAAAGAAAATCGGCTTATTATCCGGTGGAGAACGTAACCGAGTACACCTCGCCAAGGTCCTGCGGGCAGGCGGTAACGTGATATTTCTCGATGAGCCAACCAACGATCTGGATGTCGAAACCTTGCGCGCTCTCGAAACCGCACTACTAGCATTTCCCGGATGCGCCGTCGTCATCTCGCATGATCGTTGGTTCCTCGATCGAATCGCGACTCATATTCTCGCCTTTGAAGGTGACGGCGAGGTCGTATACTTCCAGGGCAACTACGCGGACTACTCTGAAGATCTCAGACGCCGCAAGGGTCAAGACGCCGATCAACCACACCGACTCCGATACAAACGCCTGTCGACATAGTTCGAGAATATCGCCCCGCTGCCTTTTCTCTCCGACGAACTAGCAACCTAGGCTATCTAGAAAGATTAACGCGCCGTTTGCACTAAATCCGCCCAACTGCTCTAACCAACCCACTCGCGCGCATTTGCAAACAATTTTTGCCAAGGCGAATTCTCACCCCAATCTGCTGGATGCCATGAATGCTGCACAGTGCGAAAGACGCGTTCCGGGTGCGGCATCATGATCGTCACGCGGCCATCCGCGTTTGTAAGTCCGGCTAGCCCCAACGGCGAACCGTTAGGATTTGCAGGATATCGCTGCGCTTTCTCGCCATAATTATCAACGTAACGAATAGCTGCAAATTCGCGGTTCGCACGCAACAACGCATCTTCCGACGTAAACTCAGCACGACCTTCACCGTGCGAAGTTACGATTGGTAATCGCGAACCTGTCATATCCCTTAGCAATACCGACGAACTTGGTTCAATCCTCACCAGAGATAAACGTGCTTCAAACTGATCCGAACGATTACGCACGAATCTCGGCCAGTGATCAGTACCAGGAATCAGTTCCTTCAGTGCCGCTAGCATCTGGCACCCATTACATACACCAAGTACAAACGCATCTTCGCGAGCGAAGTGCTCGAGAAATTGGTTACGAGCAACGTCGCTATAGAGAATTGACTTCGCCCAGCCTCCGCCAGCACCCAGCACATCACCGTAGGAAAAACCCCCGCACGCAATAACGCCACGATAATCCGCAAGCGAAGTTTTACCCGATAGAAGATCCGTCATATGCACGTCATGTGTTTCAAAACCGGCTCGGTCGAAGGCCGCCGCCATCTCTCGTTGGCTATTCACACCCTGCTCGCGCAGTATCGCTACTTTCGGTCGAACGTCTTGCGGCAACGATCTGAATTTTGGTAGTTCAAAGCTCAGATCCACGTTCAGGCCCGGATCGTTATCGTCGAGGATCGCGTCATACGCTTCCTGCGCACATTCGGGATCATCTCGTAAAGCCTGCATCCTATAGCTGAGTTCCGACCAGTATCGATGCAGTCGGACGCGAGACGCCTTGAATAGTTCCTCTTGGCCACGGCGAATCCGAATGTTGCTATGAGTAGCAACGCGTGCAACGATTTGTGAACGATTCATACCGTTGACGCTCAGTACGCTGAGCACATCGTCAAGATCTTCAACCCTGACCTGGATAACGACACCCAATTCCTCGGCGAATAGATAGCTGATTACATCCTCTACAAATGCCGGCACTTCGATTTCAAGTCCGGCACGGGCCGCAAAGGCCATTTCGACTAGTGCAATGAACAGTCCTCCGTCCGCTCTATCGTGATAGGCAAGAATGAGATCTCTACTTCGAAGTGCCCTTTGCGCAGCGAAGAAATTCAGTATGGTCTGAGGGTCGTCTAGATCTGGAGGAACGCCGCCGAACTCATTAAAACTCTGCGCCAATGCAGATCCCCCAAGACGCTGCTTACCACCAGAGACATCGAGTAGCAGTAAAACAGTCTCGCCTACGTCCAGCCGTAGTTCAGGCGTTAGCGTACGGCGCGTATCCAATACCGGAGCGAATGCAGAGACAACCAACGAAACAGGAGCCGTCACAGAGCTCTCCTCACCATTGTCCTGCCAGGTAGTACGCATAGATAGGGAATCCTTCCCTACTGGGATCGCAACACCCAGAGCAGGACAAAGATCCATTCCTACAGCTTGTACCATCTCGAAGAGGGCATAATCATCGTCATCGTGTCCTGCCGCCGCCATCCAATTTGCAGAGAGGCGCACGTCTGACAAACTTGCTACATCTGAAGCAGCAATATTAGTAATCGACTCAGCAACGGCAAGGCGGGCCGACGCCGGTCCTGCATAAATCGCGACCGGAGTACGCTCACCCATCGCCATCGCCTCACCGGTATATCCGGTATAGCTGGCGTTAGTAACGGCAACGTCGCTTACGGGTATCTGCCACGGACCGACAAGCTGATCCCGCGCTACAAGACCACCGACGCTGCGATCACCAATGTGAATCAGAAATGACTTATCCGCGACTGCAGGAAAAGATAGCACCTGCTGAACAGCAACCTCGAGAGATATATCGGACCAGTCCCAATCGCGCGGCTCTAATTTTTTTGGATTAGTCTCTCGCGTCATCTTCGGCGGCTTGCCAAACAAGACATCCATTGGCATCGCAACCGGCTCGTTGCCGAAATTCGTATCGACAACTCTGAAGTCTCGCTGCTCGGTGAACTCGCCGATAACAGCGTATGGGCATCGCTCACGCTCGCAGATCGCTGAAAAAATCGTAACATCGTCAGCAGCGACAGCAATCATGTAGCGTTCCTGCGATTCGTTGCACCATAGCTCCATGGGCGTCATACCGGGCTCGTCGTTGGGCACGTCTCTAAGCTGGATAACGGCACCGCGATGGCTCTGATCGACAATCTCTGGTACGGCGTTACAGAGGCCGCCGGCACCGATGTCGTGGATAGACAAAATCGGGTTCCTACTACCTAGCGCCCAACAGGTATCGATGACTTCCTGTGCTCGCCGCTGCATTTCCGGATTACCGCGCTGAACTGATGCAAAATCCAGATCTGCTTCGGCCGAACCACTACCCTGTGAAGAAGCTGCACCACCACCCAACCCGATGAGCATCGCTGGGCCGCCGAGCACGATGAGCTTCGAACCCTGCGGCACTTCGAGCTTATCAATATCGCCGCCGCGTATGTTGCCGACGCCGCCCGCTATCATGATCGGCTTGTGATAGCCGCGCCACTCCCCCTCGCATTCAAGCAGACATGTTCGAAAATAACCGGCTAGGTTTGGGCGCCCAAACTCGTTATTAAACTGTGCTCCGCCGATAGGCCCATCGAGCATTATCTGTAGCGAACTTGCAATCCGCTCGGGATAACCCACGCTCGCGCATTCCCATGGCTGAGTCCAATCAGGCACCTGGAGATGGGAAACTGTGAAGCCGGTCAACCCAGCTTTTGGCTTCGCCCCCCTACCCGTCGCACCTTCGTCCCGGATCTCCCCACCGGAACCCGTTGCCGCGCCCGGAAACGGAGAAATAGCTGTTGGATGATTATGCGTCTCGACCTTCATCACGAGATGTGCAGGCTCACACCAGTAACCATAGACGTGGGTTTCCGGATCAGCGCAGAACCATGCAGCTTCGGCACCAGAAACCACGGCTGCATTATCCGAATAGGCCGACAATACCCCCGTAGGTGCATGCGCATGTGTATTCTTTATCATCTGAAACAAGCTGCGACTCGCAGACTGTCCATCGATAAACCAATCGGCGTTGAAGACCTTATGCCGGCAATGCTCCGAATTTGCCTGCGCAAACATCATGAGTTCCACATCAGTGGGGTCACGCTGCAACGCAAGGAATTGTGTCACTAGATAATCGATCTCATCCTTTGACAATGCCAGACCGAGCTCAGAATTTACGTCTGAAAGTGCCTTAGCGCCGTTCTTCTGTAACGCGATCCGCATCAGTGGCAGCGGTTGATGCTCTGCAAAGAGCAACTCTTCCACGACTGGCTCGGTCAACACGGACTCGGTCATTCGATCGTGCAAGAGAGGTAAAAGTCGCTCCGTCTCCTCCATGGAAATCGAAGAGGAAACATTGAGAATGTACAAGCGACCTCGTTCCAAACGATGAACGGGAACACCACATATCTGTGCAATATCGGTTGCCTTCGAAGCCCATGGGGATATAGTACCGAGACGGGGAACGACGACGATCTTGTGACCGTTATCGACCTGCTCAGCCTCGCTACCATAGGTTAATAGTGCATCGAGAGTGGCAAGCTCTATTTCCGTCAAATCACGCTCGGCATGGACGAAGTGAAGGTAGCGCACTGTGACACCACACACTGCAGCGCAGCGACTAGTGAGTTGTCGGCTCAGACGTTGTAGTCGGAACTCGGTTTCAGCTTTCGGTCCGAGTAGCTGCAGCATAGCCATAACTCAGACAATCTCCAACCATTGGCTCGGGGTGTCTTGCTCGGCCAAATACAAGGACTGCTCGTTCCGCGTTAGCATTGGAGTCAAAGCCTGGCGAACAGCATCGCTCGAATTATTTTGTTTACTTATATGCAGAGCAACAACCCATTGCAGCTCCGAGTGACCCACTATCTCAATAAGTTCCGCAGCCTGTGCGTTGTTCAGATGACCCAAAGACGACGCGACGCGTTGTTTTACGGATTCGGGATACGTTCCGCGACGTAATGCTTCTAGATCGTGATTAGCCTCTAACGCAACCGCGTCACAGCCGGTCAACCGGTCTACAATATGCGACGTGATATGCCCCGTATCGGTGAGCACACCGAGCCGACGACCCGCACCGGCAAAAGCGAACTGGCATGGCTCTCGGGCGTCGTGGGGCACTGGAAAAGGCTGCACGGCAATCTCTCCAATTTTGAACTCGCGATGACAGTTGAGCGAATGGGTACGCGATATCCCTTTCGTCGCCTTGGTAGAAGCCGTGCCAGGTGTCATCCAAACAGGCGTGTTATAACGACGCGCAAACCGAGCGACTCCTTGGATGTGATCCGCATGCTCATGGGTCACCAAGAGCGCGGTTACGTCGAGCGGAGTTCTTCCCAAAATAGACAACCGCTCCTCAACGGCTTTCAGACTCAAGCCGCAGTCAACCATAAGCAGCGTTTCATTAAGCTCTATGAGCAGCGAGTTACCACGGCTACCACTGCCTAAGGACGCAAATCGAAGCGTCACGTAATCACTTGTCCCCTGAACCGCCTTTACCACCTTCACCAGATGGCGCGTACATCTGCATAGGAAATTGCGCCACGTTACTACCCTCTGCAGACGTCACCTTACTCACACCCTGTTTTTCAACTTCATCAATCCGGACGATGGAGTGCAATGGAAGATAGGTTCGACTGACACCAGAGAATTCACTCTGAATGCGTTCCTCGGACGGGTCAACGACGACCGTCGAACGCGCCCCGAAGATCAACTCCTCAACCTCTACGAATCCGAAAAGCGAGCCATGTCCTACGCTCCGCGCGTAAATCTCAAAAACCTTTCCCTGGTTCATGAAAATCACTTTATAAATCGGCTGGGTGCTCATCCACTACCCTGTGTCTTGAACAAAGGCGAGCAAGCTTAGCATAGGATGATCTCGTGCGACGGTAGCCAATAAACCATGACTATGCGGTGCTTGTTCGGATACTGATCAACGCTTTGTTTTTCGCCCAGACTTCTTTCAACTAAATATCTTGCCAGGATTCATTATCCCCTTTGGATCTAGGGTGTTTTTTAACGAAAGCATCAACTCGAGAGCTACCGTTGGAGTGAAGAGCTCGAGCTCACCCCGTTTAAGAATCCCGACGCCATGCTCAGCACTGAAACTTCCATCTAACCGGTCCACAAGATTGTAGATCGCGCTAGTTATCTCTTGGGCAGGACCATCAGCAAATGCTTGTACATCCGCTCCTTTAGGAGGGAGCAAATTATAATGGAGGTTACCGTCACCGATATGACCGAATACGGA
>Ga0310344_10001910_pt1 | contig 15762 bp, 12 predicted proteins | sample HC15DNA20200_MG_FD_203801 | JGI IMG/M metagenome (GOLD analysis project Ga0310344, IMG submission 203801) | Marine microbial communities from station ALOHA, North Pacific Subtropical Gyre - HC15-DNA-20-200_MG | ecosystem: Environmental > Aquatic > Marine > Oceanic | place: Pacific Ocean: North... | reverse complement strand
CATGATTCAACAATTGCACTTTTCGGGGTAGGCTCCCCAATTTCCATGAGCAAATTGCGAAACAATTCGCGGTCTTCTGCAAGTTTGATAGTTTCTACTGAGGATCCAAGAAGTTGAACCCCATGACGTTCGAGTACACCTGCCTCCGCGAGTTCTCGTGCAAGGTTTAGGCCAGTTTGTCCTCCCAGCGTTGGAAGTAGCGCGTCCGGCTGTTCACGTTCGATAATTCGTTCAATGACCGGAACTGTGAGCGGTTCGATGTATATGACGTCGGCAACGCCGTCGTCAGTCATAATTGTCGCGGGGTTCGAATTAACGAGGATCGAACGGATACCTTCCTCGCGCATGGCTTTACACGCTTGCGTTCCCGCGTAATCAAACTCCGCTGCTTGACCGATGACTATTGGTCCGCTTCCAATAATCAGGACCGATTTGGGAGTCGGAGGTCGGTCGAGGTGTTTTGTAGGTGAAGTTGCAGTAGTCAGTTGTGGTACCCCTTGCGGTGGTTTGCTCCAAGGAGCGGAATCTCTGCAACGACATCGATTGGGCTGTAATGATCGTGTGGTTGAATTGGAAGCCGGGCCAATTTCATATTCGGAGGGATAAATTCGCCAAGATCGATATCCCGATACTCCGATAAATTATCGAGTAACTCTTGTCGGTTGCCATGTCCGGTAGTGAACCCTATCGGTAATCGAGGAATAAACATGTCCTCGTCGGAGATAACTGCTGAGTCCTCATTTGCCTTTTGCGCGATGAATGGAACTCCGAGTCTAATTTGACGACGCAATGAACGATAGTTACCACTGTCATCCACGCCAAGGTAAATTTCACCATCTTCGGAAATTGAAAGGCCAGTGATACGGATCGAAAATGGTTCAACTCGCCGAATTCGCGGAGCAGCATTCACATAAAATGACTCAACTTGAGACCAAAGCACATCAGTTGGTCGTAAAAAACCCACGTCGATATAGGTGATATGGATCCATTCGATAGGTGGGGTCGAGACTTGCTCCATCGCGTTCAGAGACTGCATGAGGTCGTTTAACGCATCCAATTCGGACCGGAATTCTTGTCCGATAGGCTGTAAGAATTGAATGGGGACTTTCCAACCGCTCGAATGTTCTTCCCACCAATTCCAATAATCAGGAGGCGGATCCGAAACGTTGCCAAACGCAGCCCAATCACGTCCCCTCGATTCTCGATAAGTTTCGGTTAAGTCATTCATAGTTATTCTTTGGCCTCGCGGTAACAGATGCTATGTGTCTCCTCGGACAGTGGCCATGAATCGGTCAAATAAGAATTCTGTGTCGTTAGGCCCTGGAGAGGCCTCAGAGTGATATTGGATCGTAAATACTGGTTCTTTTGAATGCTGCAGTCCTTCTACTGTGCCGTCATTTAGATGAATCTGAGAGACAGTAACGTCACTATCAAGGTGATCGTCGATGGCGAATCCATGATTTTGAGAAGTAACGAAAACTCGTCCCGTAATTTCATCTCGGATTGGGTGATTCGCACCACGGTGTCCAAACTTTAATTTATATACGCCGGCACCAAATACTCGTCCGACCACCTGATGCCCTAGGCAAATACCCATGATGGGAGTTTGGCCGATCAGTTCTCTGGCAGTGTCGACAACGTTATCAAGGAGTGTTGGATCACCCGGACCTGGAGAAATCAAAACACCTGCGGGTTTCAAAGCCATGATTTCTTCAGCGTGAGTGTCGTGTGGTACTGCGGTGATCCTGCAGCCACGCTGGTGGAGGAGCCGCATGATGTTGCGCTTTACTCCGAGATCTAAAACAACGACGTGGATCTGGTCTCCACTTGGAGCTGGGTTGTCAGCGTTGAACTGGTATCGATTGGGTGTAGAAACGTTGCTGACATAGTCTTGCCCTTCGTAGTTTGGTTCATTTTGAAGGCGCGTAAGAGCTTCGTCTACGGTCTCATCATGGGTGATCGTTCCCATGATCACCCCCCGTGATCGGAGGTGGCGTGTGAGAGCTCGAGTATCTATTTCAGCTATACCGGGGATCTGATGGTGCTCAAGGTAGTGGTTTAGTGTCGATGAGCTTTGCCAGTGCGATGGCAGATCGGTGAGCTCACGAACGACGAAACCACGTACTTGGAGGTGATTACTCTCTGCAGAGCGTGCACTCGTTCCATAGTTGCCTTGGATCGGATATGTCATGGTCAATATTTGTCCGCGGTAGGAAGGGTCAGTGAGCGCTTCCTGATATCCGGTCATCGATGTCGTGAAGACTACTTCACCTGTCGTACGTGCTGCCTTGCCGATGGAGACTCCATCGAAGTAACGACCGTCCGCAAGAACGAGACGTGCAGGCGGGCGGTTGGTGAACAATGAAGGTGTGTCATCAGTCGTCATGATTGGCTTAGCATCCCTCGATCATAATGCTGTCAAAGATTTGTTTTTATAGGCGAGTTCGCCATCGAAAATGGTCGCGATGACCTGCCCCGTCAAAGTTTCACCTGCAAGCGGTGTATTTCGCCCGAGGGAAGAAAAAGTCTCAGGGTCGACTGTCCATTCAGCGGCCGGATCAATTACGAGAAGATCTCCAACTCCACCTGGTGTTAATGAGCCCAAGCCCTCGAGGCCAGGTTGACGGTCTAATGCCCATGCACGAACGGGCCCGATCGTGAAGCGCTCGATCAGTGTAGCTAAGTCCACTTGTTGCCTTTCGACGAGACGCATACTCAGTCCGAAAGCTGTTTCGAGCCCACTTATCCCTGGAATGGCAAGATCAAATTCGATGTCTTTCTCCATAGAGCTCACCGGAGTGTGATCAGTTGTAATTGCGTCGACAACGCCATCTCTCAATGCCTTGGCGATTTCAGTAATGTCGGACTCCTCGCGTAACGGTGGAAACACTTTTGCACTGGAGTCGTAGTGAATCTGCTCATATGAAGATTCTGCAAAAGCTACACGCTCATGTGTGAGTGTTAGGTGATGTGGTGTTGCTGAAGCTGTGATGTGTACACCCCGCTCGCGCGCCGCTCGGATGAGTGCAACAGATCCTGCTGTTGAAACGTCGCAGACGTGCAGATGTGCGCCAGTGAGCTCCGCGAGAGCGATATCGCGTGCCACCATTGTTGCTTCGCCGCTAGCTGGGCGGCCCCGGAGCCCTAGACGGGTAGCGACCCAACCTTCATGCATTTGCCCTCCAGCAACGAGAGCGGGGTCCTCCGGATGCTGGGCGATGGGTAGTCCGAAACGAGTGGAATACTGCATTGCGTGACGCATTAAATTCGGATCGGCAACGGCTTGACCATCGTCTGTAAGCGCAACTACCCCCGCACCGGCCAACTCACCAGCCGGTGCTAGTAATTCACCAGCTCGATTCGCGCTGATGCAACCTAGAGGCAACACACGGATTGCAGCCGAAGCTTCAGCTTCTCGAAGTACAGATTCGACAGCGGCACGACTGTCAATGGGTGGGTCAGTGCCAGGCATAGCGCATATAGTCGTAAAGCCACCTCGTGCCGCTGCTTTCGTACCGCTTGCGATAGTTTCCTGATGCTCAGCTCCTGGCTCACGAAGATGGACTTGTAGATCAACGAACCCGGGGGTGACGATGAGGCCTGTAGCGTCGATACGATCTGCTTCGACTACCATCTCGCCTTCATTCGGTCCGACTCGGGCGACACGACCATCAACGATGACCACATCAGCGATGCCGTCCCGACTAAGTGCAGGATCGATTACACGTCCGTTATGGATGGCCACCGTACTCACGTTGATAATTCCGTAACTTCTTCTGGTTCGATCCGTCCAGATAGGAGGTATAAAAGTGCCATCCTGACGGCGACACCGTTTGTTACCTGATCCTCGATGATTGAATGCGAACCTCCTGCAACATCAGCAGCAATCTCAATGCCCTCGTTTTTTGGACCAGGGTGCATCAGGAGGTGGTCGGGTTTTGCCCGTGCTAGACGCTCTGCTGTTACCTGGTAGTGGGTGGCGTATTCGTGCAAGGAAGGGAGTAGACCACCTTCCTGCCGTTCACTTTGTAATCGAAGTGCCATCACAACATCGGCATCTTCGATCGCTTGATCGATATTAGTTTCTATTGTCACTGGCGGGAGTGCATTTTCAGCATGGGACGGACGATCACTGACGCGCATTCCAAGAGCGAGGAGCGTCGGTGGGCCACAAACAACAACATGTGCACCCATTGTTGTGAGTCCCCACAAGTCTGAGCGTGCTACACGAGAATGAGCTATGTCACCAACCATTACGATCTTTTTGCCGGCGATATCTCCAATAGAGCGATGCATGGTGTAAAGATCCAGGAGGGCTTGAGTTGGGTGTGCATGTGCTCCATCGCCTGCATTGATGATAGACGCATCTGTGTGTTGAGCAGCGAGGTAAGGTGCGCCTGCCATTGGATGCCGCATTACTACAGCATCAGATCGCATGGCGCGGAGTGTGCGTACGGTATCAATTAGAGATTCGCCCTTGACCACCGACGAGGTGTTTGTGCTCACACTGATTACGTCAGCTCCGAGCACCTTCCCTGCTAACTCGAAAGAGACACGAGTTCTTGTTGATGGCTCATAGAAGAGATTGACGATGGTGTATCCACGCAGAGCAGGTACGCGTGGAATTCTACGGTCGAGAATCTCCCTCATACGATCAGCGAGAGTGAGGACAACCTCAATGTCAGGGCGCCTGCAATTATCAAGATCGAGCATGTCGTGATGCGGCCAGCGACCTGAAGGAAGATGAGAAGATGTGGTCCCTTCTTCAGGAATCGCTTGGATATCAAGATTTGCTTTAGCAGTCATGCGTCGTTTCCTCTGTCGGTAACAATCACTGCATCACGGCCGTCGTCCTCTACTAAGAGGACGCGAACGTCATCCTCACGAGCTGTAGGAATGTTTTTACCGACGATGTCAGCACGGATCGGGAGTTCGCGATGGCCACGGTCCACTAAGACAGCAAGGCGTATGTGTTTCGGGCGTCCGTAGTCGTTGATAGCGTCAAGTGCAGCTCGAATCGTCCGTCCAGTGAACAGTACATCATCGATGAGTATGACCGCCTGGCCCTCGAGTTCGGGTAAAACCGTAGGAAGAGGAGTACCTCTTAACCCGCGGCGGTCGAAGTCATCTCGATGCATGGTCACGTCTAGTGATCCGACGGCAGGCGTGTTCTCAAACTTTTCTATTTCGGAGGCGATTCGCCGAGCGATTGTTACTCCACGCCGTTGGATGCCAACGAGTACTAGATTCTCTATGCCTGAGTTACCTTCAACGATTTCGTGCGCAAGTCGGGTTACGGTGCGCCTTATCCCGACCTCGTCTAGCAATGGTTCTACGTTATCGGCAGTAGTTTCGCTACTACCGGAGTCCCCCATAATGTTTAAGTTGTTCGGACTGGCTAGAGGATTAGTCATAAAAAACCCTCCGCTGTGGGAGGGAACGATCAACCATGTAGCGCGCGGTGGTCATAGTTAGATACACGTGCTCAATACTCATAGTGCTTCTTTCCAGCCTCGCTGGACCGGGTTAAAGGAGCGGTTACTGATCGAAACCAGAATATCAGTGGATCTTATTCGAATCAAAGATCGCGTTGATCTCACATTGCAGCCGCCGGCCAATGTGACAACAGTTGGAAAAGCCATTAGATCACTGTCGCTGACGACTGGCAAACGCCCGCTGACCTGCTCCGCCCGCGTTGCCTTTAACGATCTAGTGCGCAAGTCGGCTAATAGTTGACCCTATTCCAGCTTTAGGAATGCCGGTGGTAAGGCGATTGGGAACAAGATAAGACACAGTTATTTAAGCGTGCTGGTCTCTACACATATGAAATGACGAACTTGGAATGACTGTGAAGAAGAGCGTACTTTTAGTCCTGATCGTCGAGCTGTTCTTTTAAAAAGCGCTCTAGTTCGTTAACCATTGATTCAGCGTCAGGAAGTTCATCTTGGGCGTCGATTTGCTCAAGCGAATCCGTCGAGAGTTGCTCTTCAATACTCTTTGCGAGAGCTGACGCTTCAGGGTTTTGTTCGAGGTCGGCTGCTACTTGCGCATCGAAGCGTGCTGCAAACACTTCGAGATCGTGCAACGAGAGATCGAGAGTGAAAGCGGAGTTTAGACGTTGAAGGATGGCAAGAGCACCTTTCGGATTAGGCGAGCGCTGGATGTAAAAAGGAACATTTGCCCAAACTGACGCTGTTTCTATGCCAGCTGCACGTAATTCATTAGTTAATACTCCCACGATGCCAGTCGGCCCCTGGTAAGAAGGCGTTTCGGCATCAGTGAATCCAAGTTCTTTAGCTAATTCTGGATCTGTTGCAGAGCCTCCAACGCGAACCGCATTCGTATGACTGACTTCCGCGAGCAATCCACCAAGTGTGATAAACGTGGCTACTTCGTAGGTTTTACAAATATCAACAATGTTCGCTACAAATCGTCGCCAGTTTATATGAGGTTCGATGCCGCTCAGTAAGATGATGTCACGGCTACTCCCATCAAGTTGGTGAGCGGCAAATTCATTTGTAGGCCATGTCAATTTACGCTCACCTTTCTCGAGGCGAACTTTAGGACGTGCTTGAGAGAAATCATAAAACTCTTCAGGGTCGATATCGGCAAAGCGCTCAGCACGCCAGCGACGACGAATGAAGCGAATGGCGCTAGTAGCTACCTCTCCGGCATCGTTCCACCCGGCAAATCCGGCAATCACAAGCGGGTGTTCTAATTCAGGTTGCGAGTGAAAGCGTAAGTCAGACATGTCGACAGCATATGAAAGGTTTAATGTGCGCGGCGAATTGTTGCGACAAACGATTCTTTCTCATACAGCGTTCCGTTCCCGACATAACCTAATTTCGGATGGTTTGTGCGGATAAGATTTGAAAAACTTCTAAAAATGATATGGGAAACGAGAGTAATCGACGGGCCTCTTTTCAAGAAAGGCTTCTCGCCCTTCTTGTGCTTCGTCAGTGGCATAACCAAGTCGCGTTGCCTCACCCGCGAATATTTGTTGCCCCACTAATCCATCATCGATCAAATTGAAGGCGAATTTCAGCATCCGCTGCGCGGTAGGGCTTTTCGAATTGATCGTTAATGCCCAGTCGAGTGCTATCGATTCCAATTCTTGATGAGGGACTGATTTGTTGATTGCTCCCCATTGTTCTGCTTCGTCAGCTGTGTAATCCTGCCCGAGAAAGAAGATTTCACGAGCTCGCTTTTGTCCAACTTGACGCGCTAGATACGCACTACCGAAGCCAGCATCAAAACTCGCTACGTCGGCGTCAGTTTGCTTGAAAACTGCGTGCTCTTTTGAAGCGAGCGTTAGGTCGCACGCGACGTGCAAGCTATGCCCTCCTCCTGCCGCCCAACCAGGTACAACAGCAATGACAACTTTCGGCATAAAGCGGATCAAACGCTGTACCTCAAGGATGTGTAGTCGGCCGACCTTTGCAGGGTCGATTGCTTCTGCTGTTTCTCCTTCGGCGTACTTGTAGCCGTCCTTGCCGCGTATGCGTTGATCTCCACCAGAGCAAAAAGCCCATCCGCCATCGCGACTTGATGGTCCGTTACCGGTGAGCAGGACTGTTCCGATCTCGGTAGATTGTCGCGCGTGATCGAGTGCGACATAAAGCTCGTCTACCGTGTGAGGGCGGAAAGCATTACGTACCTCAGGACGGTTAAAGGCGACGCGAACGGTTCCTTGGTCGATAGCACGATGGTAAGTGATGTCGGTAAAACTAAAGTTTTCGATTTCACGCCAGCGCTCGGGATCGAAGATCTCAGAAATCATCGTGTCCTCCTCGGATAGCACGTTGTGTCTATGGCATTCTGCAGATGAACTGACGTGCGCGATACTAAGTATGACGGACTAAAGGCGATCACTCGAGGGGGTTTCGATGGAGTTATATGAGGTCATGCGGACGACGTTTGCCGCGCGGCAGTTCAGCGATGATCCAGTTCCAGACGCGATTCTTCATCAAATTTTAGACAATGCACGCTTCGCCTCATCAGGAGGAAATAGGCAAGGTGGCCATGTGATTGTAATCCGTGATGAGGATAGCAAGCGGGCAATTAGCATGCTTGGAGCGCCTGCTGCAAAGCGCTACGCGGCCCAACGTGCTAATGGTGAAAACCCGTGGAATCCCTTATCTCCAGCTCGAGTAAGTGAAGAGACGATTTTTGAAACTGCGCCGCCGGCGATCCTGACGGAAACTCTTGCTCTTGCACCTGTTCTTTTGATTGTTTGTATTGATCTCGAAGTGGTTGCTGCGACTGATCAAGATCTTGAGCGGGTAGGGCTAGTTAGTGGTGGCTCTATTTACCCTTTGGCTTGGAATATTCTCCTCGCTGCACGGAATGAAGGTTACGGAGGGACTCTAACTACGTTGCCAATTGCGCAGGAGCACAAATTGCAAGAATTATTAGAGATTCCCGAGCACGTAGCAGTTGCAGCCGTGATTCCTTTCGGGAAGCCAATTCGTCAGTTGACCAAGTTGAAGCGCCGTACAGTCGACGAGTTTACTCATCTCGAGCGATGGCATGGAGGGCCGCTAGTCGTCTAAGTTCTTGCTTCATGCACATCGCCAAAGCGTGAATCATCGCCGATCGGCGAGCATGTCGCGGCTAAGATGTAAATGTCCGAGGTGCTCACCAATATGCCTAATGGCTGAAACAATCGCCGAACGTCGAGATACTTCTCGGGTAGGAGCAGCTCCGAATAGTGATTGTTCGGGCACGGTCAACTCATCAAAAATCACTGGGTCGATCTTGTTCATAGTGGAATCGATATCGTCTGCGAGAGCTCGTAGTGCGTTTGCTAATTCTTCAGATGGCATGTCGGCAGTTGCGAATTCTTCTGGGCGATCGCGTTCAACATCAAGGCCGCAACCAACCCCTAGGACGTAGGCACGAATAGCACCTGCAACGTGTGCTGCAAGTTGTGCAGGGCTACTAACGCCATCAGCCAAATGAACGTCTAACTCAGCACTGGGTAATTCTTCGATAGTTTCTGCGATTGCTGAGAGTGCTTCCCTTAGCAAATGTGCATAGATGGTAGGTTCGTCTGCAGTTGGTAGCATTGCCATACTCCTTGCGAGTTTCGTTGCTCAGCATTTTGCCTCATCTGACACGTCACCATCGAATGGATCGCATCTTCGTAATCATGATAGACGGGAGTATCCTTCAGAGCTGTAAATCACATTGTTGATCGGGCGGCACGAGTAAATCCATTAACACGACATTCCATTAGCTGAAGAGTTTGTTCAATATCGAGTGCATGGAAGGCGCAAGTTATGAGTGCAACTAAAATAGCAGTCATCGCCGGTGACGGAATTGGCAAAGAGGTGGTCCCAGAAGGTCTACGAGTCCTTGATGCTGTGGCTACAAAATTTGATATAGATCTCACATTCGATCATTTCGATTTCGCTTCATGGGAATATTACGAGCAACACCAACAAATGCTCCCCACTAATTGGAAGGAGCAGATTGGTGAGCACGACGCGATCTTTTTTGGTGCAGTCGGATGGCCCGACAAGATTCCAGATCACATCTCACTCTGGGGTTCATTGCTCCAATTTCGACGGGAGTTCGACCAGTACATCAATCTGCGGCCGGCACGCTTGATGCCAGGTGTTATTGCTCCGGTAGTGCGACCGGACGGTAGTCCACGCGACGCTGGTGAGATCGATATGTATATCGTTCGAGAGAACACTGAAGGTGAGTATTCGAGCATCGGTGGCCGGATTTTTTCAGGCACCGATCGTGAATTGGTTATGCAGGAAACTGTCATGTCTCGTATCGGTGTGGACCGCGTGTTGGAGTACGCGTTCGAATTAGCACAGGCTCGATCCAGTCAACATTTAACCAGTGCCACTAAATCCAATGGTATAGCTATTACAATGCCTTACTGGGATGAACGCGTTGCGGCGATGGCAGCTAACTATCCAGATGTAAAGGTCGACCAATTCCACATTGACATCCTTGCAGCGCACTTCGTCCAGCGCCCCGACTTCTTTGACGTAGTAGTTGCTAGCAACTTGTTCGGTGACATTCTCAGCGATCTCGGACCTGCTTGCACCGGAACCATTGGGCTTGCTCCAAGTGCGAATCTCAATCCTCCGCTGAAATTTCCATCACTGTTTGAACCAGTGCATGGGTCAGCACCTGATATAGCGGGTAAGAATATTGCAAACCCTATTGGCCAGATTTGGTGCGGTGCGATGATGTTGGAGTTTTTAGGTCATCGAAAAATACATGACACAATACTTCGTGCTATTGAAACGGTGCTAGATCCAATAAATGGTGCCCCTCGAACCCCTGACCTTGGTGGAAATGCTTCAACATCGGAACTTGGAGCTGCGATTGTTGAAGCCTTGTAACGACAACTAGATCGGTACCGGTGGATTTACCTTGAATAAAAAACTGTCATTGATCTCGAAGTGGTTGCTGCGACTGATCAAGATCTTGAGCGGGTTTCGTTAGTTCCCGCTTGCGTTATCGATCAAGAGTCATAATTCGAGCTGGTAAAGATTTGTCACCCGTTGACAGTTGGTGCCTCGGTTGTATGGAATTCACCCTTCCTTAGTACGTTACGCAGGTCAACGCTTATGAGCGCTGTAACGAGGAAGATCCCAATCCATACAAGGGCTGGTACCACTAGAAGAGGACGAACACCAATTTCATCGGCAAGAACTCCGAAGCCGAGATTGATAAGTGCCATATGGCCGGCTGCCATCATTGTGTAGATGGCCATTACTCGCCCTCTTAGGGAGTCAGGCACAATCTCTTGTACCAGCACCTGAGAGATCGCCATATATGTGGCCTGCGTAGCACCCGCTAGTATGGCACCGATTACGACGATCGTTACCGAATCGAACAGACCCATGAGCAGCATTGCGATGCCACTACCAATTCCGACGACGTTCAGGGAAGCTCCTTGCAAGATTCGATTGCGTACGACCGAAATCGCTAGAGTCCCGATAATGGCACCGGTCCCAATGCCCATCATAATCAGGCTAAAAGTCACGTCACCGCCACCGATATCAGTGGTTAATCTCGGCAGCAGCGAGTTGAACGCCATCGTGAACGAGCAGTGAAAGATGATCAACGCGATAACTAATCTGATCCGACGATCTGCCCATGTATAAACGAAGCCGTAGCGTACATCTGTCATGACGCTTGCCACACCAGACGAGCCGGCAAAGGGTTCGGCTCGATGTTGGATCCTTGATATCAGTAGGACGGCCACGGTCAGAATCGCCGCCGATAATAGGAAAACTGCTCCTGCGCCAAGAGTTGCAAGGAGGATTCCGCCAAGCAGAGGACCGGCAAATCGCGAACCGTGGACCGGCATACCACCTAAGGCGACAGCGTTCATCAGATGTTCGCGCGGTACTAGATTAGCGAGCAACGATCGTTGCGCTGGCATTGCCGCAGCCTGCGCCCATCCTTGTACGACAGCTATCGCTATCACATGCCAGACTTCGACTACGTTAGCTAATGTAATTGCGGCGAGTGCGGTTGAACAAATCACAGACAAGATCAATGCGTTAATAGCCAGTCGTCGGCGGTCGATCCGGTCAGCGATCGCTCCGGCAAACGGTCCGACAATCACAAACTGTGCCGCACCTGCACAATAAACGGCACCAACCGCAAGCGAACTGTCAGTAAGCTCGAATACAAGCCAACTTTGCCCCAAGACGAGAGCCCATCTAGATGCAGATGCAAAGAAGAAACTAGTGAAAAGTCTCCGATAGTCCGCTGATTGGAAAGCAGGTAGGTTTCGTAAGATGAAAGATGTGTCGAACATTTTCGAGATTAGTTGGCTCCCCGACGTGGACTCGAACCACGAACCTACCGGTTAACAGCCGGTCGCTCTACCAATTGAGCTATCGGGGATCAGACTCAAGTCAGTCTGGCACGAGTAATCAGCTGCGACAATGGATTCCTTGTTAACGAATGCAGCAGTTACGGTATGGATGCCAGGCTGGGATTCGAACCCAGACTTAGGGATTCAAAGTCCCCTGTGCTACCTTTACACCACCCGGCAATACTTTTGATGCTACAACCCGCATCGGTACAGTGGCACCAAATGCTGCTTCGCTAATTTGAGCTTCGAATTCTCGTCGGCAAAATTTCTAACAATCTCAAGCTGGTGGCACTCGCTCTCCACTCCTCGACCATTTTGATATGAGCAGGATCTTCCATATCCCAATAACGGTGCGCTAGCCGCTCAGCGAGGTCAAAGGCATTTCGTTCTGTGATTTCCACTCGCCCTTCAATGAGTACCCATTGTTCGGGCGCTCCACTTGGATTAGCAACGAGCAATGAAACTTGTGAGTCCGTTGCCATTCGCTCCATCTTTGGAGAATTGGCACTGGTAAAAAAGCATGCGCGGGAACCATCCCATTCAAACCAAATTGGCACAGAGAAGGGTGGCCCTTCTTCAGTGTTTGTCGAAAGAACTGCAATTTTTGTGTCTCCGAGAAAATTCTCACGGGTCTTTTTATCCATTGCTGTCATTATTGCTCCGATCTCACCCTCTTCTTATATAGTCAGTCTTACGCTGTGTCTCTATTGAATTACGGTGGGCGCAGTAGCATCGCGTATTCTCTCCCTGCAGCAGGATGATGGGTCTCATTCTAAGAGAGGCAGGACAATGAGTTTATCGAAACTGTTGGTGGCGAACCGTGGTGAAATAGCGATGCGCATCATCCGCGCTGCTGCCGACCTAGGAATCCCGACTGTGGTGACATTCTCCGAAGATGATGCGAATTCTCTTGCTGTGAGAAAGGCAGATGATGCGTACCAGCTTAGTGGTACAGGTGCGCCAGCTTATTTGAATGTCGAAGGAATAGTTACTGCTGCTATTGAGCAGGGATGTGATGCTGTACATCCTGGTTACGGATTCCTTTCAGAGAATGCGACATTGGCCTCCGCATGTGCAGAAGCTGGATTGACCTTTGTCGGTCCTACTGCGGAAACACTCGACGTGTTTGGCGATAAATCACGTGCACGTGCGTTGGCTGAACACGCCGGAGTTCCTGTGCTCTCTGGAAGCACTAGTTCAGTCAATCTTGAAGAAGCAGAATCATTTTTTACGAGCCTGGCAACCGCTAGCAATGGGAAAGATTCAAATGCCGGTCCCGCGATGTTAATTAAGGCAATTAGCGGTGGTGGCGGTCGCGGAATGCGCCTTGTGACTGATGCGAAAGACGTTGCTTCTGCGTACCAGCGTGCCAGCTCAGAAGCTGCTGCGGCGTTCGGTGATGGCAGAGTTTATGTTGAACGTCTTATCCCGCGTGCACGCCATATTGAAATTCAAGTAATTGGCGACTCTACAGGATCGTTGAGTCACCTCGGAGAACGTGAATGTAGTGTGCAACGACGCCATCAAAAACTATTAGAAATTGCTCCCAGTCCGTACCTGTCAGACTCGCAACGGGAAGCGATCGCAGCTGCAGCGATCAAGATAGCTAAAGCTGCGAACTATCAAAGCCTCGGTACTGTGGAGTTTCTCGTAGACGATTCTTCCGATGGTGATTTCGCTTTCATTGAGGCGAACGCTCGATTGCAAGTTGAACATACGGTTACTGAAGAGGTGACAGGGATCGATTTAGTACAAGCCCAATTGCGTTTGGCTGGTGGCGAAACTCTTGCTGATCTTGGCCTGGAGCAATTTGAGATTCCGAGACCACGCGGCTTTGCGATTCAGGCTCGCGTCAATACCGAACGGATTAACACCGATGGGCAAATAATCCCGACTGGCGGCACGCTGGATACATTCGAAGCACCGTCAGGTCCGGGAGTTCGCATTGATAGTTATGGATATCATGGATACGCAACGAACCCTAATTTTGATTCTTTAATTGCTAAAGTGATCGGCCATTCCACATCCGATAATTTTCAAGACGTTATCCGACGAACGACTCGAGCACTGGAAGAATTCGAAATCGATGGCGTCGAAACGAACATACCGTTCCTCCTGAATGTGCTAAGACACGAAGACTTCCACAAAGGCCATGTCCATACGCGATGGATTGATGAGAAAGTCAGCGCGCTCGCAATACATCCCGAAAGGACAGGGCAACCTGACGGTGAATCTACCAGTCAGGCCGGTGCTTCCCTAGATGCGCGTGACCCACTGGCATCTCTGGAATATTTCCGTTCAGGCGAAGCGACACGCACGGAAAGAGAAACGCAAATTGCGGTCATCGGGCCGCCAAACACGATCCCTATCACTGCCCCCCTGCAAGGCACAGTGATTGAAATTAATATTTCAGAGGGAGATGCAGTGCGGAAAGGACAGCAACTGTTCGTTATGAGCGCATTGAAAATGGAGCACCTTGTTTACGCACCGCAAGGTGGAGTAATTCGACAGGTGACCGTATCGACCGGAACCGTTGTGTATGAAGACCATCCGTTGGCGTTCATCGAAGAAATGGATGTCGGCAGCGAGATCACGGAATCCTCGCCTGAAGTAGATTTGGATTACATCCGTCCTGATCTACAAGCGCTCTTTGACCGTCGTAAATTTCTACTGGATGAAAATCGACCGGCGGCTGTCGAGCGACGGCATAGTCGAAATCGCAAAACCGTACGCGAGAACATTTCACAACTGATCGACTCCGACACGTGGGTTGAGTACGGCGGATTAGTCATTGCCCGCCAACGCCGCAAGAGACCTCTTGATGAATTGATCTGGAAAACACCCGCCGATGGTTTAGTCATGGGGATCGGCAGTGTGAATGGTGATCTATTTGACGAAGAACGTGCTCGAACCGTTTTTATTTCATATGACGACACTGTGTTCGCTGGAACACAGGGTGGGCACGGTCATATGAAAACAGATCGCATGCTGGAGCTCGCGAACAAGATGTCACTTCCGGTCATTTTCCATGCCGAAGGAGCTGGAGGGCGATCTGGAGATAGTGATGGAGATCCAGCACGTGGTTTCGGTGGAACTGGTGCTACGTGGGCACGACTTGCTGAACTGAGTGGCAAAGTACCGATTATCGGAGTGACCGCAGGATGGTGTTACGCAGGTAATGCCGCAATTCTTGGCTGTACTGACATCATCATTGCGACAGAGGATGCCTTGATTGCAATGGGCGGGCCTGCCGTGATCGAAGGTAGCGGCATGGGAGCGTTTTTACCGGAAGAAGTCGGAGCAATGTCCGATCTAGCCCCAGCCGGATCCGTTGACATCGTTGTTAAGGATCACAGTGAAGCGATCGACACCAGTAAGAAGCTACTCTCTTACTTCCAAGGCAGAGTTGATGATTGGGAAATGCACGATCAGAGGAAATTGCGTCACATAATCCCTGAAAATCGAATGAGGAGTTTTAACGTCCGTGAAGTGATCGAGATTCTCGCAGATAAAAACTCCGTAATTGAGCTTCGTCCTGAATTTGGTATCGGGATGATCACGGCATTCGTCCGTATCGAAGGGCGTCCTTTCGGTCTCACATGTAACAATAACGAGTACATCGGTGGCGCAATTGATAGTGATGGATCCGATAAAGTGGCCCGGTTCTGGCAACTCTGTGACGCCTGGAACATTCCGATCATTTCGTTAGTTGATACACCCGGCATGATGGTGGGACCAGACGTAGAGAAGAGTGGTCTGATCCGACACTGTGCCAGGCTCTTTGTAACTGGCGCTAATCTGGAAACTCCACGTTTCGCCGTAATTTTGAGGAAGGGTTACGCACTTGGCTCGATGGCACAGCTAACAGGTAGCAGCCGTGCTCCGCTGTTCACTGTAGCTTGGCC
>Ga0310344_10001909_pt1 | contig 15763 bp, 10 predicted proteins | sample HC15DNA20200_MG_FD_203801 | JGI IMG/M metagenome (GOLD analysis project Ga0310344, IMG submission 203801) | Marine microbial communities from station ALOHA, North Pacific Subtropical Gyre - HC15-DNA-20-200_MG | ecosystem: Environmental > Aquatic > Marine > Oceanic | place: Pacific Ocean: North... | reverse complement strand
CCTCCGTCTCGACGCATTCCTAAGCCGTAATTGTCAAATGGACATGGAGGATGGACCATTCAGCATACTCGACGGAATTTTCGGAGGGGATTCCGAAGGCTCCGATACTTCAGACCGTGACGCCGACTTCTATGAAGGTGATCTGCCTGATGCACCAGTGGATTTCTGCACCAACTTCGAAAGCGCAGCTCTCTCCCTAACGGCGGAGATGCTCCCAACCATCATGGGTCTAGGTGACCAGGAGCCCTCACCGGCACAAATGGCCGAGCTTTTCACCTCCATGGAACAGATCTACGCCTGGCTGGTTGACAATGTGCCACCGGAACTAACCGCAGATGCCGAAATGGTCCGCTTATATATCGAATCTATGGTGGAAACACTGGCCAACGTAGACCCCGAAACCCCAGAAGATGAACTGGGCATGCTCCTGTTGACAGCCACACTGGGTATGGAAAACATCGGCAATATGGAACTCGCCAGCCTCCGCCTCGACACATTCCTAATCCGCAATTGTCAAATGGATATGGAAGTCTGGGGTTTGCTCGACGGAATGTTCGATTTCGAAGACTCCGATACTTCAGACCGTGGCGTTGAATTGACCATACCGGAGGCAACTGACGGGGTACTCGATCTCCGGACTATGGCTAAGACTCTAAAGGTGCCTAGCGACTACGGCACGATTCAAGAAGCCGTCGACGCTGCCGAACCGGGTGAGTTGGTTCTAATCGAGCCTGGCACCTACTACGAAGCCGTCATCGTAGAGACTGACGACATCGTCATACGTGGCCTAGATCGCAATGCCGTGATCATCGACGGCGAGCACACACGTGAAAATGGCTTCATCGTGTTCTCAAATGGTGTAGCAATCGAGAACCTCACAACCCACTCTCACACCTCTAACGGTATTTTCTTCACCGGTGACTACGGTACGGACATCATCTTGGACGGCTACCGAGCTTCATACGTGACCGCATACAATAACGGCCTTTACGGCATCTACGCTTTCAACGCTACCAACGGCCTTATCGAACATAGCTACGGTAGCGGACATCCTGACTCGGCCTTCTACATTGGCCAATGCAACCCCTGTAATGCCGTCATCCGTAATGTCCTAGCCGAAAACAACGCTCTCGGTTATTCAGGCACTAACGCCAGTGGCAACCTAATAATCCACGATTCGGAATGGCGTTTCAATCGTATCGGCATAGTACCTAACACTCTTGACGGTGAAGAACTGCCACCCCAGGGCAACATCACAATTGCCGGCAACTGGGTTCATAACAACGGCAACGAAACCACACCACGCAAAAACGCCGACTGGGATATCGGTTTCGGAGGTGGAATCGTCGTCGCCGGCGGTAACGACAACGTGATCACAAACAACTTAGTTCAAGATAACAGTTTTGCTGGTATCGCTCTGGCAGTCTTTATCGATGACAACCTCTGGTTGGCTGAACGTAACGTCGTAAAAGACAACGTAGTCAACGGTAGTGTTCACGATCTATTTCTGATGGTCTGGGACTCGACAGCAGGGCCGCTAGGGAACTGCTTCAGTGGCAACACGTTCGAGACCTCGATCCCAAATGAGATAGAAACAGTTGCCCCCTGCGAGGGTGAACCAGTCGCGTTCGACGACAATGGCGCACCGAACTTTGGCGACTTCAGCAAAGTCGACCACACAACCATCCCGGCTCCAGAAAATCAACCACAAATGCCCGGAGTCCACAGTGACCCAGTTCCAGCAGCAGGTCCACCCAAAGTCTTCTTGAAGGTGATCGACGTACCAAAGCCAGGAGAAGCACCTGATCTCGTTTCAATGGTCAACCCCCTTGGGGTTGAGGTGCGCGTATCCCCAGGAGTCGTAGCCGGCGAAACACTTGAAGGTACGGGTATTTTCGGTACTGGCTGGCCGGTACAAGAAACCGTCTATTGGATAAACTGTGCCGGCTCATACACCCAGTTGAACCTCGGCGCATGTGACTGGATCCAAGTAATACCGATGGAGGCCGACGATGAAGGAAATATTTTCTTCCCAATTCCGGATGGTACTCCAACCGATCCAAATGGTGGATGTGCCATAGTCGGAACAAATGGTCCAGACCTTGTAGCCGACACAGGAGATGAAGTCGGACTAATTTGGTGCTATCAACCCTCGGAACCATAAAAGACTCGGCATACTTCTTGCCGTCGCAAGTCTCGCAGCTATTGCCGGACCGACTTGGCTTTTCTTGGGGCATAAGACACAAACTTCCTCACACTCACTGACAACGGCACTTCCGCAACTGCTTTTTCGTTCAGGCGGTACCACCACCACAATCCATGCAGGAGAACGAGCATTTAGCCTTTCAGCCCGCAATATGGGACTACCGGATCGAATCCGATTTGCTGCAGGGGATGTCCCATTTGAACATCCGTTCGGACCCGAAGACGGACTAGGAACCTCCCACAATGCGGACGGATGCCTCGGGTGTCATGTCAACAACGGGCGCTCTCCTTCTCCTAACGGTTTCGTCGCAGACCCCGGGCCAATACTGTTACTCAGGTTGGCTGATGGATCCCCTCATCCCCAACTTGGTGAACAACTCCAAGATCGTGGAGCAGATGCGGAAGGCACTCTGACAGTCGACTGGATTGACAGTCCTGGCATTTACCCCGACGGCACGCCCTATTCTCTGCGACGGCCCATGGTCAGTGTTAACGGTACGAAAATCACAAATGCCACTATGTCACTACGAGTAGCTCCACCAGTGTTCGGTGGAGGTCTACTTGAAGCGATCAATGTGGCAGATCTCGAATCTATGGCAGACCCGACTGATGCCGACGGCGACGGGATCAGCGGAAAACTCCAACAGCTGCCAGATACCAACGGCCTTACAGCCACAGGGCGATTCGGATGGAAAGCCCAACACTCTTCTATCCTCGCCACCACCCAACACGCTTTCAGCTCCGACCTTCATCTCGATCAATCTCTAGCTGCACAGCAGTTTGGCGAATCCTTCGTTGAGGATACGGCGTTCTACACTCGCACTATCGCCGTCCCAGCAATTCGCGATTATGAAAACCGTAATGTTAGATCAGGTGCTGCATGGTTTGAGCAGATTGGCTGTTCTTCCTGCCACCGGACAAAGCCCTACACAACTTCGATAGTTGATGTACAAGCTCTTTCCAACGAGGTCATTACTCCTTTCACCGATCTTCTCCTCCACGATCTTGGTCCTGGTCTCGCCGACGATCTCCCACAGGGAATAGCTACCGGAGCTGAATGGCGTACCTCCCCTCTTTGGGGAATAGGACTCACCGCTACAGTCGGACACGAGCACTATCTTCACGACGGCAGAGCCCGCAGTCTCGAGGAAGCAATTCTATGGCATGGTGGTGAGGCTGAGTCTTCAAAGCAAGCATTTATGGAGCTCCATGCCGATGATCGCGCCCTCCTTCTACGGTTCTTACGTGCCCTCTAGTCCCAGAACATGTGACATGACTCTCTAACTCACAAAGTCTGAAGAACACCACCCTCGTAAAGAAGTGCGATCTGTCATATCCTGTGAACTTGAACTCAGCTCGGGAGAGAGCATGTCTGGACAAACTCTTAGCCAAAAAGTATGGGACCGCCATCTCGTCCATAGTGCCAATGGGGAACCAGATCTTCTATTCATTGACCTCCATCTGGTCCATGAGGTGACGTCACCGCAAGCCTTTGACGGACTCCGCCTCTCAGGCCGTCCCGTTCGGCGTCCTGATCTCACCCTTGCTACCGAAGATCACAATGTCCCCACAACGGAAATAGCGGGACCAATCACGGACCCGGTAAGTCGTCGACAAGTGGAGGCACTTCGCAGCAACTGTGAAGAATTTGGAATCGAACTCCACTCGATGGGTCAACCCGGTCAAGGAATTGTGCACGTCATCGGACCAGAAATGGGTTTAACCTTGCCCGGAATGACAGTCGTCTGTGGAGACAGTCATACAAGTACCCACGGTGCGTTCGGCGCTCTCGCATTCGGTATCGGCACCAGCGAAGTCGAACATGTCCTAGCCACGCAAACATTGCCACAACAGCGCCCTGGAACTCTAGCCGTAACGGTTGATGGTCGACTTCCGGAAGGCTCAACAGCGAAAGATGTGATTTTGGCGATAATTGGTCGCCTCGGAACAGGAGGAGGCATTGGTTCAGTCATCGAATACCGGGGTGAAGTGATCCGGGGTCTTTCCATGGAAGGCCGAATGACAGTATGCAATATGTCAATTGAGGCGGGCGCCAAAGCGGGTCTGATCGAGCCCGACGATGTAACTTTCGCCTATCTAGACGGACTTCGACATGTTCCAAAAGGCGATGAATGGGATGCCGCTCTTGCCGAATGGCGTTCGCTAGCGACAGACGACGACGCCGCCTTTGACCAGGAAATCTTCCTTGACGGTAGCCAGATCGTTCCACACGTTAGTTGGGGTACCAACCCTGGTCAGGTCGTAGCACTTGACGGAAAAATACCTGATCCCAACACCTTCGATGACCAGGGAACCCGCGAGTCAGCAATTCGAGCTCTCGAATATATGGATCTGACTGCAGGAACCGCTATTCGAGATATTTCTGTAGACACAGTTTTTATTGGGTCCTGCACCAATAGCCGCATTGAAGACCTAAGAGCTGTTGCAACAATCGCCGATGGGCGTCATGTACAAGAGGGTGTTCGAACACTCGTAGTTCCGGGCTCTGGTGCCGTAAAAGCTCAGGCAGAGAGCGAAGGCATCCCCGAGATACTCAGCGCAGCCGGCTTTGATTGGAGAGAACCGGGATGCTCGATGTGTCTGGCAATGAACCCCGACAAGTTGGCTGTCGGTGAACGTTGCGCCAGTACCAGCAATCGTAATTTCGAAGGACGGCAGGGTCGAGGTGGACGAACACACCTCGTATCCCCAGCAGTTGCCGCTGCAACAGCGATCGCCGGCAAGTTTGCTTCGCCGGCAGACCTGGACTGAGAAAAGAGAAACAACTGAAATGGAACCCGTCAGAATAGTGTCAGGAATGGCAGTGCCATTGCGGCGTTCAAATGTGGACACCGATCAAATCATTCCTAGCGACTGGTTAAAGCGTATAGAGCGCACCGGATTCGATAAAGGCCTCTTCTCGGAATGGCGTGACGATACCGACTTTGTCCTCAACGATGTTCGCTTCAAAAATGCATCTATTCTTTTGGCAGGTCCTAATTTCGGTATTGGTTCATCTCGTGAACACGCAGTCTGGGCAATCCAGCAATTCGGCTTCCAAGCTGTAATCTCACCTCGTTTCGGTGACATCTTTCGAAACAACTGCACCAAAAATGGACTCGTTCCAGTAGAAGTCACACAAGAAATCGGATTAGCGCTAATGGACGCCGTCGAAACAAACCCGCAGCTTCTCCTCATAATCGACATAATGAATCTGACGTTGGCTGCCCAAGATGCAGAAATCTCGTGCAACTTCCCCCTCGACAGTGCGACACAAGAAAGATTCATCCAAGGTCTTGACGACATCGATATAACAATGCGTCACAGTCAGAAAATCCGAGAATATGAAGCTTTACGCAAGTCTTGGCTGCCAAGTCTAACGTGAAGCAAGTTGCTACTGTGAGAGTCTAAAACTTCAGAATTGTCATAAGCCATAACAAGACTGTCGATATTTCAGGAGCGAGTAATGCGGAATACAGCCTCGATTTTTCTGACGATAATTCTCCTATCCACTGCGTGTAGTGGCGATACAACCGAGGGCCCAGGAATCTCAGGTCCATCCAATTCGACTGGCCAACAGGAACTTCCCCCGACCACGGTTTCCGGGGTTACCAAATCGACGACCACTCTTCCAACCGTGGAGCTAACAGATATCGAATTCGTTAGTGCCCTAGTGCCATTCACAGCTTGTGATGACCTACTGAATTATCTGAGGATCGAAGCTTCAACTCGAGTTGGTCCATATGGCTTACAAAACGACCCGTTGTTTGGCAGACCAATTGGTTTTCGGGGTGGACCAGAGATCGCAATGGCTCTAGCTGAGAGCGCACCAACCGGCGGCATGGTCGTGGAAGACACAGCAACCCCTAGTGAAGCTCCTAAGGCCGGTGTGGATTTTTCCGGTACCAACGTCCAAGAGTTAGGCATCGACGAGCCCGATCTGATCAAAACAGATGGCACGCGCATCATCGTGGTCGAGGATCAATGGCTTCACCATGTTGATCTCTCGGGATCAAATGCAGTACTCACCGATACAGTCGAGCTACCTGACCAGTGGGGTGCTGAGCTACTACTGGAAGATGACCGGCTTTTAGTCCTTTCCCAAACCGAGGCCTACCACGACAGCAGTGAAACTGTCGACAGTGCGGAAACTCGTCTAATCGAACCTGGCTGGTGGAAACCGCTGACTCGAATAACCGAAATTGACATTTCGGATATGTCTAACCTGCAAATCACAAATACCTTGACACTTGAGGGTTCCTATGTCAGTGCGAGGGTTGTCAATGGTTCAGCCCGAATAGTCATTACTAGCCAACCTGAAGAGCTTCCCTTCGTGTATCCACAAAATAGCGCTGGGGAAGAACGCGCTAAAGAGTTCAACCGTCAAATTGTCGCCGAAACCACAGTAAGTGATTGGTTGCCATCGTATGTTCACGAGGCAGCTGATGGGACATTGACCGACGGTCTGTTAGTTGACTGCAACCAGGTTTCACACCCAACCACCTTCGCCGGTTTTTCAGCCCTTTCTATTGTGACCGTAGATCTCAGCGAACCGATGGTTGCACCAGATACGACTGCAGTTTTGGCCAACGGCCAGACAGTTTATGCATCCGGCGCTCATCTGTACGTGGCTACGACGAGTTACACCGAACCTCAGTTGTTTGAGAATGAAGACTGGTGGGAAGAGATCCACAAAGCTTACGCCACTTCAATCCATCAGTTTGATGTCAGCGATAGATCCTTAACAACTTATACAGGTTCCGGATCAGTTCCCGGACACGTACTGAATCAATTCTCAATGTCAGAACATGAAGGCCATCTGCGAGTAGCCACGACTCTAGGTGCACCTTGGGGATTCAGAGAAGATAGCGAATCTGTGGTAACAGTGCTCACTGCTGACACTGGCGATGACCTCTGGAAAGTTGGGCAGGTCGGAGATATGGGAAAGGGCGAACGTATTTATTCAGTACGTTTCGTCGGCGACATAGCTTATGTCGTCACATTTCGGCAAACTGACCCGTTCTACACCGTAGATCTCTCTGACCCATCAAATCCAGTTGTTCGCGGTGAGCTAAAAATCACTGGGTACAGCGGTTATCTCCACCCTATAAGCGAGACCCTCGTACTTGGCATTGGTCAAGAAGCGACTGACTTAGGCCGAACCACAGGAACCAAGATAACCCTTTTTGATGTATCTAATCTGGATGAACCGAGTGCTCTAGACACCTGGGCACCAGGTGGTGGCTCTAGTAGCGCTGAGTGGGACCACCGGGCCTTCCTATGGTGGGCTCCCCTTAACCTCGCTGTTCTGCCCTTTCAGGATTGGAATGTCGGTGGCTCGGCCGCTGTAATCCTTCGGGTATCTGACGGGAAAATCGAACAAATAGGTCGCGTCGATCACACGTTAGGTAGCGAAGAGAGGGAGTATGTCGAACCACCTTGCCCGGTCTTAGATCCAGACGAACTGACGTCCGATAACAGTAACGATATCGCCAATGAGATACTGCTTGAGCAAGGATTTCTCATGCTCTGCCCAGCTGAATCGATACCACGGATGAAGGGATACTGGTGTCAAACCATGCCAGTTCAAGAGGCCAAAGAGTACCTAGAAGAGTCTGAGTTGCTAGACAACGTGGCAGCCGACGCTCTACTGACTGGGTGTTTACCCGAGAACCGTCAATCACAACCACCAATACAGCGCACCAGCGTTATAGACGAAGATCTATGGTCCTATAGCCACGGTCGATTACAAGCTAACTCTCTCGAAGACTTCACCCGCACCCAGATCGTTCCCCTCTGAGCACAATCCTGGTGAGATTTTCACAATTATTTCGGTGAAACGACGTAACTGAGAGGGGCTACTATTAGTAGATCCACGTCAAGACTTGCGACGGCTGAGAGAATCCCTCCGATGCAGCGACTGTTGTTTTGCCTATTGGGGGTTCTGTTCGTTTCTTGTGCTGAGAACACAACCACCGAAACAGAGGGTAGGAAACTACTGAGTTCAAAAACCACCACTTCTGCAACAACGACGTCCGCCCCTATATCTGCACTGGCAGAAGAACAACAAGCATTGGCGCCTGTGACGACGGTGGCGCCTGTGACGACGGTGGCGCCTGTGACGACGGTGGCGCCTGTGACGACGGTGGCGCCTGTGACGACGGTGGCGCCTGTGACGACGGTGGATGAATCAGGTCTGGATGATTTCGGTTCGCCGGAAGGAATAGGTATGGCGTATGGCTACGACATGGCGTATGGCTACGACATGGCGTATGGAAGCGACTGCGAATACGGATACGAGCGTGTCGGCAATTACGACTGCATATTTGGCCGTTACTACATCTCCGCCGAGTCCAATAGTGTCGTACTGGCAATGAGCATACTTTTTGCTCTTGCCATCGTGGCAGGAATGGGAACTATGGCTTGGCAGTCTCTTAAACAGTCAGAACCTATCGAAAGCAATAAATCGGGTTAGCCAATATGGCCGGGACGATCTATTGCATTGGGGTCCTCGCCAGTGGCACGCACTCGAGCGATCTTGTTCAATGCTGATACAAAGGCACGCGCTGACGCTTCCACTACATCAGTAGACAAACCTCGGCCCGACACCTTTACCCCATCGGCACTCTCAAACGAAAGTGCAACGTCTGCCAAAGCATCCACTCCACCAGTCACTGACAGAACTGTATAGTCCGTTAGCCGACCTTCGACCCCAGTAGCTTGTTTGATGGCGGTACAAGCAGCATCAACCATTCCGTCACCAGTCGCGGAGACAGATACCTCTTTCCCTGTGACGTTAATAAGTACTTCAGCCGTGGGTGTGCTCGCCGTACCGCCTCGTACACCTAGACCAACTAACTCATAGGCATGGTCGACAACTCCACCAATTTCTTCAGCAACAAGAGCTTCGAGATCTGCATCTGTTAGCTGTACTTTTCTATCCGCCAACTCTTTAAAACGCCCGAATGCAGCATTAAGAGCATCACCCTGAATATCAATACCCATCTTGGTCAGTGTGTCTCTGAAAGCTGCCCGACCTGAGTGCTTCCCAAGCACTATCTGACTCTCACCAGCGCCAACAGACATCGGATCCATGATCTCGTAGGTTGTGCGCTCACTCAAAACGCCGTGTTGGTGAATACCTGACTCATGGGCAAAGGCATTGCGCCCAACCACAGCCTTGTTGAACTGAACCGGGTAACCAGTTAAACGACTAACCATACGGCTTGACCGTGCTAACTCACCAATATCAATAGCAACCTCGACATTTGGGTACTGCTCTTCGCGGGTCCGGATTGCCATAACAATTTCTTCCATCGCAGCGTTACCCGCCCTCTCTCCAATTCCATTTATCGTGCACTCGACCTGCCGAGCTCCCGCAGTAACCGCCGCCAAAGAGTTAGCTACTGCCAATCCAAGATCGTTATGACAATGGGTGCTCAACACATAGTCACCTTCCACCCGTTCTCGAATTAAACGGATCCGATCACCCCATTCGTCGGGTATGGCGAAACCCACCGTGTCCGGGATATTCAACGTGCCAGCGCCATTATCCACTGCAGCCTGAAGAACGTCACACATAAAGTCAAAATTCGATCGTGAAGCATCTTCAGGGCTGAATTCTACGTCATCGGTATAATTACGAGCTCGGGATACGGCAGATGCTGCCTCTCCTAAAACCTGTTCGGGAGACATTCGCAGTTTGTGTTCCATGTGGGTGGAACTTGTTGCGATAAAAACATGGATTCGACGCTTTTCAGCAGGCTCGATTGCCTCCCAGCAGCGGTCAATATCCTTATGCGCCGTTCGAGAAAGGCCACAAATAACTGGTCCTCTGACAGCTGCTGCTACAGCATGAACAGCGTCAAAATCACCTTGGCTTGCGATGGGAAAACCAGCTTCTATGTAATCAACGCCTAAACGAGCAAGCTGTTCGGCTATCTCTAACTTTTCACCAACATCTAGCGAAATACCCGGCGATTGTTCACCATCACGAAGTGTGGTGTCAAATATCACCACACGTTCTTTTCTAATCCCTTCGCTCATGGCATATCCCTGTCTAGTTACCTTACTTCGCCCCTTAGGGGGTCGACCAATAATGTGAAGACCCACCACTCCTGAAAACCGAAGAACCTCCCTGCCTAAAGGCGGGGAGGTTCGGACGAACGCATATAAGCGTCCGTCCTAAATCAGCAAAAGGAGGTTGAGGCTTTTTCTCATCAATACCATTCTAATCCCACTGCACAATACTGAGACAACTATTCCAGGAGCCGAAGAAAAGAAGGGGCTACTCATGGATCCGCAAAGGCGAAAGTCGATCTGCAGGGATAAAGCCGAAACAATCTCCAAAAAACGCCAACTCAGCTTCCTGGGCCCGAATGAGATTAGCGGCCTTTCGGAAACCATGTCCTTCGTCTGGAAATTCTACTAGAGCGTGTCGAACCTTGACATCTGCAAGCACCTCGGCCATACGGTGTGCCTGCGTTGCTGGCACGATCGTGTCCTCTGAACCCTGAAGAAGCAAGAGTGGGGTAGAGAGTTTCTCCACATGGTAGATCGGTGAGCGTTCTCGATAGATCATTTCATCTTCGGGCAATCGACCAATGAGCCGATCCAAATATCGCGCTTCAAACTTGTGAGTATCTGTCGCCAGAGCCGTCAGATCAGCAATCCCATAGCGACTAGCACCAACATCAAATGTGTCGTGAAATACCAGAGCCGCTAAGACCGTAAACCCTCCTGCGCTGCTCCCACGAATAGCGAGACGCTCTCCATCCACATCACCTCGTTCAACAAGAAATTCAGCTAGGGCCACACAGTCATCGACATCTGCGATACCCCACAACCCACGCAGACTATGGCGATATGGCCGGCCATAACCAGTCGATCCTCGATAGTCAACATCCGCCACAGCGAAACCCCGACTGGTCCAATAAGCGATATTGAGCTGAAGAGATGTACGGGCACATCCAGTAGGTCCACCATGCACCAACACGACGAGTGGCGGTAGCTCGTCATCACGAGGGAGATAGTGAGGATTTCTTGGAGAGTAGACAAGGGCATATGCATGTTCTTCTTGGGAAGTTGGAAATTCGAGGGCCTCAGGAACGGGGAACCAAGAAGACTCGAGGTCGAGAGCTCGAGCCGGACGTAACACTTCAACTTCCGAGGATGTCATGACCAAGATTTCAGGTTCGCTAGTCCACGAAGCCACTATTAAAACGACTCCATCGTCTCGAGTTTTTATGTGAGAAATATGAGTGACATCTAGATCAAGACTCTGAACGGTCCTGTCTGACTTCAATATAGACAAACGATCGACGCCACGATCCCGGTGCGCAAACCAAATATCGCCTCCCACGAATGCATACCGTGAAAGACCAAACACCCACTGAGGAGTAGCGATCTCAAACTCTCCTTCGGTCAGATTCTCAAACCCTTCGTCGCCAAAACGGTACAAATTCCACCAGCCACCCCGATCAGTAACCACATGTAGAACAGAATCTGAGCTCCACTCCGGTTGGAAAAACGACTCACCGGTTGCTCCCACACACGACGCGTCGAATACTTCCCCATTCTGGAACCGACCGACCCAGAGCTCTGTGTCATCCCATGGAAGATTGGGATGATCCCACTGAATCCAAACAAGCTTTGTCCCGTCAGGAGAAAGGCGAGGAGCGGAAACAAAATCTGGACCGGAGACGAGTGTCTTCACCTCTTGTGAACCATCAAGTGCTACTGCCACAAGCTCGTTAACGGGTTCACTGTCCACGTGGTGATCCTCACGGACACATACGTACCATCTACCGTCAGGAGTCGGACGCCCATCGGCGTATCTAAATCCTCGATGAATTTCGGGAGCGGGAGTTAGAGGCTTTCGGATGCCATCCAAATCTTGGCTCCAAAGACGCTGATCGTCGAAAGATGTGTGGATGAGAGTGTCGCCAAACACCCACCAAGCCCCTCCACCATATTCGTGGACAAGAGTACGAATATTGATCTCTGGCCCAACAACATCGCTCCCATTTCGAACGATAGCAGTCCGACCTCCCTGGTCTGGCCTCGTTTCGCTCCACCAAATGTCTTGACCACTTACAACTATTTCACCGAAACTCACTGCTGAGTTGACAAGAAAATCAGCAGTAATTGGAGATCTCCAGGATCCGCACGACTTTTTTACAGGCATCACTTAACCATTCAAAAAACTGCCAATACGTCCGATCCCCTCTTCCAAGTCATCGTCGGCTAAAGCAAACGAAAGCCTCGCATATCCTGGTGCTCCGAAAGCTTCACCCGGGACAATCGCTACTTTGGCAATATCGAGGATCAACGCTGACAGTTCGATAGTTGTGTTCGGTCTATGACCAGCGATTTCGCGTTCAAGGAAAGCTGAAAAATCAGGAAAGGTGTAGAACGAACCTTGTGGTTCCATAAGCTCTACTCCCTTAATTGCCCTTAGTAACTCAACCATACGCTGGCGGCGGCGGTCGAAAGATCGGCGCATCGCCTCGACTTCTTCAAGTCCACCAGAAACAGCAGCTAGAGCGGCCCGCTGAGCCACATTGGAAACATTGCTGGTGGCGTGGGATTGCAAATTCGTTGCCGCTTTAATTGCCTCCGAAGGTCCAAGCAGCCACCCAACCCGCCATCCAGTCATGGCATAGGTTTTAGCTACACCATTCACAATAAGACATCTGTCAGCGATTTCCGGCACAAGGGTTCTAACAGAATAGTGCTCATTGCCTTCGTAAACGAGATGTTCATAGATCTCATCTGCAATGATCCAAATTCCATGTTTGGATGCCCACCGGCCTATCGCAACTATCTCCTCCGCCGGATAGACGGCACCTGTAGGGTTAGATGGGGAAACGAGGAACAATGCTTTGGTTCGGTTGGTTCGAGAAGCCTCGAGCTGTTCAACGCTGACACGAAAACTAGAAACAATGTCTGTAGGCAGTACGGTCGGAACTCCACCAGCAAGCGCTATTACCTCTGGATAAGTGGTCCAATACGGTGCCGGAAGTAAAACCTCGTCCCCAGGGTCCAATACAGCAGCGCACGCATTATAAACAGCATGTTTTCCACCATTAGTAACCAAAATCTCCGAAGGCCTGGGACACCAACCTGAATCTCGCTCGGTCTTTTCTGCCAGTGCCTCCTTAAGAATGGGAAGACCACCAGCGGGGGTGTACTTATGAGTCGAAATATCTCGACATGCCACAACTGCCGCTTCGACTATGTGCTCAGGGGTAGGAAAATCTGGTTCACCGGCACCAAAACCTATTACTGCCTCACCAGATGCTCTAAGCGCTTTAGCACGAGCATCAACTGCCATTGTCGCTGATTCGCTAATCGCGCTTATCCGTCGAGAAAGGGTTAGAGGACGCATATTTCTCCGTTCGGCTGCACATACCAAGCCTGCCAGCAACGCGTAGGTATTCACCACCTAGATTTTGTAGCCAACAGCAATTTTTCCTACAAGTGAAATCCGTATATTTCAAGAAGCGCAAAGTAAATAAAGGTCTGATCACTCTCCAACCCAATCGGCGAGAGCTCTAATCACAAGATTGAAGATAAGGATCAAGGAAATTACGCGCCACCTGACCTCGGGCTCGATAAGCCAAACCGCCATAAATCTCGCATGCTTGAAGTTGTAACTCTTCGGGCTGGCAACCTAATACCTCCGCCTGATCCTCAAATTCTGCTGTCCTTAAGAGATGATCCACAGCAGCGAATGGGTCACCAGGATTAGCCGCTTCAAGTTCTTCAAGGGTTTGTCCTGAGAGCCGCTCAAGCACATTTTCTGCTACAGCCCGACCTGATTCAACTAATTCAGCACAGGTACCTGCCTCAGCGGGGTCAGTAACGAACTCGCTGCCACATCCTGCTAAACCGAGAATCAACATCGTTATAGCTAGAAATGGAGAAGCCGGAATTGGTGACTCGGGCATATACCGAAACTAGCGCTACCCAGGGCGAAAATGGAATCGGCTTAGTGTGTACTGACTTGTAGAACGCCTCGAGCAAGACGTCCGCACCTCATATCCTCTAAGGCAACTTGAATGGCGTCCAACGGATAGACCTTGGATACCAATTCATCGAGCTTGAATCGCTGCGCAAGATAAAGGTCGCAAATTCTCGCTACATCGGTATGTGGTCTTGAAGATCCATATCGACAACCCATCACACTCACATCCAGATATGTAGCAACCGTCATAAATTCGATAGTGCTACCAATTGGCGGCACTCCAAGCACAACCAAAGTCCCGCCCCAATCAAGGTAGCCAAGGGCCGCTTCAATCAGAGCTTTAGCACCGACGCATTCGAACACATAGTCAACACCAAAGCCACGTATATCTCGGATACTCGTATTGATATCGGACTCTGCAGAGTTAATGAAATGCGTCGCTCCGAAGGCACGAGAAAGGTCTTCTTTGCTTGGATTCGTGTCAATGGCAATCACTGGGTTAGCGCCAGCAATAGCCGCAGCCTGGATCACATTAAGACCGATACCTCCTACACCGACTACCGCAACGCTCTCGCCCGGTTTCACCTTTGCTCGGTTGAAAACAGCTCCAGAACCGGTGAGAACTGCACAACCAATAAGTGCCGCCGCAGGCATTGGGATCTCTTTCGGAATCGCAATCGCCTGGTTTGCTTTGACAACAATCCGTTCACTGAAAGAAGAAATATTCGCAAAATTGTAGTAAGGCTCTCCCTCAAGTGTGAACGGTGTATCACCACCACCGAACGTGGATCGGCACATAGTCGGCCGCCCAGCATCGCAAGCAGGGCACATACCACACTGGCCAAGGGTAGAGAGAACTACGTGGTCGCCAGGTTTGACATTTACAACGGCAAGGCCTACCTCTTCGACAACGCCGGCGCCTTCATGCCCAAGGACCACAGGTGTCGGAAAAGGAATCGTTCCCTCAATAACGCTGACATCGCTTTGACAAACACCAGAGTTAACAATGCGAACCACAACTTCATCGGGACCGGGAGAACGAACTTCAAGGCCCTCGACAAGACTCAGTTTTTCACCATCAAATACGATGCCCTTCATAGGATGCCTCCAAGAACTGCAAATAATCGAGCCAACTGTCCTATCCCCACCCATCCGAACCTAGATACCAAGCGGAGATGCTCAAGGACTCCCCAGAATAACCCACACCACTACAAAATGGACAATGACAGCCGCTGTCACAAGCGCATGCCACACCTCGTGGTAGCCAAAATACCGGGGTGCCAAATCCGGCCATCGGATACCAAGCATAAGTGCACCAATAGTATACAAAAGTCCCTCGAATGCGATTAAGATCAAAACACTCACTTGGAGTTGAGTGATGAGTGCTGGTGCGGCGACAATCGGCACCCAACCCAGTCCAATAAAGAGGGAATTCATAAGTCCTTTCCAAGGATGTATGGGTAAAACTCGAAACAAAACACCCAGCAATGCACCTGTCCAAACTGCCCACAGCATTATTCGACCCGAATTACCTGTAAGACCCGTGACTGCTATAGGTGTCGCACTCGCAGCTATAAAAACGAATATCGC
>Ga0310344_10001908_pt1 | contig 15767 bp, 12 predicted proteins | sample HC15DNA20200_MG_FD_203801 | JGI IMG/M metagenome (GOLD analysis project Ga0310344, IMG submission 203801) | Marine microbial communities from station ALOHA, North Pacific Subtropical Gyre - HC15-DNA-20-200_MG | ecosystem: Environmental > Aquatic > Marine > Oceanic | place: Pacific Ocean: North... | reverse complement strand
CTCAGAGAGAGCATACTCAAATATCGGCTACTTAATGCTCGGGCTCGTGGTCGAAGAGGTTTCTGGCGTGGATTACCTGGCCTACGCACTGGACAAGGTATTTGATCCAATCGGGGTCACACGTGGAGAGCTCATCCAGGGAAGATCATTCCCCGAATACCAAAGCTCTCGAGAGCCTTGGTATGACTCTAATACTATGAGTAGAAATGTGTTCGACCCCTCCGGTCCACGGGTAAAAACGCCCTATGGAGGCTGGGATCTTGAAAGCATGGTTTCATTTGGTGGATTGGTGGCATCGACTCGGGCAATTCTGGAGTTTCTGGATATCTATCAGGTTTCAGGAGACGATATAGGCGCCATACGAACCGGAACTGAGAGCTCCACATGGAGACGAAATCATACTGGGAGCCTATCAGGTACAAACACACTTGCTCGGCAACGAGGTGACGGAGTCAACTACGTGGTACTGTTTAACAAGAGGCCATCTGCCAAGCCATATTATAGTTCTCAGATCCGAGAGGAATTAGATGATTTACTAGATCGGGGAGTGATCTGCTGGTCCCAAGATTGAAGTCAAACTATATAAACTGCCTTGATTATGAATGTTGGGGTCTCAAGGAGAATGTATGTTTAGACCCCACGAGACCGTGGCTCGGTGCCGCAGGGTTTCTTACATTTTTTAGTGTTGATTGTAGGGAAGGGTTAGTTAGTAGATGAAGGTTCCCCTGCCCTCTGGAGGATAGAGCATGAAAACACTAGCTCTCAGTGCTGCTGCACTGGGTATTTGGCTGGCGATAGGAAACCACCCTGGTGGTACCAGTCTATCTCCTTCCAGGGTCGCTACCGAACGGTCGTTCGACCATCCGTCGAACTATGAACTAACGGATGTTGTGCAACAGTACTGCGTGCGTTGTCACAATGAACAAAGGCTGACGGGGAACTTATCCTTAGAGACTTTTGCGGTAGAAGTAGCTGATCAACAGGCAGAAACCGCAGAGAAGATGATTCTAAAACTTCGGGCTGGGCTGATGCCTCCCCCCGGAGCTCGTCGACCAGAAGGCGATACACTCCTTACACTGGTCGAGACCTTGGAAACAGTGGTCGACGCCACCGCAGCAAAGCATCCGGACCCAGGTACTCGAAGATTCCAAAGATTAAATCGCGCTGAATATGAGCGTGTGATCCAAGATCTTCTAGCTCTTGAGGTAGATGCTGGCCGTTGGCTGCCGGCAGATACCTACCTTGGGAATTTCGATAATATGTCAGCGGCCCAGGGGCTTTCTACGACGCTGCTAGAAGCATACTTAAGAGCAGCAACGGAGATCAGCCGACTTGCTATTGGAACAGCAGATCCCCTGCCCTCAAGTGTGAAGTACACAAATCCGATAGAAGTATCACAACACGCCTGGGATCAACTTGAAGGGGCACCGTTTGGAACCAGAGGCGGGATGGTCATCACTCATGATTTCCCAGCAGATGGTGAATATGTGTTCTCTGTGCAGACTCTATTCGGAAAGGGTACAGGGATGGAGGACCTGGATTTTTCAATAGATGGGGAAGGTGTTGCACTACTGGGCCTAGAAAATAATGGCGCTTCGAATGCCCCGATTGAGACTGAGCCTATCTTTGTGCCAGCCGGACAACATCAAGTCGCGGCGGCATTTGTTCGAAAAATAGAAGGGCCATACGAAGACCGATTGAGTCCTCATGCATGGTCATTTGTCGGGGGTGAAGATGCCCAACAGTGGGCGAATTATGGGATTACTGCTCTGGTTCACCTAACGGATCTGATGATCACCGGCCCTGCCAACCCCAAAGGAATATCCGAAACTCCTAGTCGTGAAAAGATCTTCACTTGCCGACCGACTTCACCTGATGAAGAGCGACCATGTGCGGAATCAATTATCTCGAAGTTGGCAAGTGAAGCGTACCGACGACCTGCTACGGCAGAGGACCTTGAAGGTCCTATATCCTTCTATACAAGTGCTGCTGCAGAGGGTGGTTTTGAGTTAGGTGTAAGAACAGCGCTGCAGGCGATTCTAGCCAGCCCTGCCTTCCTTTTGCGTCTTGAGAGAGAACCGGACGCAGTAGTTTCTGGTGAAAATTACCGATTGGGAGACTTCGACCTTGCTTCCCGCTTATCATTTTTCTTGTGGGGCACATCACCCGACCAGGAACTACTGGAGCTCGCAGCGAAGGGACGACTTGCAGAGCCTTCACTGTTGACGGCACAGGTAGAAAGAATGTTGGCTGATCCACGCGCTGAAGCCCTGGCGACACGCTTTGCCCATCAATGGCTACGACTTCAGGATGCGGGCAAGAATCAACCCGAACCCTACTTCTATCCAGATTTTAATAATCAGCTTGGTCAAGCGATGGTGCGGGAGACAGAGCTATTTTTTTATGACCTGGTAAGACAAGACCGGAGTCTCCTCGAACTTTTGAACGCTGACTATACGTTCATTAATGAAACCCTTGCCCAGCACTATGGCATCCCAGGAATTTCTGGCTCTGAGTTTCGGAGAGTACGCTACACAGATGACACCCGCCGTGGACTCTTGGGACACGGGAGCATCCTCCTTTTAACCTCTATGTCTGACCGAACTTCTCCAGTGCTTAGAGGAAAGTGGGTTATGGAAGTACTAATGGGCACTCCTCCTCCCCCTCCTCCCCCAAATATCCCAGCATTTGACCAAACAGAAAACGCTGCTGAGGGACGTAGGCTTACAACCCGCGAACGTATGGAGCTGCATAGTGCCAACCCGACCTGTAACTCCTGCCACCGTTTCATGGATCCAATCGGACTGGCCCTCGATAACTTCGACGTCACTGGAAAATGGCGGATCCGAGAGAATGGGATGCCACTCGATACGAGAGGTACTTTTTACGATGGCAGTCCGGTAAGCACACCCAGCGAACTTAAGAATTTACTCTTGAAGCGTCCTATCCCTCTAGCTCGTAACTTTGCTTCTAATTTGCTGGCGTATGCGCTAGGACGGAGAGTAGAATACTATGATCAACCAACTATCAGATTAATTGTTCAAGAAGCTGAAGCTGATAACTATAGAATATCATCCTTTATAAGAGGAATTGTCGACAGCCTTCCCTTCCAAATGATGAAATCACAGAAGACAGACGAAGTACAACCCGACTCAGGCATGTAACGACATGGAATTTATTACTGGAAAACACATTTCCCGCCGATCCTTTGTTCGAGGGATGGGCGCTACCGTCGCTCTGCCATTCTTGGACGCGATGGTCCCAGCTGGACGGGCATGGAAAGATGTAGCAGCTGATCCGAGCTATACCCGACTGGTATGTATTGAAGAATCAATGGGCAGTGCGGGTGGAAGCACCTGGGGTGACGCTCGACATCTGTTCGCTCCAGCTAGAATAGGTCGAGACTTTGATTTCCTGCCCACAAGTCAGCTAAAGCCTCTAGAAGAATATCGAGACTACCTCACCATCGTCAGCAATACTGACTGTCGGATGGCAGAGCCATATCGAGCTGCAGAGATAGGAGGAGACCATGACCGCTCAACAGCGGTATTCCTCACTCAGGCCCATCCGAAGCAAACGCAGGGATCGGATCTCTATCTTGGAACTTCCCTAGATCAACTTCACGCTCGTCGCTTTGGACGGGATACAGCACTGCCATCACTCGAGCTCTGTACTGAATCGATCGACCGAGGTGGTGGCTGTGCTTACAACTACCACTGTGCATATACAACCTCTCTTTCCTGGGCCTCACCGAACCAACCACTCCCTGCGATTCGTGAGCCACGTGTGGTTTTTGAGCGTCTCTTCGGAGCAGGTGACTCACCGGAAGACCGAGCTGCTCGCAGACGTACCGATCGTAGCATGATTGATTGGATCGCAACCGAAGTAGCCAGACTTAGAAGAGAACTTGGAGCAGCAGATCGTCTCGCAATGGATGAATACCTAGATCACATTCGTGAGATCGAACGTCGAATTCAGCTGGTTGAAAAGCGAAATACAAGTGGAGAAGAACGGGAAATGCCTGAAGCTCCTTCGGGAGTCCCTGATTCTTGGGAAGAGCACATGAAGTTGATGTTTGACCTTCAGGTACTTGCTCTCCAGGCTGACCTGACCCGAGTTATTAGTTTCAAGACTGGATTTGATCAATCAAACCGCAGTTTCCCTGCAAGTGGTACAACTAAGTCACATCACGGGGCATCACACCACGGGAATGTCCCTGCAGACATCATGGATTTCAACAAGATCAACACATACAGACTAGGGCAAGTTGCGTACTTCCTCGAAAAGATGAAGAACACAATGGAAGGTGACGCTTCCTTACTCGATAAAACGGCAATCATATGGGGGTCACCTATGGGTGATCCTAACCTCCATAATCACCGCCGCTGCCCGCTGATCCTTATGGGCCATGCTAACGGTGCTCTTGAGGGAAATCTGCACCTGAAAACTCCCGAGGGCACACCGATGGCCAACGTCCTCCTGAGTCTAATGCAGGGGATTGGACATAATGACATGAGGGCCTTCGGAGACAGTACTGCTGAGTTCCCACTCGTGTTTCCACGAGGCAGAAATACATCCGCATCCAGTGAGAGAGGGCTGTGAGAACCGGGATGCTCTTCAATCTGTCCTCGGTCCTAGCTGTAGTTGTTTTCTTATCAGCAGCTAAGCTCTCACCAGATGCGCCACTGATAGATGCTGCTAAGCAGGGCGATATAGGAACAGTTAAGCACTTGCTTGAGCAGGGGGCAGAACCCGATGCAGCTACAGGAGATGGTATGACTGCCCTGCATTGGGCTGCAGAGCGGGGTCATCAGAAAGTACTTGAAGTGTTGATCTCATCTGGCGCAGCTGTGAATGTCAAAACAAGAATCGGCAAATATACCCCGCTACATCTGGCTAGCCGGAGTGGACATACTGAAGCAGTTCAAGAGCTCCTTAGGGCGGGAAGCAACCCGAATGCGCCCACTACTACTAGTGGAGTTACCCCTCTGCATCTTGCTGCTGCTTCTATAGGGGGAGCAGATGCTGTCTCAGCGCTACTGGAGCACGGGGCCAATGCTAATGCAGTAGAAACATCTTCTGGACAGACACCACTGATTTTTGCTGCAGCATATAACCGAGCGAAATCAGTTACTAAGCTGCTTGAGCATGATGCTGACCCAGCAATCACAACAAAAGTTGTCGATGTGATCCAGAGCCTGCTCTTGGATAGAGAGGCTAGCCGCCATTTCCGAGAGGCAATCTCTTCGTCCAGAGAAAGCAGAGAAAAAGATGGAGATGGGGAGCTCAGCTCTAGCCAAGTCCAAAAAGCTGTAGAAGCTCAGAGGGAATTCCTTAACTCCGACAGAAACATAGGGGATCTAGATCCCGATGATCTCGTATCTGTTAGGCCAGACTACCCTGGTGGACCAGATGTGAAACGCCCCCCCTACCGTGAAACATTAGTTGGTATGACTGGGGGTATGACGGCGCTACTTCATGCAGCTCGAGAGGGTCATTTAGAGGCAGCACTAGCTCTGCTAGAGGGCGGTGCAGACGTCAACCAGGTAAGCGTGGGGGATCAAACCAGCCCACTGCTGATGGCCGCGCTGAATGGGCAATTTGACCTCGCATTACTGCTATTACACTGGGATGCAGATCCGAACCTCGGAGCTTCCACTGATGGTGTCACCCCACTCTTCGCCGTGCTCCAAACCCAGTGGGCTCCAAAGTCTAATTATCCGCAACCTCGAGCTCAAGATATTCAAAAATCCGAATACTTAGATGTCCTTAAGGCCCTTCTGAAGGCAAAAGCAAATCCGAATGTTCAACTCAATACGCATCTATGGTACTGGGAGTACGGTTTGACGAAGATGGGTATAGACTTAACGGGTGCTACCCCATTTTGGCGTGCTGCATTTGCCCAGGATATTGAAGCCCTCAAGCTCCTAGCTAAACACGGAGCAGATCCAAATATTCCAACGTGGTGGCCCGAAGTAGGTATGAGAGAGAGGAGGCAAGAGGATGGACGACAGCAGGAAGATTCAGGAATAACTTCAATTCCCTATGGTGCAGAAAATGCGCATCCAATTCATGCTGCTGCTGGAGGTGGATACCTGGGGCTCGGAGCCTTTAGTGTAAGAAACGTACCCGACCAGTTTATTCCTGCAGTGAAGTATCTGGTTGAAGAACACGAAGCTGATGTAAATCTTGCTGACTCATGGGGTTATACACCTCTTCACTATGCGGCTTCAAGAGGGGATAATGAACTGATCCTGTATCTCGTATCACGGGGAGCAGATGTTACCGCTATAACCCGATTAGGACAGTCAACCGCCGACATGGCTCGTGGAGGTCGTGCAGGGTTTTTTACCCGATTTGCATTTCCGGAAACCGAGGCTCTCCTGATCAGTCTTGGCTCCACACTTGAGTGCCTACACACGCACTTTCTGGACACCGGAGACTTTTGCCCGGGTTCTGGGGTCAATAAAGACGAATGGGGTGTCACTTCAAAACCTAAAAGACCGTTGATTGGTGAGCTCCCGAGAAACTAATTCTGGTTTCAATACTTTTCTCTGGCACCTCTAGTTGAATTTGCCTTGCATACTCGTGGCACATCACCAATTACAAATCCCATCATTTCTTCAGTAAGTAAGACTCTTTCATGACTACCAGCTCGTTCGACTACAAACACGAATGATATTCTCTGAGCAAGAACCTTTCCCAAGAGACAAAATGCAAAATGACTCGGCATCCCAATCAGATATCACCACCCTGCAAAACAACAAAGACCCTGATCTCACTCCAGTACAGAAATTTGGTGAAGCCATCGCTGACCGGGTTGAGCGTTGGATGCCGAGCCCGTTTTTATTTGCAATTCTGCTAACATACGTTGCCGCTATCGCAGCAATTATCTCTGAAGGAGTGAGCGTACCTGATGTGGCACGCTCATGGTATGGAGGTTTTTGGTCTCTGCTCCAATTCGCCATGCAAATGGTGATCATCCTAGTCACCGGGTGTGTGGTCGCTTATCACCCAAGAGTACGCGCAGGAATTTTACGTCTTATCCGACTTCCTAAGAACGGCCGCCAAGCGGTGGTGGTAGTTGGAGTTGGATCAATGTTAATCGGGTGGATCTCATGGGGACTTGGATTGATTTTCGGCGCAATTCTCGCCAGAGAGATGGGTAAATTTGCAGCGAAAGAAGGGATTGCTGTTCATTACCCGCTGCTGGCAGTAGCAGGCTACATGGGTATGAGCCTCACCTGGGGGTGGGGGCTATCCAGTTCTGCTGGACTGCTTCAAGCAACAGATGGGAATATCTTCATGGAACGAGGAATCGTAGACAGAGTGATTCCTGCAACGGAATGGGTTTTTCACCCCTACCCACTCATCCTTACAGTACTAGCTCTCATCTTCGCTTCAGTAATGCTTTATTTGCTTGCACCGCCTAAAGAAAACTGCAGAGGCATTGATCACTATGTCGACTTCAAGGAAGAAATCACAGAGGACTCTATAGCTATAGATCCAGTTGCGAAGAAGTCCTTAGCTGACCGGATCGATAACAGTAGATTCCTCGGGGGTTTGATCGCGTTAATCGGCACATACCTCTTTGTAGAAGCATTCCTGACACAGGGACTGAGGGCTCTAGACCTGAATGTCTTCAATTTCGGATTCTTAATGATTGGCATGCTCCTCTACGTAAGTCCATCTAGATACCTGAAGGAATTCCAGGATGCAGTTAAGGGGAGTGCTGGTGTCATACTCCTATTTCCTTTCTATGCAGGCATCATTGGAATCATGACCGGGACTGGACTTGTTGATACGATGACTGAATCTCTTCTCTCAATAGCTACTACAAAGTCCTTTGCTGTTACTGCCTGGATTACAGGTGGCGTTCTTAATGTATTCGTCCCATCTGCGGGTGGTGAATGGGCTATCATCGGTGGCCCGATGATGCTTGCTGGTACCGAGCTTGGAATCCCTCATGGACAGACTATTGCAGCGTATGCTGTGGGAGACGCACATACAAATCTTTTGAATCCGTTCTGGGCAATCCCTCTCTTAGCAATCACAGAACTTCGCGCTCGTGACATGTTCGGCTACGCAATAACGATGATGCTACTGCTTATACCATTCCTAGCAATCGTACTCTACTTGCTTCCCTACTGAGGTATATAGCAGGGGCAATACGAGAGCCACAAGCTAGAAAAGTCTAGAAGCGCTCTTCCTTGATGTTATCTTAACCGCGGAAGAAACTCATCCGATAATGAATTGGAGCACCTCTTTGTACTCGACTGAAATACTCAAGCTGTATGCCTTGACCGCCCTGGTCTTTTTTGCTGTTGATCTTCTATGGCTAGGTGCAATTGCTAAAGGCTTTTATCAGGAACACTTAGGGCACCTTATGAGACCTGATGTCATCTGGGGAGCCGCGCTATTGTTCTATAGTATCTTTATCGCGGGTATTCTGGTTTTCTCGGTGCTACCTGGACTAGAAGCTCAGTCACTCACACACTCGATAGTATTAGGTGCCTTCCTGGGGCTTGTCACCTATGCGACATTCGACCTTACATGTTTGGCGCTGCTAAAGGACTTTCCAATCGTAGTGGTCTGTGTGGACCTAGTATGGGGCACGGTGCTGACTGCCGGGGTGTCTGCTTCAGGATACGGATTCGGGAGATGGCTCGGAATTTGAGAAGAACAAGTAGCCAGTGGGCTAAGTCCCACTCATTGATTGCTAATCCCAGAATCACACCATCAGCTGAATTTACCCACTAGAGGAATGAGATTTTGTTGTGAGTCCCATCGCAAAAAGGTTTCTCGGCAGCCTGTCCACATCGACACAGAAAAAACGGCTTCCCTTCGCGAGTCTCAACTAGATTCCCTTCGTGATCTAGTAACTCCACGTCCCCCTCGACCTTGTAAGGACCAGTCTTAGTGATTGTGATCTTTACTTCTGACAAAATATCCTCCTTAATCCAATTTGAACGCTTATCTTGATTTCAAGTGAGATTCACTCTTACTCTCGCCATGGGTATTGTGGACGTCTTAGGTGCCAATCAGTCTGCTCTTGGAATGCCATCCCAAAATCTAAAATACCTTGATCGTCGAATGGTGACCCAACAATCTGAAGGCAAAGTGGCAATCCATCTGTGTCGAAACCGCACGGAATATTCAGGCCCGGATGTCCAACCAAGTTAGCGATGTAATTGAGTCGAGGTGTACTCGCGTCAAAATCTTCAGGTGGCTCCCATTCATTACGGGCAGGAATTGGCCAGCCGTCACTTACTTCTCGTAAGGCTGCTCCATTTGGCCATGTTGGTGCAATGACAGCGTCATAGCGGGACAAGATATCATCCGCCTCGCGAGTGAGCTGGCTGCGAATTCTTTGAGCAGTCAGATAGTCGGCCGCTGGCATCATGCGCCCAGCCATCCATCCAGCAGCACGATCGTCATTGAATGAAAACATGCCCAAAGCCCGACCATCCTCAAAAAGAGATTTGAATATCGTACCACTCTCTACCGAAACGATGGTCGTGAATAGCGCTCCAGTCGGATAAAGCGGTAACTCGATATCTTCTACTATCACACCCATACGCTCCCAAACATCAAGCGCTTCCTGAAAGACCTGGCGATTATGGTCGGATTGTGTGAGAAGGAACTCCCTGCGGTGCACACCCAATCTCTTTCCTCTCATACTGCTGAAACCTGGATTGAATGCAAATGGGTGATCTGTAGAGGAATTATCTCGGATATCTGCACCATTAATCTGCTCGAGAATATACCCGCAGTCCTCCGCTGAACGTCCCACTGGACCGATCTTGTCTAGGCTCCATGAAAGAGCCATACAACCATAGCGACTTACACGACTGAATGTCGGACGAAGACCCGAAGCCCCGACTGCAGAACCAGGGAAAACAATTGACCCACCAGTTTCAGTCCCGATCCCGAAACCGATCAAGCCCGCTACTGCAGCGGATACGGTTCCGCTAGACGAACCAAAACTGGTTCGATCTAGTTTCCACGGGTTTAGTGCAGAGCTCGTATTTCCACCAGCGAACTCACCGAGTGACATTTTTGCCATAAGAACGGCACCGGCATCTGCAAGCCTATCAATCACAGCGGCATTTCGCTCTGGAACCCGATCTCGGAAGATGCCGGAACCCCACGTTGTCCGGATACCTTCAGTATCCAGAAGGTCTTTTACACCGTAGGGAATACCATGCAGAACACTCCGTCTTCTTCCTGCACGAAGTTCGGCATCTGCTTGCTCTGCCGATTCAAGTGCATGCTCCCTAGCAATCGTGACCATAGTGGAGAGCTTTCCTTCATGGTCAGATCTTGGCTCACTTGGCAAATCAAATGGAGGTGGATCAAGCTCCTCCGCTCGATTCAGGTACATCTCTGTGAGTTGTACTGAGGTCATCTCGCCAGATTCCAGCATCGCAGCCAGTTCTCGAAGCGTCAGAAAATGAGTGGATTCCTGCATCGCTCATCCTCTCCGAAAAATCGTTAGTGGCTGCTCATCATCATTTACTGGAAAGCTTCTTAATTGATTTGAAATCCGGACTCTATTCGCTACCGCTCGACGTAGGCGCTCAAACTCTTCGGCTTGTTCATATATACCACGTGGCCCCTGTGCATCAAGTAAAGTCCGCACAGTTTCTGCTGAAACCTCTCCCGTTTCAGCAACCTGAGCGCACGCCTGTTGCCATGCCATCGCTAAGCCAGCGGCACCTACACCAGCCACCTTTGTGAACTGTCGACGAGTGACTTTCATCCCTGCCTCCCTTGGAGTAAGCCGATGTTACAACCTATCGGACCAAGCTTGCAAACTTTCTATAAACACCTGCAGTTGGTGGGTCCTCAGTATCTATTGCGAAAAGAAGGCTTACAACAGAAACACCAATGCCCAGGATTGTTTCTATCCCGGTATCAGATCATTAGACACCTCATTAATAATGCCGTAGAAACAGCACCATTCTCCCTCCAGCACGGAGGGTCTCGAGCGCAGTCCAAATACCACGCCATCTTCTGGCGCCTCAACCTCAGCGCATACTTCACCGTATAAATTGTAGATTTGACCTAGAGGTGTCCCCTTCAAGATTGTTTTCTCAAAAGCTATGTCTCGGCTCCCAACCCACATCCCTGAGGCTGGAGACAGGAGCGCTTTTTGATATCCCATTCTCCATTCAGTTGCATACTCAGCGCTGCTAGAGAGCATCCCATAATGACACATCACATTGAGATAGCTACCTGCTAGGTCATCAGCGATGTGATGAAAATCGCTAGTAAGGGTCCGGCAATTCCCCCCTAGCTCCACTGTAATACCTGCCTTTCCTAGCTCCGCTATCTTAGAGGCAGGATTGTTACCACCCACCCCACTGCGAAAAACCAAATCCCATGATTTACCCATCGCTGCAGCAAGTTCTAAGCTCTGAGGAGTATCAGCAGCAAAAATCATATGGGCTAGATAGGAATGCTCTCCCCCAGAATGCACAGAAATCTGCAGGTCACAGGAACTTTTCATTGCAATCCAATGAGTCCACGCTGCTCGCTCAGTTGGATAGCCATCAGGGCTGCCCGGATATATACGATTCATATCATAGGTGAATGAATCCAGAGGATCGCCACGCTTACCTGCTTGAAATGCAGGTACATTCATAGCTGGAACCCCAACTACTGTGCCTGAAACAGCTAAGGGATCTAATTGATCAAAGAGACGGAAAATCGAGAAAGCACCCTCTGGTTCGTCACCATGTGTTGCTCCATTAATCCACAGAGTAGGCCCTGCATTAATACCGTGACAAACGAGGAGTGGAATTTCTCGATTTCGTCCGTCAACTGCATGACCTACCTGCAATGCCGATGGTTGAATCGTTCCGGGGTCAATACTACGATTTCCGATATCGAAAGCGTTTCTCATGCGTCTCGTCTCTTTAGGAATTGGTCAGTTCTATTAGGAACGGGATACCGATCTTTTTCGCTAGCTTCCTAAGATCATTAAATAGATCACGGTGCAAGGGAATACCCTCTCGCAATCGTTTGGCAGCTCGCTTCTGTTCAGCTTCTCCAGGAAGCTGAATAGGTTCCTCAGAATCAATTGGTGAAGCAGAGAGCACCTGAGTAATAAGTAGCTCCAACCGTTCACTGAATGTATCTCGATCCATAAACGCTTCTATGTCAATGGCAATCATGGTATGCGAAACGTCAAAATTTCTGTCATCTTGAAATACATCAGTCCCGAATAGCGATCCGGAAAGGACTCCAGTCAAAACATCAGTTATCAGACTCAAGCCATATCCCTTATAGTCACCAACTGGAAGGAGTGGGCCTTCGTTCGCTTCCACTGGATCAGTAGTACGATGACCGTCTGACGTAAGAGCCCAAGTATCTGGAATCTTGAGACCTTCCTGCATAAACCAACGGATCATTCCCTTACCTGACTGTGTGAGCGCCATATCGAGAACGATCGGTATATCATGTGAACGAGGTACAGCGAGGCCCCATGGGTTTGTCCCAAGCACTGGTTGTGACGCACCCCATGGGGCCATCTCTGCCCCCGCGTTTGTCATTGCAATCCCTATAAGCCCTTCGTCTGCGGCATGCTTTGCGTGGTATCCAGCGATACCAAAGTGGTTGCTATGCCGAACTGCTGTCATTGCTATGCCTGAAGATCTTGCCTTTGCGATTGCCTTATCCATTGCAAGATGCGCCGAGACATACCCTAGCCCCCCGGCCGCATCAAGGAGGGCAGTAGAAGTCCGCTCCATGACCCAAAACATTGGAGCGTCTCCAATAAGTCCGCCGTTTTGTAGCCGACGGGCATAGCGAGGGAGTTTTTCGAATCCCTGACCCTGGCCGGGATGCCACCACATCGCAGCTGTCACTATTCCATCTGCATTAATCCGAGACTCCTCTTCGTTTGCACCTAATGCAGTGAAGAATCTCTCGAGAAAAGCTCTTGAAGAGGCTTCTGTAACACGGACGGTCTGTAGTCCACTAGTGAGTTCATACATGCGCACCTCACTCCTATCGGGAATGATGGCAATTTTGGCGCTGTAACCTAGGCTAGCAACAAAAGATAGTCACATACCTGACCATTATCTTTAATATACTGGGCCATTTGCTGGTCCTAGTTAGTTTATTAGCGTCACCAGTGATCCTAAAAGATGACCAACAGATCTTATTGAGGTAATAAAGTGGTATTTCGGCGTCTCCCACAGTTACGGACTATATGACGATGCACAAAGGGACTCCCGGCGAGCAGAAGATTCAGGCTCAACAGCAGAGTAGAGCTCGTGCTGAAAGGTTCTACAGACGCCAAATGCGTACCAGCCTCTCAGAGAGAATGGTACGACTTATTGGTCAACAAGAAATGGTATTTGTCGCCACAGCTGACATGGATGGCAACTGCGACTGCTCGCCAAGGTTTGGTGGTGCTGGGTTTGTTCTAGTACTAGATGATAGGACACTTGCCTACCCTGAGTATCGTGGCAATGGAGTTTTTGCTAGCCTAGGAAATATTTCAGAGAATCCTCATATAGGTTTGGTTTTTCTCGACTTCTTTGACACAACTGTCGGGTTACATGTAAACGGCAGTGCAGATAGTTACGTGCCTTCTGAGGTCCCTTCAAACTTGTTTAAATATATCAAGAAAGAACGGCCAAAAATCGATTCGGCGGTCGAGCGCTGGGTAGTGATCACTGTGGATGAAGCCTACATTCACTGCTCAAAACATGTGCCATCTTTAGAAAAGAAAGAAAAAGCTATCAGATGGGGTACAGATGACCGGGAAGCAAAATCGGATGATTACTTTTTAAGATCAGCGAGACGGGAATCAAAAAGAGTCAGAGAAACCTCTTCGGATGGACCGACAGATTAGGAACAATTTCTGACTACGGGTCAGGAATCTAACAGGACTACTTAAGGCGCCTTCTCACTTGATAATGGCCATGGGTAAAAAAACCAGGTAGGCCAGAACCAATAAAAGTGGGGCTGCGGTAATTGAACCCTGGGCCAACAAACCATACCCAAGCACTAAGCATATCAGGCCAGCAACAGCTAGCATCGCATTCACTTTTGTAAACCTGAGAGCGACCGGACGCTGGGAGCCCTTCCCTAGAATCTTCTTAGACATATCGTGATGTTTTTAGTAGAGGGTTGCTAATGCTATCTAGACGCAAGACACTAATCAATTCAGGCGTCGATCAAAGAAGATCCTTTAGTTTCTTCCTAGTGATCCCTAGAAGTTCAGCCGCTGCAACTTCATCACCTTTGCACTTAATGATAACCCGCTGAACGTGACGAGTGATCGCATGGTCAAGATTTAGATCATCTGAGGTCACATTCTGGTCACCCAAGACTAGATGATCTTCCCCAATTACCGAACCACGAGCAACGATTGCTGCCCTCATGAGTGCGTTCTCAAGTTCCCGTATATTGCCAGGCCAATCGTATGAGAGAAAACTCTCAAGCGCTGCATCAGAGATTCGATACACCTCCCTGTGAGTCTCTTCACGAACACGTCCTAATAATGCATTTGCGATCAGTAAGATGTCCCCTAGACGATCTCTTAGAGGTGGGACTACGATCTCGACTACCTTAAGCCGAAAATATAGATCTTCCCGAAAGCGGCCCTCCTTAATTAGCCGTTCAATCGGCTGATGTGTCGCGGCGATCACACGAGCATGCGTGGTTTTGGGCTCTTCACCTCCTACAGGATAGAAAGACTTTTCTTGCAGGACACGAAGGAGCTTTGTCTGAAAGTCCGGGCTGGTATCTCCTATTTCATCCAGGAAGATTGTCCCCTCACCCGCAAGCTCAAAATAACCTTTCCTCGCACTAACAGCTCCTGTAAACGAACCTTTTGTGTGCCCGAAAAGTTCTGACTCCAGCAGCGTATCGGTTAAAGCCGTGCAGTTGACCGCAATGAATGGTTCTCCAGAAAATGCTGAATGCTGATGAATCGCTCGTGCTATGACTTCCTTGCCGGTCCCAGTCTCACCACGAACGATGACCGTCGCGCGGTTGCGTGCCAGGACACCAATCGTCTTGTAGATCTCAACCATTTTAGGATCACGACCAATCAGTTGACCTCCCGCCAGAGAAGCCTCATCGTCTTCAGGATCTAGTCCTTTCTGATCCTCATTCAATTCACGGAAACAGCGCTCTGCTAAGACTTCTAGCGCTTTAGGATCAACTGGTTTTACAAGAAAATCAAAAGCCCCCGATTTCATCGCTGTCACAGCAGTTTCCATATCATCGTGACCTGTCATGACTACGACGTAAACACCCTGCATAGCCTCTCGAATCTTGGTCAGAAGCTCTAGCCCAGTCATACCAGACATCCGCACATCCGTCACAATCAGACCAGGATTAAACTTCTTTACTCGAGAGAGCGCCTGTTCAGCACTTTCAGCTGTCGCTACATCAAACCCGCAGTGACTTAGACGGGTCTTGTACACCTCAAGGGCATCTGTATCGTCATCGACGATCATTATCCGGCGACTCATAGCCTCTTACTATACCCTGAAGTCGGCTATTCTGTGCCTATCTTGACTCATAAACATCATCATTCTGATAATCCTCATCACTCTTTCACGTCCAGTAAGCTGGATGGTCAGGCAATTCTCTAGCCCTCAGTCTAGCCATCTTTTCCCGGTTACGACTTCGGCGCACCTGCACAATAAGAAGCAAGATAAGTGCCAAAGCCATCCAAAAGATGGTTGAATGACTCAATACGAAGAGCCAACCGTATCTGTCCTTTATATGCTTCTTCCAAT
>Ga0310344_10001907_pt1 | contig 15770 bp, 12 predicted proteins | sample HC15DNA20200_MG_FD_203801 | JGI IMG/M metagenome (GOLD analysis project Ga0310344, IMG submission 203801) | Marine microbial communities from station ALOHA, North Pacific Subtropical Gyre - HC15-DNA-20-200_MG | ecosystem: Environmental > Aquatic > Marine > Oceanic | place: Pacific Ocean: North... | reverse complement strand
TAGGGCAGCACATTGCCTACGACATCGGGGCCCGGGCTCTGAGCCTGGCGCTGAGCGAACGCCTCAGCGCCGTGGCGGTGCTGTCCGGCTATTCCCGACTCGTTGTTGATCTCAATCGATTTCCCGGCGCTGCGGGGTCGATCCCCGAGGTCAGCGATGGGGTGCGCGTGCCCGGCAACGAAGGGCTCTCGCCGGAGCAGCGCCAGGCGCGATACCAAGACATTTTCTGGCCCTACCACCACGCGGTTACCGAGCGGCTCGACCGGCTTTGTGAGCAGGCTCCCGAGCCGCTCGTCATCGCGGTACACACTTTCACGCCGATCATGAACGGACACGAGCGTCCCTGGCACGTGGGCGTGCTTTCGAACGAGGACCGCCGCGTCGCGTCCCCGCTGATCGAAGCGCTAGGGCGAGAGGCCGGCCTTTGCGTCGGTGACAACGAGCCCTACTCGGCTATGGAGCCACTTGGCTACTCGATGGTGACCCACTGCCGGGATCGCCTGCTGCCGCACGCACTGTTCGAGGTGCGTCAGGACCTCGTGGCCGACGCCGCGGGCGTGGCTCGGTGGAGCGCCATCCTCGAGCGCGCCTTGCGCTGCCCGGAGATCTTTCCCCGATACGCTGAATTCGCCCCTTGACGCCCGCGCGGGCCCTATGACGAGACGACAATTTGCCGCTCGAGGCCGTGCATCCTTCCTGCAGCCCGGCTATGGTGAGACGCTCGGCTTTGCCCGCTACAGGTAACCCGTGACGCCGACCGCTGCCTCTATCGCTGACCACGGACCGAGCTTCACGCTCGGCGTCGAGGAAGAGTACCTCGTGGTCGAGCTCGATAGCGGCGACCTCATCGACGAGGCGCCGGCGGAGCTATTTGCGGAGTGCGAGCGTCGCCTTGGCGCGCAAGTGTCGCCTGAATTCCTGCAGTGTCAGATTGAAGTGGGTACTCGGGTGGCAAGCGACCTGCAAACGATCCGCGACGAGCTCGTCATGCTTCGAGGCACGGTGGCGGAAATCACCCGATCCTTCGGGTTCGGCATCATTGCCGCGTCGACCCACCCGTTTGCGCAGCCACGCGCGCAAAAGCGCACCGTCAAGGAGCGCTATACGATGCTGGCTGAAGACTTGCAGGCAGTTGTGAGCCGACTTCTGATCAGCGGCATGCACGTGCATGTCGGGTTGGACGATGACGAATTGCGCATCGACCTCATGGGGCAAGTTACGTACATCTTGCCCCACTTGCTGGCACTTTCGACCTCTTCGCCGTTCTGGGCTGGCCACGAGACCGGCCTCAAGTCCTACCGCCTCGCGGTGTGGGATGAGATGCCGCGGACCGGCTTGCCCGAGCACTTCGAGAGCTTTGCCGAATACGAGCGGCACGTCGAGGTTCTGGTGCGCGCAGGCGTTATCGAAGACGCGACAAAGCTCTGGTGGGATGTACGGCCGAGTGCGCGTTTTCCCACCCTGGAGATGCGCATTTCGGATCTCTGCACACGCCTGGAGGACACGCTTTGCATCGCCGCGCTCTATCGCTGCTGGCTGCGCATGCTCTACCGGCTAAGGCGGTCGAATCAGCGCTGGCGGCAGTATCGAGGGTTGTTGCTCAATGAAAATCGTTGGCGCGCACAGCGCTACGGTATCGATTCGGGCCTCATCGATTTTGGCCGCGGTGAGCTCGTGCCCTATCCGGTGCTGCTCGATGAGATCATCGAGCTCGTGTTGCCCGACGCGGAGCATCTTGGATGTGCAGACGAGGTGGTGCACGCGCGCACCATCTTAGAACGGGGAACAAGCGCCCACTGGCAAGTCCGCACATACAACGACGCGCTCGCCGCAGGTCAGACGCAGGGAGCCGCGCTTGTCCAGGTCGTGGATATGTTGCGGCACGAGACCCTTCAAGGCGTTTAGTCATGTCTCAGAACAACGCGCGTTTTGACGCCATTGTGATCGGCAGCGGCCCCGCCGGGGAAGGCGCGGCGATGCAGCTCGTGAAGAACGGAAAGCAGGTCGTACTGATCGAGGACTTTCAAGACGTGGGCGGCGGATGCACGCACTGGGGCACGATTCCGAGCAAGGCGTTGCGCCACGCTGTGCAGCAGCTTGCTGACTACCGCTCGCAGGCGTTGTTTCAACGCAACATGGGCTACGTCCCGGTCAGCTACCCCGAGCTGCTGCAAACCGCTGCTGCGGTGATTTCAGAGCAAGTGTCGATGCGCCGGAATTTCTATTTCCGTAACCGGGTCGAGGTCATCCACGGCCGCGCGAGCTTTCTCGATCCCCACACGATCGAGGTGCTGACGAGCCGCGGGGTGCCCGAGCGCTACGGTGCCGACCACTTCGTTATCGCGACCGGCTCGGTTCCCCACCGTCCGCCCGACGTTGATTTCTCTCACCCGCTGGTACGCGATAGCGACACGATTCTCAGCCCTGACATGCGCCAGGCCCGCTCCGTGACGATCTACGGCGCGGGGGTTATCGGGTCCGAGTACGCCTCCATCTTGGGATCGCTTGGCTTGAAGGTCGATCTCGTGAACACGCGCGACCGCTTGCTTTCGTTTCTCGACGACGAGATCACTGATGCCTTGAGCTACCACTTACGCAATCAGGGGGTGGTTATTCGCAATAACGAGGCTTACGAGCGGGTCGAGTACCACGACGACCAGATCACCTTGCATTGTCAGTCGGGTAAGAAGTTCAAGAACGACATACTGCTGTGGGCGAACGGGCGAACCGGTAATAGCGCGGCGCTCGGGCTCGACGGCGTAGGGGTCGGATACGATCACCGGGGCAGCGTCGAGGTCAACGCGGCGTTACAGACCACGGTTCCTCACATCTATGCCGCGGGCGACGTGATCGGACCGCCCGGGCTGGCGAGCGCGAGCTATGACCAAGGACGCTTTGTCGCCACCCACATCGTGAGCGGAAAGGCGGAAGGAAACCTCGTCCGGGATATCCCCACCGGGATCTACACCAACCCGGAGATCAGCTCGCTTGGCCGCACGGAGCGGGAGCTCACCGAGGAACGCGTGCCCTATGAGGTTGGCCGAGCCATGTTCCGGTCAATTGCCCGGGCCCAGATCACCGGGCACACCGTGGGCATGGTGAAAATCCTCTTCCATACCGAAACCCTGGAGATCCTCGGTATCCACTGCTTCGGTAGTCAAGCTGCGGAGATCGTGCATATCGGTCAGGCCATCATGTCCCAGAAAAAAGGGGGCAATACACTGATGTACTTTGTCGAGACCACGTTCAACTATCCCACCATGGCCGAAGCCTACCGCGTGGCCGCATTGAACGGGCTCAACCGGATCCGTTAGCGCTCAGTGCGCACTGCGCGCGATCAGGATCAGCCCAATCCCCACTGCGGTTACGCCGACGAGGAGCGCAAGCGTAAATGGCTCGTCGAGCAGCAGCACGCCCAGGCCGACGCCCGAGACCGGCGTGACGAATCCGAAGCTCACTGTCGTGGAGGCGGCGTAGCGTTTCAGGAGATAAGCGAGGGTCATGAAGCCGAGTCCTGCGACCACTAGGCCCTGGTAAAGCAGCCCGAGAAGGGCGGGCCATTCGATCGGTTTCCATTCCGCCAGCGGCTCGAAGATGAGGGCGCCGACGAGAAAAACGGGCAGCGAAAGGAGCATCTGCCACGTAATCACGAACGCGGGCTCCCGCTCCGTGACCACGCGGGCGGTGAGCACGAGTCGAACCCCTAGCAGCACAGCGGAGAGCAAGACCAGTGCGTTGCCGATGAGTGTCCAGGATCCGCCGCCGCTGGCGGAGTCGAGCAGAAGATACGCGGTGCCGGCAAAGGCGACGGCGAGTCCTACGGACCGTTGCACGGTGAGGCGATCGCGAGCGATGAAGTAATGCGCGAGCACCGCGGCGAAGAGCGGGTGGGTGGCGATCAGCACCGCTGCTGCCCCGGCGCTGGTGCCGAGTAAACCCACGTTCATCAGCACGATCTGTACGGTGAACACGCCGCTCAACGCGGCAAGGGGGAGCCAGTCCGATCGGCGGGGGATCAACGGCAGCTTCAGGCAACGGGCCCACAGCACGACGCAACCAAGCCCGAGACCAAACCGAATGAACCCGCTCCATAGCGGCGGAACGCTCTCCAGACCGAATTTTACCGCGACGGTGTTGCCGCCCCAGGCAATGTTAATCGCCAGGGCGATGACGGCAGCTTTGACAGTGAAGGGCACAATGGGCGTCGCTCGGGCCAGCCCGTACAATACGCGCCCGAGCCCGACGTGTCTTCGACGTCGTGGCGCCTTGATCCGAAGCGCGCGCCGAAGCGCGATCCGAGATTCGATCCAACGTTCGGTCCGATTAGGGAGAAACGCGATGAAGCTAGTGAGGTTTGGCCCGCGCGGGTCGGAGAAGCCGGGAATTCTCGACGTGGATGGCAACATTCGCGATCTCTCGGGTGAGGTCGCCGACATCAACGGCGATGCGCTGAGCCCGGCGGCACTCGAGCGTCTGGGCGCTCTCGACGTTGGGCGCCTGCCTCGGGTCGATTCGGGCGTTCGGCTCGGGGCTTGCGTGGGGGACATCGGAAAGGTCTTGTGCATCGGACTCAACTATTCCGACCACGCCGCCGAATCGAACATGCCGGTGCCGGAGGAGCCGATCCTCTTCATGAAGGCCACCACGGCGATTAACGGGCCAAACGATCCGGTCAAGATCCCGCGCGGCTCCACCATGACCGACTGGGAGGTCGAGCTCGGGATCGTGATAGGGAGCCGCGCGAAGTACGTGAGCGAAGCGAACGCGCTTGACTACGTGGCCGGCTATTGCACGGTGAACGATGTTTCCGAACGTCACTATCAAATCGAGCGCAGCGGCCAATGGGTGAAGGGCAAGAGCGCGGATACGTTCGCGCCCATCGGCCCGTGGATGGTGACGAAGGACGAGGTGCCAGATCCCCAGGCGTTGGATCTGTGGCTAGAGGTGAACGGCACCCGATACCAGGACGGTAATACGAAGACGATGATCTTCGGGGTGAGGACGATTGTTTCGTACGTGAGTCAGTTCATGACCCTGGAGCCGGGCGACGTCATCCCGACGGGCACCCCGCCCGGAGTCGGTCAAGGTCAGACTCCTCCGCTGTTCCTGAAAGTGGGTGATGTCGTACGGCTCGGGGTCGAAGGACTCGGCGAGCAGGAGCAAACGTACGAAGCGTCCGATTGACCGACCGCGCGTCCGGTGCTCGCGCGCCGGGCGAACGCGGAGTAGGTCCGGGCGCTCTGCGGGGCACCGCCCCTAGGGCGCGCCCCCTTATGCCGACGAGAGTGCGGTCGGGGTCACCGCGTTGCACGTGGCGATCCAATCCTCATCGTCGGCACACTGTGGGCTGACGATCAAGCTGTCCAGCCCGGCGTCGTAGTAGGCCTTTAAGCGGGCATGACAGCTCGCTTCGTCGCCCCAGACGTACAGACGGCGCACGAGCGCTTCTGGGACCGCGGCCATGATCATCTGTCGGTCGCGTACCTTAAACCCTTGGGCAAGGTCGGCGGCGGCCTGGCCGTATCCGAGCAGCGTGATCATGTTCTGATAGATCGCCGTCGAGCCGTAGAAGCTGAAATCGGTGGCGAACGCGTTCCAGGCTGCGTCGTCATCGTTGGTGACCCACACACAAACACGGGCAGCGATCTCGATGTCCTCGACGCGCCGCCCGGCGCGTTTGGCTCCCCGATCGATGTGTTCGAGAGCAAAGTCTAGTCGGTCCACCGGCGTGAAATGGTTGAGGATGACACCGTCGGCTACCTCGCCGACGAGTTCGAGCATTTTCGGCCCCATCGCGGCGAGGAAAATCGGGACGTTCCCCCGCACCGGGCTGCCGAGCTTGAAGCCCCGCGAGCGCACCGTGCTACCTTCGTATCTCGTCTTCTCCCCCGCGAGTATCGTGCGTAGCACCTCGACCGTTTCACGCACCGTCGCGAGAGGTTTCCCGAAGGCTTGCCCGTACCAGCCGTCGACCATGGCGTGGGTGGATGAGCCGAGCCCCATGACAAAACGTCCGGGGGAAACGCTGTCGATGGCAAGTATTGAGGTGCCCAGCACGGCGGCGGGGCGCGTATAGACCGGGGTGACCCCCGTGCACAGACGGGCGTTTTCTGTTCTTGCAGCAACGGCAGCCGCCAGCGTCAACGCGTCCGGCGCACCTTTGCCGTCGGGAAACCAGATGTCGTCGTAGCCTTGCTCTTCGGCCCAAAGGGCGCGCTCGTAGCTCGATTCGGCTTGGGGGTCAGGACTCACGAAGAATCCCAGTCGGCGGTCATGAGACATGGTGCGGGGCGTTCCTCTTTGGGCTTATCACATCGAGAGACCGAGCAAACCGCGGGTAAGCTGAAACTCGGTAACGCCGCGCGCGAATAGCTTAGGCGCATAAGTGCCGGAGGCTGTCTGTGCCAGCAGCTCGTAAAGGCTGCTAACGAGCGCCTGCGGTCCGGCGGTGGCATCCAGACACCGATCGAGGTCGCGCTCGTAGCGTTTGATGGTTTCTGGATCGGCGCTGACCTGGATGAGGGGGATCATCGGATGCGCTTGCAAGGGCGCTCTGCCTACGTGGCAAAGCATGAGATCGCTGCCTGTTGCGCCGAGCCCGGTGAACGTCTCCGTCTGGTTCTCGGTGGGGGTCTCCATGACGTGAAGTCCAGGCTGCGATGCCACTTGTCCGTAGGCCAGCGTGGCCGTGGCGGTGGTGGGGTCGGCGAGCGCCGTTTGGCGAAACACTTGGCTGTGCAGAAATGCGGCATTCTCCGGTATGACCACAGTGCCGCCGGCCGTGGCGATGGCTCGAGCAAGCTCCCCAAACGGGCTCGCCACGGCATCGCTGACCTCGCCCGTCGCAGTGAGCGCGAGGCGTAAACTGCCGGCTTCGAAGCGCTCACGCCGGCTCGTACCCGGCTGCGCCATCGCTGCAAATTGCCCGGCGATCTTCTCTTGCACGCTCGCAAGCCCGCCGTCGAGCTGCACGCTCGCCCAGCCGAACTTCTCCGGCGAGGCGCCCCGGTGCTCGAGATACTGGCGCACCGTGTCGTTGTGCGTTTGCTCGCATCCGTGCTCGAGCAAGATGGCGCTGCGTACGGCGCGGTGTTCCAGATGACCCAGCAGGGTTTGCAGGAAGATGGGCGCCGTATTATTCGACCCACAGCCTTCCGTATGCACGAGGGCGACATACTTCCGATTGTCGTCGGTCTGGTGCCTTGCGTCGTTCAGGTGCTCGGCAATGACGCGTGCCGGCTGCCCCGAACACAAGCTGGTCGGCATGACCAAGCCGACTTGATCGACGGCAGGGCCTCGGGAGGTTGGGATCGCGTCGTACCCGAACTCGGCACTTCGCCCCGGTGGGGTCGGTAGTGGTGCACCGCTAGGTCTCGGGCGTGCCTTGATGGCTTCGATCTGGGAGCCGTCGGTTTGCGGCCAGTCTCTCCAGATAGACACTTGGGAGTGGCCTGCAAGCTCGCCTTTGGACAGCTGGCCGGAGGCTACGGAACGGGCTAGCTCGAACGTCTCGTCGCCTAGCGCTTCCATCGTCATGCCGTCGTTGTAGCGCCCGGCATTGACGTCCATCTCGTTGGCCAGCAACTCGAAACGCCCGGTGGTGGTGACGAACTTCAGCGTGGGCACGAAAGGGAAGTTCGTGATGGATCCGTTTCCGGTGATGAACAAGATGAGGTTGGAGCCAGCCGCCACCTGTCCGGCGATGCTTTCAAGATCGTTGCCCGGGCTATCCATGAAATAGTAGCCGCCCTGCTCCATCGGCTGTGCGTAGTCGATAACGTAGTCGAGGCGCACGTCCGGGTCCTTCTTACGGGCCGCGCCGATCGACTTCAGTGCGATGTTGTACAGCCCGCGGTAGTTGTTCCCCCCAGAGGGGTTGCCTTCCGCGGTCGCACCATGATGGCCGGCGTAGGTCTTGAAGCTCTCAATCTTGGCTAGAAACGCCTTGGCGGTGTCGACGTCCTTGACGTTGCTTAGAACGTAGGGCTCGGCGCCGATGAGCTCGTCGGTTTCCGCTAGATTGGCGGCGCCGCCATGGCGAATCAATGTCTTGGAGACGTAGCCCGCGAGCGCGTTGCCGGAAACCCCGGAAAATGCATCAGAGCCACCACACTGCAGTGCGAGTTTGAGGGCTGATAGCGGCTGTGGTGTGCGGGCCTGTGCGCCGACTTCCGGCAACCAAGCGGTGACGTGATCCGCCGCTTTTTCGAGTGCGGTCTCGAAGTCGTCGTCGATGGTCATGAAAGCATGGGGCACGTGTTCGATTGGGTAGTCGTTGTCGCGCATGAACGCGTGCAAGGTATCGTTTCCGAACGCTCCGCCGGGGTGGTCTACGGCGAGCACTGCGCCGACGTTCGGGTGCGTGACGAAGCCCGCCAGTGTCCGCATCACGTAGTCGAGATTGTTCGGCCGGCGTTCGCCGCCGCCCTCGGTGTGGGTGACCGACACTACCCCGTCGATGGTGGGCAGTTCGGCCACCAGTGGTTCGAGCTTGGCCGCGACCTCGCGGGCGAATCCGGTACTCGGCGAAGTCGTTGCGAGAATGACCACGAAGTTGCGGGTGCCGACCCCACGTCCACCCGAACGCGAGTAGCCTTCGAAGGTGCCGGGGACGTCGAATGCGCGGACTTGGTCACCTGGCTCGAAACTCGCCTCGTTGAGGTCATAGCGTTTGATGTGGTCGTCGAAGTTGTGCTCGCGTGGGAGTTCGTAGTCGACGTAGCGCCCTTTGAGGACGCGGATGATCTTCTCGTTGCAAGCGTACTCGCCGGGAGAGATGTCGCGCGTCGCGATCCCGAATGGCAAGCCCCAGGAGAGTAATGCTTCGCCCTGCGCGATCGCCCCCAGGGCAAAACGATGGCCTTCGAGAACGGTGTGACTGAGCACGAACGTCGCGCCTTGGTGCGCTACGAGCGTGCCTTGCTCGATGCGCCGCGTCGCAATGGCGACGTTGTCACCCGGGCTCGGAATGCGTGCGAGCTCGTCGAATGGAATCACTTCGGTCATTTGATCTTCTCCCCCGCGGGTGTACGGCTCGGACCCGCATTGCGCTAGCAGTCTAACTCCAGACGGTAAAAGCGTGCCGCGTTGTCGTGGAAGAGCGCACGCTGGTCCGACGGCGCAAAGTCCTGGACCATCGCCTTGTAAGCATGGAGCATGGTATTGGCGTCGACTTGGATGGTGTCGGGCGGAATGTTCGTTGCGAACATGCAGCGTTCGACTCCGAAGCGCTCGATCGTTTCCAAGACGACGGCCCGGTGCGCGTCTTCGGTCCACGGTGTCCCAGGGACGCACACACACGACAGCTTGACGTGTACGCTGGGCAAGCGCGCCAGCGCCTCCATCCCCTCACGCCAGAGGGTGAGTCCGGCGGGGCTTCGGTCCCAGGGAAACCCGGTGTGGTTCACCACGACCCGCGTCTCCGGATGTGCCTCGACCACCGCCGCCGCTTCGGTCAGGTGCCAATACGGCACCCGCAGATCCCACGAGAGATCGAGCTCGGCGAGAAGGCGGAACCCTGCGAGCCACTGTGGATCCTGCATAGACCGTGGGGCACCGGCGACCGATTCGCTCGGTGAGGCGGATGTCACTGGCTTCGACCGAATGCCTCTGACCAACGGATAGGCCTTATGTGCGTGTAGTACCTGCTCCGTCGTTTCGGTGTCGAGCCATGCGTGGGCAACGAGCGCGTTGGGCTTGCCGTAGCGCGCATTGAGTTCGGTGAGCCATTTCGTCTCCTCGACCTGCAAGGACCGGTTGCACTCGGCTTCGACGTGCACGGTGGCTACCACGTTGTGCTCGGCCGTCTCTTTGGCGTATTCCGGCGGAAGGAACCGGCGTCGAAGCGGGGTTGGGTCACCGAGAAAGAAGTGCGACTCCTCACCAGGCTTGAGCCACGGGTAGTCCAAGGCATCGAAGTCCCAAAAGTGGTGATGGGCGTCCACGATGGGCAAACGGGTCAGCTCATTTGTCGGGTTTGTCATGGGATGAGTCGGGGCCTCCTGTTCCCAGAAATGCGAGATACCCGCGGGGGATAGCAAGCGGGAAACTTTCAATGCGTTGCAGTGCGCTGGTGTGGGCCGCTATTATTGCTCGACGTGCCCAGGAACGGGTGCGGGCGTGCGCGCCAAAGTTCCCGTCTGATCATCGGATCCGGGTGAAGACCAGGAGCCGGGCTGTCTTGGGGAGCCGGGGGGCACGTCAAAAAAATAAAGGAGGCAGAAGCGGCTTGTGAGCCGGAGTGTTTCACAGCCGGTACGGGAGTCCACGTGTCGTGAGGGCATGGGGCCGCAGCGCGGAGGAGATGAAGGCGCATCGCGCAGTCGCGCGGTGAGCGGCATCGACACCGCACTGGTGCGCTACCCTTCGCTGTGGTCGGGGATTTTCTGAAGCGAGCAGGAAGGACGCAATGGAGCGTGCAGTAGAAACTAAGGCTGGCGGCAAGGGCATCGGGCTCGCGATCGTTGGTGCGATCGTCGTTATCGCGCTGATCGCCTTCTTCACGATCTGGAACCTCGAACCGGAGGCCCAGGAAGAAGTCCTGTATTTTGCGCAAGATTACTTGCCAATCTGCATGTTCCTGACCTTGGCGTGCCTCCTATTCTCGGGCTATCCCGTCGCGTTCATCCTCGGCGGACTGGCGCTCACGTATGGGCTGCTCGGCTACTTCCTGGACATCTTCAGACTCATCGAATTCTTCAACTTCCTGCCTCGGATCTGGGGCCAGGCGGCAGAAAACCTCGTCTTGGTCGCGGTGCCGGCGTTCGTCTTCATGGGCGTGATGATGGAGCGCTCGGGTATCGCGAACGATCTGTTGTACTGTGTGCAAGTGCTGCTCAAGCGCGTGCCCGGAGCGCTCGCCCTCGGGGTGACGATCATGGGTACTATCCTCGCGGCGATGACCGGCATCATCGGCGCCTCGGTCACTATGATGACCGCCCTCGCGTTGCCGACAATGCTCAAGCAAGGGTACAGCCCAGCGCTGTCGTGCGGGGTCATCGCTGCATCGGGTACGCTCGGTATTCTCATACCGCCGAGCATCATGCTCATCATCATGGCCGACCTCATGCAGGTGTCGGTCGGCAACGTCTTCATGGCCGCACTGCTGCCGGGGCTGACCTTGGCGGGTCTTTATCTGGTCTTCGTGATATTTATCGCCGCGGTGAAGCCCTCGCTCGCACCGCCGCTCCCACCGGATCTGCTGTCTGTGCCGAAGGGCGAGCTCGGGCCGCTACTTTTCCGCGCATTCTTCCCTCCGGTCGTGCTCATCGGGCTCATCAAGGGCTGCATCCTTTTCGGTTGGGCAACGCCCAGCGAGGCCGGTGCGGTGGGCGCAGTGGGCGCGATGCTATTGGCGCTCGTCAGCGGGAAAATGAAGCCGGGCGTGCTGCAGGCGGTGTGCCACAGCTCAGGGCGCACCATTGCTATGATCTTCTTCGTGCTGATCAGCGCAACGTGCTTTGCCTACGTGTATCGCTCGCTTGGCGGTGATGACATCGTCGAGCATCTGATTAGCTCGGCTGGCCTCGACTCGTGGGGCTTGCTGTTCCTTATCATGGGCATCGTGTTCGCACTCGGTTTCTTCCTCGACTGGATCGAGATCACGCTGATTGTGCTGCCGGTTTTCGCGCCGCTCGTTGCCGGCCTGGATTTCGGGGACCACCTGCCGAAAGAAGACATCACGTACTGGTTTATCATTCTCATGGCGGTAAACTTGCAGACCTCCTTCTTGACGCCCCCATTTGGTTTTGCGTTGTTCTACCTCAAGGGGATCGCGCCCAAGGAAGTCAAGATCCAGCAGATATACCTCGGAATCATTCCGTTCGTGCTGCTGCAAGTGTGCGCCGTCGCCTGCGTTATCGCCTTTCCCGATGTGGCCCTCTCGCTAATGCGAACGGTATACGCTGTCGAGTAATAGCCTAGGCCGAGCAAGGAGTAGCAACTCATGTCACAAGGTGCGTCTACCACCGAACTTCCTGGGCTCGTTAAGGCGAGCAACAAGCTACGTGACTTCGTCGACTTAATCGGCCGTTTCGGCTCGTGGTTCGTTTTGCCGCTGGTGTGCATCACGGTTTATGACGTGGTACTGCGCAAGCTTACCTGGCTCAACGTTTGGATCATCGACAACCTTGGCCGTGTGTGGATCTTCGAGTCGACCCTGCTTCAAGAGCTCGAATGGCATATGCATACGGTGCTCTTTGCCTTAGTGCTGGGGTTCGGCTACGTGCACAACACGCACGTGCGTGTCGACTTGGTGCGCGAGACGCTGGTCTTCCGCAAGAAGGCTTGGCTCGAGTTCCTCGGAGTCTCTTTTTTCATGATTCCCTACACGTTGATCGTGACGTGGTTCGCGGCCGAGTACGCGTACGACTCTTTCATGATGGACGAGATCTCAGCCTCTCAAGTGGGCTTGAGCCACCGCTGGATCATCAAGACGATGCTGGTGTGTGGCTTGATTGTCGCGTTCCTAGCTGGGTTGGCGGTATGGCTGCAGGTGGCCGCGGTGCTCTTTGGGCCGCAGGACGCCAGATTCCCGCTCATGACCATTGATTGGCCCGAGAACGAAGGGGAAACTTTTGAAGGCAAGCGTCGTCTAGTGCTCGATGAGGACGGTAACGTGCTGGTTTCCCCGACCGACGAGGACGAAGAGATGAAAGCGGCTACCGGCGGTCCGCTCGGCGGCGGGTCGAGCTAAAGAGTCGGGGCGTTCCGAACGCGCCCGGCCGCTTAGGTCACAGTTCCCATGCGGCGGCGCCAAAAGCCAGTCCACCTGAAGGACCTGGACTGGTACAAGCTCGTTCGCCGCTATTTTTGGGATGACGAGACAACACCCTATCTCATCCCGGTCTCGAAGCTACACCGTAAGCAAGCTGACAACGAGATCTTCTTCTACTGCATATTCATCGTGCTGCTATTCGTCGGGATCTCTCTGATCTCAATGACCGACAAGGCACCTTATGGCCGGTCGTTCGGCGCATCGCTGTTCGCATTCTGCATGGCTTGCTCGGGTCTGGTGCTCGGCATGACCAAGGATTTCCTGGCTGCGATCGCGTGCACGTTGGCGCCCGCGAGTGCATTGGCGTTCGCCCTCAGCTTCAACCTCCAGCCGGATATGGAGCTGATTGAACGTCTGATCCTCATCGTGTTTTGCGGGGCGTGGCTGCGTTATGCCATGAGGGTCATCAATATTGCGCGTTCCTATCCGGAGCTACCCGAGCCACCGCCGGATACCTCGTGAACGACCCGTCAACGGGCCGCTTGGAGCGGCTGGGCGCCTGGCTGCTCAGTTCCGTTGGGTTACGGCGCCATCGGCTTGTATTTTTCACCGCTGTCGGTGGGCTGACCCTCTGCAACGTTTTGATCGGGGGCGGTTGGTGGGCATTCTGGCCCGTGTTCGTCTGGGCGCTGATCTATTTTTTGCACCTGTGTCTGGTGCAAGCCACGAACGTCAATGAAGAGTGGGTGGACGAGCGTACCGATGAACTCCGGTTGAGAAGCTACGATCTCGGCCATATCGACGACATTGAAAACCGGTACAACACCGGCGGGCGTGTCGGTGCAACGCGCCGGGCCCGCCGAGCGAAGGTGCAGGTCGAGCACCGATATCCCATCATCGACGCTCACCACCACCTCTGGGACCTCGAACGGAACTACTACCCGTGGCTTGCCAACGAGCCGCCGGTCGAGGGTCGGCACGGCGATTACCGGGCGATTCGGGAGACCTATTTGCCCTCACATTTCCAGCGCGACTGGGGGGTGCTGAATGTTGCGGGAAGCGTGCACGTAGAGGCGGAGTGGGATCCTGCCACCCCAGGAGGGGAGACGCGCTGGTTGGCGCAGATCTACGAGGAGCACGGCCTTCCCAACGCAACGGTCGCGCACGCAATGCTTGATGCATCGGATCTCGACGAGGTGCTTGCGACGCACGCGACTTTCCCCTTCATGCGAGGGATCCGCGACAAGCCGGCGGTGGCAGCAAGCGCACAGGAAATTGAGGTCGGTGCACCTGGCTCGATGTCGGACCCGGCGTGGCAAGCCGGCTACGCTAAGCTTGCGGACTTCGGATTCAGCTTCGACCTGCAGGCGCCTTATTGGCACATGAACGAAGCCGCTGCGCTTGCGCAAGCCCACCCGAAAACGCTCATGATCATCAACCATGCGGGGTTGCCTGTCCATCGTGACGCACACGGTTTGGCGGCTTGGCGCGATGCGATGGGTGCCGTTGCGAGTGTTCCTAACGTGGTGCTCAAGATTTCGGGGCTCGGTGGGCCGCATCTTCAGCCTTGGTCCGTGGCGAAGCACCTCTCGGTCGTTCACGACGCGATCGACATCTTCGGGCCCGAGCGGTGCATGTTCGGTAGCAACTATCCAGTCGAGCGGCTCTACGCGCCGTACGAGTCGATTATGCGTGGCTTCATGGAGATGGTGCATCTCTATCCGATCGGGGAGCGGCGCCGGATGCTGCACGATAATGCCTGCGAGTACTACCGCATCGCGCTGTAAATCCGCGTCTAAGCTCACCGGTGAAGGGTCGGCTCGGATACGAGCGAGGGACGCTTAAATCATTGTAGAAGGAGAGGGAACGATGACACAGACGATCGGCTTCATCGGCCTGGGCTCAATGGGCACGGGGATGACGAGAAATCTCCTCGAAGCTGGATTCACTGTGCGCGGTTACGACGTCGATCCCGGCCGGGCCGAGCACCTGCGCACGGCGGGTGGCGAGCCTGCCGCGAGTCCCGCGCAGGCCGCGGCGGGTGCCTCGATCCTCGGGGTTTGTGTTTTTGACCAAGCGCAAGCCGAGGAAGTGCTCTTCGGCGTGAACGGTGCGTGTGAGCAGCTGCGGGCCGGTAGCACGGTGATGATGCACACCACGATGTCTCCCGATGCCGCGGCGTCGCTGGAGCGACGCTTGCATGATGCGGGTCTTCTTCTGGTCGATGCGCCGGTTACGGGGGGCAAACAAGGCGCCGACGAAGGAACGCTTACGATCATCGCATCGGGGAGCGATGCCGCGATGCAGTCGGTTGAGAAGGCGTTTGACGCGATGGGTCGCCGGGTGTATCGGATCGGTAAGGCCGCCGGTGCGGCATCCCAGGTGAAGATGATCAATCAGCTCCTCGTCGGAGTGAACTCGATTGCTGCGATCGAAGCGATCACGTTGGCGACGAAAGCGGGCGCTGATCCGAATGTGGTGTACGACGTGATTACCCACGGCGGCGGTAACTCGGTCTCTTTCAAGACCCGAATCCCCTACATATTGCAGGAAGACTTCGACCCGCGCGGTATCGTCGAGATCTTTACCAAGGACCTTGGGATCGTCGCCGATGCGGCCACGTCGCTAGGGGTCGATGTGCCATTGACCCGGGCCGCTCTAGCGCAGTTCGAGGCCGCGGTAGAAGCCGGGTGGGGAAAGCTCGATGATTCCGCCGTGGTGAAGGTGTACGAAGCACGCTCAGCGGTAGACGTGGCCGCAGCCGGACGTGCGGCGGCGTCTGTGGACGCTGAGGACTAGTGCCACCGAGCTGGCGGTGGCCGAGAGTCGTCAGCTTCCGCTATAGCGGAACCGTCCGATCTCCACCTCGCCCCTCACATGGTGCACTTCCTTCAGCTCGAGGTAGTGCATCTGCGGCTCGAGCGCGACGGGTCGGTCGGGCCCGTGGCGGACCATGCGTACGTAGTAGTTGCGCCCCGCCTTGGCTTGCAACGAGATGGCCTGCCCTTCGTAGTTCTCAGGTGGTTTCTGATCTGTCAGCGCGATGTCGTTGTCG
>Ga0310344_10001906_pt1 | contig 15775 bp, 17 predicted proteins | sample HC15DNA20200_MG_FD_203801 | JGI IMG/M metagenome (GOLD analysis project Ga0310344, IMG submission 203801) | Marine microbial communities from station ALOHA, North Pacific Subtropical Gyre - HC15-DNA-20-200_MG | ecosystem: Environmental > Aquatic > Marine > Oceanic | place: Pacific Ocean: North... | reverse complement strand
AATTACATCGTTTGGTTTTATTTTATTTCCCAACACCATCTCTTTTTTAGAAAGTATCCCTACAACCATTCCTGCAAGATCAAATCCAAATCCTTTACCAGAAATTAAGTCAGGCATGATAGCAGTTTCACCACCAACAATTGGAACTGATGATTTTTTTGCACCCTTCACAAGTCCAGAGACAATTTGTTTGAAAATTCTTTGGTCATTTGTATTGGCGGCTATGTAATCTACAAATGAAATTGGGGTTGCACCAATGCAAATTATATCATTTACATTCATTGCAACACAGTCAATTCCAATAGTATCAAATTTTTTCATCATAGTTGCGATGATTACTTTGGTTCCAACACCATCAGTGTGTGTGGCTAATAACTTTCCACCAGGAATCTCAACAATCCCAGCATAATGACCGAATCCATGTTTCATCTTTACTTGTTTTTGTAATTTATGCGTGGACGCAATTAACTGCCCAATCACCTTCTGACTTTTCTTAATTTGAGATATGTCAACACCTGCTTTTTTGTATGTAATCACCATATTATCTCCATCACATGTACATATTTGAATCAAGTTTTTTATGTTCAGAATATTGGTCAGAGAGTTCTTTAAGGTCAGTACCAATCTGTTTTTCCTGCTTCTTCAATTCACTTGTATCTACTTTCATTCCATATGTTTTGTTAACTGCGTCAATTAATGTCACGGAAGCAAGTGAATCTGGCAAAGTTTCATCTGCTTTTACTAATAGTGCGACACCTCTAATCTTCCGTATTAGGCATTCGTTTAGAATCCCACCAGAAACGCCAGTGATGAATCCTTGAGGTATCATTTCAATTCCATTACTTTCCATAATTCTACACATGTCAACTTCGGCAGCACAGAATGCCTTATCATCATGTTTTTTACTCGCAACTCCATCTAGTATGACAATTTCATTCGAACCATGTCTTTCAGCCCAATCTAAAATTGCAGATGCAATTGTATACAAACCTTCTCTGTTAATTATTATCTCACAAATTATTGCACATACACTACCATTCTTATTGGAATAAATTCTGAAGGGGTGACGCAAGCGTCCTTGCATGAATACTGTTGATGGTGGAAGGTGTTTAGAACGTACAAAGCCAATTTCTTTCATATTCATTTCTGTAATCATGTGGTGTATTGATATCGGACCGACTAATCCAGCACCAACAAATCCTGCAAAAATTATTGGGTTTTTAAAACTGGCATTTTTCAGCTCATGGATCTCAGCTTCCGGAAAACCATTAACCATTATTTGAATGACTTTGTTTTGTTTAATTACTTTATCTTAGATGAGTTTCATCAATTTTTTTCTGATCTAGTAAACAGATTCAGCATTGTGACACCCTTTTCTGTGATAGAATAAATCACATTTGGACCAACTGATTTCTTCGTGACAAAATCATACCTAACACATAGGTGAAGGTAATTTAGAAATGATTTTTTCATTCTTATATTTGATTTTGAATATAATTCAGAAAATGTCATAGATCTGGTTTTAACCTGAAAAAGTAGTTTTAGAAGTGAAAGTGTGCTAAAGTCCTTGGTTTTTGCCTTAACTGTGTCTAAAATCTGTTCATCCCTTTCTATTATAAAATCGTCAAATTGTTCTGCCACGTCTAATGGTACATAAGTTAATCTTGCTCTCATATACGGTATAGTACGGTACATTACTTTATTAATCTTAACTCTAGATTTGTTGAGCTAACTGATCAGTTTTACTCAACATTTGAGGCATGAGTAAAACTGATTTATTTTGATTGTTAGATTAGTGAATTTTGGATAAGGTATTTGGTTTAAACAAGATATCTTACGATATTTGTTATGGAAATTATTGATGTTGGATCAGTAATTGCTGGTTTAATCATATTATGTGTTGGTGGATATGCAATAGTTTCTGGTGGTGTTTCTCTTGCTAAGAGACTCAAGATTAGTAGTATGATTATTGGTTTAACAGTAGTAGCATATGGTACATCAACACCAGAGTTAGCTGCAGCAATACTTGCAGCATTTAATTCACACACAGAATTAATTTTGGGAAATATAATTGGAAGTAACATTAGTAATGTTGGAATGGTAATTGGAATTTCTGCAATATTTACACCACTTTTAATTAGTAAAATCACTGTTAGAAAATGGATCCCAATAATGATTGGTGTGTCATTGCTGGTTATAGCAATGTCATACGATGGTGAGATTTCGCAAATTGATGGTGTTATACTAATAGCAGGATTAATTGGATTTACCATTTACACAATCAAGACTGTCAAAAAACAAGGAATACATGAAACTCAGAAAGTTGAAGATGAAGTTGTGGAAGGTGAATTGTTTCTATCAAAATATCGTATTGAGACATTTCCAAAAGCCATTGCGTTAGTAGGAATTGGAATAGTTCTACTATTCCTTGGAGGTCATTTTACAGTTGATAGTGCTGTAGCGATTGCAAAGAGTTTGGGTCTTTCTCAGATAGTTATAGGAGTTATAATAGTTGGAATTGGTACATCACTTCCCGAATTAATTACATCAGTTATTGCTATAGCAAAAAAACAAACAGACATAGGTGTTGGTAATATTGTTGGAAGTAATATTTACAACATTCTACTCATACTAGGAGTTGCTTCAACAATTGTTGGCATTCCTGTTTCAGCAGATGCATTCTCAAATTATTACATAATGATAGCATTTAGCCTGGTTTTATTCGTAGGATTTAGAAAATATATCCCAAAACCAATAGGATTTGGCCTCGCAATTGCATTTGCCATATATCTGGGAAGTTTGTTGATGTAAGGTAATTATCTCGGATTTTTATATTTGAATTTGTTTATTTTTATTAATTCAAAGTATGAGCCAAATTTTTCAGGGTTTGAAATCTCATCTAATGATTCAATGTATTCTGGTTCGTTTTCAAACGTTTTCAAAATATCATACGTAGTATTTCTTTCAGCTGGTACACGATCAATGTCTCGAATTAAATGTCTTATTTGACTTGGTTTTAATAATTGTCCGTGTTGAGAACCAGCAGCTGTTGAGATACTTTCATTGATTAATGTCCCACCAAAATCATTTGCACCCCATCTTAACAAAAGCTGTGAAAATTTGTGACCTTCCTTAACCCATGACATTTGTATATTATCAATTACATTATTTAGCATAATTCTTGCAATTGCATGAACTAAAAGTGCATCATTTCCACTACCACCATTTCTTATACCATCATGTAATTTGTTTTTATACATTGGTGCCTCAGATGATATGAAATTAAGGGGAACAAATTCTGTGAATCCACCAGTCTCTTTTTGAATATCTCTAATAATTCCAATATGTTTAACCCGATCTTCATATGTTTCTAAATGACCAAACATCATGGTAGATGTAGATTTTATTCCCTGCTTATGTGCAGTCTTGATTATGTCTACCCAATCTTTAACAGTAATTCTGCCAGGTGAAATCACATCTCTTAATTCTTGATTTAAAATCTCAGCAGCAGTACCAGGTATAGTATCAACTCCAGCATCTTTAAGTTTGACCAAGTATTCTTTTGGAGAGATCTCTTGTCTACTTGCTCCATATAGAATTTCTTCTGGCGAAAATCCATGGATGTGTATATTAGGAATTTCACTTTTTATACCCTTACAAATATTCTCATAAAGATTTGCATCCATATCTGGTGGAAGTCCAGCTTGAATGCATACTTCCGAAGCCCCATAATGATATGCTTCTTTTGCCCTTCTCAAAATCTCTTCTATAGGTAGAAAATAACCTTCTTCCTCTCTAAAATCCCTACTAAAGGCACAAAAACCACACTGCTTTATGCAAACGTTTGTGAAATTGATATTTCGATTAACTACATATGTTACAGTATCACCAACACGCTTGCTTCTTAGGTTATCCGCTACCATACCAACTAAATGAAAATCAATACCATTAGCGTCAAAAAGGACAAGTGCCTCATTTACTGATATCTCTTTACCTGAAAGTGTTTTATCTAAAATACTTGCAATTACTGGATCAGCAAATTTTAGAAGATTATCTATTTTATGATCTTGAAATGTCATCGCCAATAGTCACCTCTTACATAATTATCTTCATCAGCAATTAAAGATAGTCTTTGTTTTAGATCAGTGTTTACTAATGGTATGAATTCTGGATAGACAGGAAATCTTGCTTTTACATCAAAACCTAATTTCTTACAATTTTCCTCAACAATCTTAATTTTTGGCCATTGGAATTCAGGATTTACATAATCGGAAGTTATTGGAGAGATTCCACCCCAATCATTTATGCCAACTGAAAGAAATTCTTGATACGAGTACGGTGATAAGTTAGGTGGAATCTGAATGTTTGAATTTGGCATGATAATCCTGCATAAAGCAACAACCATTTTGAAATATAGTTCTGATGGTGTATTGTGATCCTTCATACGTGTATCAGTTTTTGGATGAAAATTTTGTAAAATTACTTCTTGTATATTTCCAAATTTCTCGTGGATTTGTTTTATAGAAAAAATTGAATCAATTATTTCTTCAAAAGTTTCACCAATTCCGACCAAAATACCAGTAGTCATTGGAATTTTTAGTCTACCTGCATTATTCAAAACTTCAAGTCTTGTTTCGGGCTCTTTACTAGGTGCGCCATCGTGAGGCATACCTTTACGTCTTAACCTTTTACTGACATTTTCCAGCATCAAACCCATACTGACATTTGTTTTCTTTAACTCCTGCATCTCATTTTTTGTTAAATTTCCGGCATTTGTATGTGGAAAGATACCCTCGTCAAGTACAAGTTCAGAACAATAAACCAGATATTCAGCAGTTGATTTGAAATTATTTTTTTTCAACCATTCTTTTGCAAGTTGATATTTTTCTTCAGGTCGTTCACCTGTCACAAATAATGCTTCTGTACAATTGTATTTTTTTGCGAGTTTAGCTAACTGAAGTACATTATTTGGTTGCATCATAGAAATCTTAGATTCATTTGGCTCTGATTTGTATGTACAATATGAACAGGTATCTCTACATAGATTGATGATATTAAAAAATGACTTTTTTGAAAAACTTATCACATTGCCCTTATTGGAATTACGTAATTTTTCAGCTGTTTCAAAAACAAGGGTACCAATACTTTTAAAATTTGCAGCAATATCTAATGCATTTTGTTTGTCAAGATCATGACCATCTAGAACTTTGTTAAGGCATTCTGATTCAAACTCTAATTTACTCAATATAAAAAAAATCTGTCACGACTATTTAATTTTGTAGAATTTACTAGTTTTGAGGTCTTTCACCAAGTACTAATACTGCCTCGATAATAGTTCCGTCTCTATTAACCGTCATAACCAGCTCATCCCCAACAGATTTTTCTCTTTGCAAATAAACCAAAATATCTGAGATTTTTCTTACGACCACATCATCGATTTTCACTATTATGTCACCATCCATGGCATATTCCCTACCATCAATTTCCTTTGTAATAGTGACTCCTTGCAATCCAGCATCAGCCGCAGGACTTTCCTCAATTACTGTAGCAATAAGAAATCCTTTCGAGCTGTTAAGTTCTCGCACTTTAGCTAATTCTGGATCAACATCAGAACCAGAAATTCCCATCCATGGATGATGAAATGTGCCCTTCTCAATTAACACAGGAATAACCTTTTTGACAGTATTTGAAGGAACTGCAAAACCCACACCAGTAAATTCCCCAGTGGCTGACTGTATTGCTGTGTTTATTCCAACAACTTTACCTTGCATATTAAGAAGAGGACCACCTGAGTTTCCAGGATTTATTGCAGCATCAGTTTGAATCACATCTGGAATTGAGTATCCAGAATCTTGTGGCAGTAATCTCCCCATCTGGCTAATAATTCCTGATGTCATAGATCCTGAAAGACCAAAAGGATTACCAATAGCAGTAATTTGTTCACCAACCTTTAGTTTTGATGAATCACCAATTGGAATTGGCTGCATGTATGTTGTACCAACTTTAACTTTTAGAACTGCTAGATCTAGGTCTGCATCAGTACCAATAATTTGAGCAATATATGATTCACCATCTAGAAATGTAACAGTCACTTTTTCTGCATTATCAATGACATGATTATTAGTGATTATGTAACCATCATCACTATATACAAAACCAGATCCCATGTTACCTGGACTAATACGACCATCAGAGGTTCTTACATTTACTTGTACAACACTCGCTTCTGTTCTCTCAAAAATTTCTGTCAAGGAAAATTCTGAACTAGTTTGAATTGTTGTCACCTCACCAATTGTTTCTAAATGATTTCCATTACTTACAATAAGTTGAGAGTCAGGACTTTCTGATGTTAAATTGAATGAAAAGAAAATCGCAGTGATAATTGCAATAGTACCTAATGCACCACCAATAACAAATCCATTGTTAGCCAATGAAAAAAAACAATCTAAAGTTAGTATAACCTTTACTGATTTATCATATATACGATTAAAGTTTGATATAATTTTGAGAGAATTCTTTTACACTATATTTTCTACCTCTCCATGAGACTGCAGATGATTTATTTGCCTGTAAGACACCTGAAAGAAAACCACAACTCACAATCAAACCTCCAATTGGTGCAAATAGAGCATATACAGAGTTCAAATTTAGACCCATTTTGGTTTCCATAAACGCTGCTATGAAAATAGTACCAGTTGAGAAAATTGCAGATATCAATAGTGGAAGAAACGACGTATAATGATTAGGAGAAACAAAAACCAGAGAATATATCAAAAATGGTACTGGAATGAAAAGTATGAACAAAACTGCAAAAAAGACTCCCACTGCGTACGATTTATTCTGATGGTATAGAGGGACCATCAATCTTTCTAACCCATTCCACATTTCTTGTGCGCTTCTTGAATAAACTGCATCTAGTAGGTGTTCACCTCTAACCATTTTTAGATTGAATCCTGATTCTTTTGTAATTTTTCCCAATGCACCATCTTCAATAATCTCATGCTTTACTTTTTCATGTGTGCCAATTTTCTCATAAATCTCTTTTTTTATGATAAAAAAACTTCCAAAAAAATACCCAATTCCTTTTTTTGGATCATTTACGTTTAGTGCAGAGTATCGTGAATGCAAAAATGTTGAAAGCATAGGAAGTGTAATTTTCGTAATAGCATCTAGACAAAGTAATCTAGGAATTACTGTTAGAACATCTAATTTCTCTGATAACATATGTGTAACAGCATATGAAATTACTTTCTCTGAGTATCGTGTATCAGCATCTGTAAATAATAACAGATCACCAGTTGCACGTTTAAAACCAGCCATACATGCCCAGTTTTTACCCATCCAACCATCTGGCTTTGATGCTGCCTTTATTGGTACAACTTTCTTACTCTTTTTTGCATAGCTTTCTATGATTTCCCAGGTTTTATCAGTAGATGAATCATCGATTGCCATTATTTCATAATTTGTATAATCCTGTCGTACAAATGACTCGAGACATTTTCCAATGAATTTCTCTTCATTTCTAGCAGGTAAAATTATTGAAACTTTAGGATTTTGATCAGATAAATTCTCAAATTTATCCAGATAAGGAGTTTTTGTAAAAGATTTGTACATTGATGAGATAAGAGCCACCCATGCTAGGAACACTCCAAATAATATTGCCGTGAAAACATAATTAAAAATATCAAGTGCAATATCATCCATCTAGTTTTCCACTTCTTTTTTTATTGATTCCAAAGCTTGTTCAGTTCCACTTTGAATATGTTTTTTTATCATTCCAGTAAACATACCCATCATTCCTGAAAGTTTTATGTCCCAAATGGCTTCCAATTTACACGAGTCATTTATTTGTTCTATAGTAACAATTTTGTGACCTTGAATTATACCATCAGTAAATATAGCCTCAATTCTATTTTTGGGAATTAATGTGACATTCTGCATACATTTTTTGTCCTTAAAGGCTATTGTAATCTCTCGTGTTATAGTATTTCCCTCTTTTGAAATATTTCTAACAGATTTCGTTCCCTTCCAAAATTTTGGTTCATTGTCAATATCGGAAATCACTTCCCAAATTTTATCTACATTTGAATTAATCATAACGGATGTCTTGATTTCAGCCACAAAAAATCTCATCAAATGGAAAATATTAGTCTTAGTTTAGGAATTTATTTTAAATCGAATTTTAGAACATAATTATGGACGAAATATCATACGATGATTTCTTAAAACTGGATCTAAGAATTGCTAGAATTGAATCCACTGAAAAAATTCCTGGTAAAACTCGTATTATTAAAGGGATAATTTCTTTAGGTGATGAGAAACGTGATGTAATAATTGGTGGTGCAAATTTCTATGAACCCGAAGAATTAGTTGATCGATTAGTGGTTGTAGTAACTAATCTTGAACCAAAAAAAATGGCGGGTATAGAATCAAATGCAATGTTGTTAGCAGCAGATCTTAATGATAAACCATTCTGGTTGTCAGTTGATAGTTCTGTACCACCAGGGACAAAAATCAAGTAACTGATTACTCATACATCATTAGTTTTTTTTCTTCTAATAACGAATGTAGATTATTAACTGAACGATAAACATCTGGTTCTTTTTTTGCACCTGTGCAAACTAATTTTCCGGATGAGAATAACAGAATAACCGTCTTTGGGTCAAGCATTCTATGAATTAAACCAGGAAATTGTTCCGGTTCATACATGCTTCTAGGTAATGTACGAGCAGCCTGTTCTAAATGAATTCTGCCACCAAGATTGATTGATGCAACAATATTTTGTATTGTTACAACTGCATTTTCTTTTACTTTTACATTACCTTTGCGTAATTTATCAACAACAGTTTTCACAGCAGTTCTTGACATAGATTCTGATTTTGCACCAGTACATACCATCTTTCCAGAACTAAAAATCAATGTAGCTGTTTTAGGACTGCGTATTCTGAACACTAGTCCAGGAAACTGTTCAGGATGATATTCAACATCTGGAAATTTTTTTGTGATTTCATTTAAATCCATTTTCTGATTAACTGTCGCTGAGGCTACAACGTTTTCAATACTAACAATAGGTTTGGTTTGAGGCATGTGATGTCTCAAAATAATTCATTAATAAAAATACTCATCAATAGGCAAGGCTGAATGCCTGAAAAGTGATTCAAAAAGATACGAATGCTTTAATTTAGAAAATTATTGTTCTGATTATTGGATTTCACAAATTTTGATTTGGATGAATTTTTTGGTATGGGTGATGAATCTAACCCAATTATGATGCTGATCTGGATTATTCCAATAATCATTTTTGTTTTTTATGGTCAACGAATTCAATTATTAATCTCATCAAACGAAATCAAAAAAGATATTTCACAGTTAGAGAAATTCAAAAATAATTCAAGACAAAAATTAATTGATTACATCAAAAATAATTTAGAGCCAAAAGATAATCCTGTAAAAAAGATTGACAGCTTTTTAGAATACTTTACAGTAATGCCTATTGATCTTGATCCTAATGGAATTATACCAAAAATAAATCACTTAGTTCATTCAAGAGAAGATTTTACCAGGTTACAAGTTAAATCAATGTTTAATGAAATTTCTGCTTTTGAGATATCTAAAGTTCATAATCTCTTAGAGATTGTCACATCGCTACAATTATTTCATAAGGTCACAAGACATCTCTATCTTACCGCAAAAAAACAAAAAAACTTTCCACTTATTTTACCATTACAAATGATGATTCCATTCATCATGGAAGAAGCTAACGCATTAAAAGATGCAGTAGAATCGTTAAAAAATGGACAACCAATTGGTGATGGTATAGGCCCAATGGTGGTAGGAGAAATGATGCTGAACACCTCTAAACAAAAAGCTGCATTTGAAACTGTTTGGTCGGAATCTAAATTTGAAGGAAGGGAACTACTATTAGTTAAGGCTGAAGGTCCAAACGCTACAGTTGGAAGGCCAGGAGAAGCTGTTGAGAATATTATCCCACAGAAAAAACCCGACTTAATCATAATGGTTGATGCATCATTAAAACTTGAGGGAGAGGATTCTGCAACTATTGCAAAAGGTTTTGGTGCAGCAATTGGTGGGATAGGAACTGAGAGATTTAAGATAGAAGAAGTTGCAACTACGAATAACATTCCTATATTAGCAATTGTAATAAAACAAACGATAAAAGAAGCAATTACTCTGATGTCAGAAGATATAGCAAAGCAGGCCCAGTCTGTTAGAAATCAGATCTATGATATGATTAAGGAGAATTCAAAATCTGGTCAGACTGTAATGGTTATAGGTGTTGGTAATACTTTGGGTATTTTACAATGAAAGAAGCAGAAAGAAAAATTACTAGGTGTTATACTTGCTTGGAATGCAAGTTGTGTAAAAATATGGCAAAGAGAAAATTTGAATCAAATGATTCTGTTTTTCAAAATATTGGAAAATGTAGTGAATGTGATGGTGATTTGATAGTAACCATGATTTTTGGCGAGACTATTGAATAGTTGTTATTGTGACGCCAGTTTCGTTTGGAATGAATGTGTGCTCTGCTTGTGTTACTCTCTGACCATTACCCTCTACAAGGACAGGATACGCATGTACTGCCTTTTTTTTAACTAAAACATCTAACAAGTCCCTAGCTTCTTTTTCTTCCCATTTTTCGGTTAACCATCTCAAGGCAAATGGTAGTAGATTAAAATTTTGCCAGATAAAATCAAGCATTTTATCGGCTTCTTTATTTTTTATTTTTTTTCTAGACGAAAGTGCAAAAATATTCTTTATTTTTCCTTCATGAACAAACCCAAGTCCTTCTCCGGTCGTCACAAATGGTTCACACGCAAATGCCTGATCCCCATTAAACGTAAAAGAACCAATTGACCAAATGTTAGGAACGGATTTGCCAGCATGTATAGTGTATTGATCTAGGGAATGGCCACTAAGATTTGCAATAGGTAAAAAGCCCATCTGTTTTATTGTTTTTTCTATGGTTCTACCAACATCACTGGATTTTACACCAACTTTTATCATTGACATTGCATTGTTTAACGATAATTCTGCAGCTTGAACAAGACTATCAAATTCTGGATTATAACAAACGGTTACTGCAGTATCAGCAATATAACCATTGATCTGTGCACCAAGATCAATTTTCACCAAATCATCATCCTTTATCGTTAACTGATCATTTGGTTCTGCAGTATAATGTGCAGCAACTTCATTGATACTTGTGTTTACAGGAAAAGCACACTTCGCACCACGTTTTCTAATCTCATTTTCAACATGTTCACATATTTCAAAAACCGTCTTTCCTACCCAATCTTTACGTCTTGTATTCTCCCTTACTTCTCCAGCAATTTTACCGGCTTTAATATAATCATCATTTTCCATACGGAATATTTTTTCACCTTATTTAAAATTCATTTGTGTAGCTTAAATTGGGCTCCAATTATTGGTTTCTGGGATCGTGGTCTAGCTTGGTATGATTCTGCGTTTGGGACGCAGAGGTCGCGCGTTCAAATCTCGCCGATCCCATTTAATTTTAATATCCGCATACTTATCGATAGTTGCCAGACAATGAAGAAGAGTTAGAGTGATGACTTTAGTATGAAGTAATCTTATTGGCTCTGAGTCTTGGCATAACTTTTTAATCAATTTAATTGAATTCATTATAAATTGGGTTTCGAAAGACGAGAACTACTTCTTATTACTGGAATTTTATTTTTTCTCATTGGGCTGATTGGAGTAGGACTTCAGCCAATTTATGCAATAATTATTTCTATAACAGTTTACATGGGAATTAGAGTTATTGTTGGTCGTAGAAAAAAAATGATTGCCAAATCTGTAGGTGAAGGGTTGTGCGTAAAATGTGGCGAAAAAGTCATCAATAACAAATGTCCAAAATGTGATGGTCAAAAAACTGAAAATTAGATAAATTCTACGTTGTCTTTAAACATCATCAGGCGTAATTCTATTAACTGATGGGCATGACATATATGACTTTGACAAACAGATCAACTTTTTCTCCATTTGATTCTATTATTAGTAATTTTGGGAAAATATTGATAGGATGCAAATGAAAAATCATCTAATATTTGGATTAATTGGAGTCTTACTTATTGGTGGTACTGTATTACCTGCAATGAGTCAAACTCAATCTGCAGAATCAATATCAGAAATCATACTAAGTTTAGATAAACCATCTTATGACTTAAACGAGCCAATTTCAATATCTGGCCAAGTCACAAATTTTGTTCCAAACACCAGAGATCCAACTCTTAACTATGTGGAAATTATTTTTATAGATTCTAGTGGTGATGCTATTTCTACATCAGGTTTTGATGATTCAGGAAAACAAGTATATTTTCCCGTTAAATTAAAAGCATATCCAGATCAATTAGGAAACTTTAGAATTAGTACTAACTTGAGTTCTGTTCTATTTAGTTATGACACTTATGCAATTCAAGCTTCGACTTATCAAGACGGTAAAATTGCAACAACATATGATCTTGTTATCACTTCACCTGTTGAGGAAGAATTAGTTGTGGAAGGAGATCCTCTCACTTTTGAAACATGCAGTGTTGTTTTGGGTAGTATAAGCGATGAATTAAAATCAACTGAATGTACTAGTGAAAATGATTTTGTCACTGGTGATTTGTTAGTTGTAAAAGGTAATGTAATATTGTCAGATCCAACATCAGATTCTAAATACTCTATTGAACAGCAAAAATTACAACCAAACCAAATTACACCACAATTTGTAAAAATTACAATTCCATATGCAAAGACTATGACTTTAGTTGTGAATAATAATAATTTTGTAACTACAACTGGAGATGCTGTGTTCGCTGAGCAAACAAAGCGCCTCAAAGATGTCTCTGCTTCAATCCTTCCTGATGAAGAAGGTAATTTTGCTACATACTTCGATTTACCTACCACAGTTTTTGAATCTGGAATATATTCTGTAAAAGCAACATACATGGGATATGATGCTGAGAATACGGTTAGAATAATTGATGGTGCCAGTCTTATTGATACAGATCCTGAGATAATTGTAACCACTGATAAAACCGAGTTTTACCCAGGAGAAACAGTTCAAATTTCAGGACAAATTCAGAATTCACTCTATTCTGATGTTATCGATGTATTCATCACAACACCTGATGTTTCTGGCTATAATTGTACAGTAATTGATTGCACAGTAGGTGAGAATGAACTAAAGATTGTTCCTGAATTAGGATTAACTGAGCATCCTTTTTCGTTTGAGTATGAACTAAGTTCTCATGAAGCGTCTCTCGGAAAATACACAGTCATTGCAGGATCATCAATAGGGGTTAGCGCCGAAACAACATTTTTTGTCACTGAAGAATCTGTAATAGTTGAAACAGAACCAGTTGAATTAGAAGAGCCAATTGCGCCTAAAAAAATAATCAAAAAATTCAATAGAATTTCTGATTCAGAAATTTTAATCACATTAAACGATATGGATAGTGATTCAGAGCTTCTACCACGTGTAATGCAAGGTTCATTATTTACTACTGCAAGAGGACAAGAAGCAGATATTAACATTCAAGTTTCTACATCAAGTGGCCAATGTATTATAGGTCAAGAAAGTTCTTGTTTGGTGACTGAATCAACAAGGAAACCAGGTGCAATTTATGAAACTGTTTCAATTGACGAAAATAATTATAAGATTAGATATAGCGGCACTGATGTCAGATTAGAAAAGTTTTCCATCCTACCAGAATCAACTGGAACAGAACTTGACATAAAAGATTGGAATATTGAGATAATAAAAGATGACCAACCAACTAGATTTTATTACAAAGTTTCATACGTTAATTTAGAATAAGCAATATAGACGAAACTTCAACATATACTATGCAAATTAATGTCTTGATGTTTAATCAGGATGATCCTAAGAAATGTACTGCTGCAAAATTAGTTAGATTTGGATTGGCAAAAAAAGTGTCGTCGACCAGATCTAAAACAATTTTACTTCATCCTTTTTCAACAATCACACTTTTGAACAAGGAAAAAACCAAAGTTCATTCAATCACTGGCATAGATTGTTCATGGAATCACGCTAAAGAAATGTTTGGAAAAAAATATTTTGGAATTCCAAGAAGATTACCACCACTACTAGCAGGTAACCCAGTAAATTATTCGAAATTAAATAAATTAACTACAGTTGAAGCGTTAGCAGCAGCAGCATTCATCTTAGATGATGAAGAATTATGTTCTATTTTACTTGAAAAATTCAATTGGGGTCACACATTCTTAGAATTAAACGAAAACTTACTCAAAGACTATAAAAAAGCAAAATCGGAAGATGACATAAATTCTATAATCACTGCTTATGGATATAAAAAATAATGACGAATGACAAGACATCTAAACTTTTTGACAGGTGGGCAAAAAGTGGCAGATCTGAAGAAATGGAAAAAGGTCATGGAACAACAGTAAACAAGTTTTTAGATAAATTAACTTTTGAAAAACCATTTACATTTTTGGATATTGGTTGTGGTAATGGTTGGGTTGTTCGAAAAATTTCCCAGTTATCTAAATGTAGAAAGGCTATTGGTATTGACAAAAGCAAAAGTATGATAGAAAAAGCAAAAATCAAGAAAATTTTAGATAAAGAATCTTACATTACAACTGATTTGGAGTCATGGAATTATACTGAAAAGTTTGACGTGATTTTTTCAATGGAATCACTGTATTATTCTGTACCAATGGAATCGGCTTTGAAGAAAATATACAAATTATTAAAAAGGCGTGGCGTATTTTATTGTGGAACTGATTTCTATAAAGATAATTCACTAACCATTAGGTGGATTAAAGACATGGCAGTTCCAATGGATCTTCGTTCTGAAATGGAATGGAAAAAGATGTTTAATGACATTGGATTTAAAACAAAAACAAAACATGTATTAGATCAAAAAAATAAATCAAAATGGAAAAGAGAATTTGGAACATTATTTGTTATTGGTAAAAAATCATAAATTTAGCCATGTTTTTTCTTTATCAAAAATATTATTATTCCAATAATGATAAGAAAAATGGTTACTATTAGTATTGTGTAATCAGTATCTTGAGTATCTAAAAACTCGTTATGAATTGTATATTCTGGCAATTGTGTACCAGGCTCAACAACCAGAAAACTCATTGAAAATTCATACGGTCTTAGCACAGTATCAGATCCAGCAAAAATTTTCAGTGTGTTAGGACCAAGTGGTAAATCTTCCATTTCATCACTTTCTATTGTGACGGTTACATTATTGTCATAAACATTCTTCATCCCAGATGTGACTATTTCCCCCTGAGAATTAGAAAGAAAATAATGTATTTCTGTCGAATTTTTAGTCTTGATTGGAATATCTAATTTAATTCCTTTTTGGATCACTTCATTTAGATTTACGTACTCAATTGTAGGAAATTCTATGTCTTCAAATTCCTTCCAAATGCCTTGTTTTAATGGATAATCTGCAGAATCAAATGATTTAATGGTGATAGTTCTTGAATCAGGCGAGTAACCTTCTAGATAGAATGGACCATTACTAATAACAGCATGTTCATATTTTTCGATCCACTCTATTGATGATTGATATCTATCTGTATGAAAATCTGAAAATTGTGTAGAATGGGTAAGTGCATGTGGAATAAACTCAGATGCTTTAAAATCTTCTAGTTGATCATGTACTAGCTTTGCATCATTTGGAATGATCAGTGAAAGCCAATTTACATTTTTACTAATTGACTCAGATCGTGAAAATGAACT
>Ga0310344_10001905_pt1 | contig 15778 bp, 15 predicted proteins | sample HC15DNA20200_MG_FD_203801 | JGI IMG/M metagenome (GOLD analysis project Ga0310344, IMG submission 203801) | Marine microbial communities from station ALOHA, North Pacific Subtropical Gyre - HC15-DNA-20-200_MG | ecosystem: Environmental > Aquatic > Marine > Oceanic | place: Pacific Ocean: North... | reverse complement strand
CCCCGGCAGCATTATGTAGTCCTCACAAAAAGATAGGCATATATTTAATTTTAAATGAATTCTTTTTTTCTATTTTTTTTATTTCTTGGTAACCGATGTAGGAATAAGGACTGCTAAAATCGAAATAAAACTCTATAGATTTAGTCATAGTAATTAATCTTTTTTGAGTACAAAACTCTAATTAGCCAGTAAAGAACAAGACCTACCGGCCCAGTAAAGTAAGTTATTATTAATGCAAGAATAACAAAAAATCTTGAGATCGTATAAACCTTCGAATCATTTACAATCCAATTACCCACAAATAAACTTATTGATAAAAAATGCAGCCAAAAGATCAAAAGAAATGCTTCGTTAGAGAATAAGGCGTAGAGTTCATTTAGACCCAAATAAAGGCCAAAAACTTCAAAAATATTTTCAGTTATATAAATCTGATAGGTTACAAGAATGTATGCTGTGGATAATAGCGCAGGAATTATTACAGATTTAACAAACAATTTTGTAATTATATGGTTCGGTAAAAAAATTAATAATAACCAACAAGGAATGACACCTATATTTGCTATATAATATATTTTTTCATAAGTTAAAAATGATAGAAGGTTGTCAGTCATAAAAACTTGTACAATATAAAAGCAATGGATCCAATATCCAATAAAAAAGAATTTGATGATTTGACTGCTAATTTAAGAGATTTAGCCTATTCATATATTGAAAAGTACAATCCTTCAAAGCAGCAAATAAAAACTTATTTGATAAAAAAATATTTAAAAAAATTTCAAGGTTCTAAACAAAAAAAAGAAATAACAGAAATAATAAATAATATTGTATTAAATTTAGAAAAAGGAAATTTTTTAAACGATAATCTTTATTCTATTTCTAAAGCAAGAATGCTTTTTCGCAGAGGTTATTCTCTTAATAAAATTGGCTATTCTTTAAAAAGCAAAGGAATAGATGAAAAGAATATTAAACTGAGTATAGAAAAAATAAAAAATGAAAAATCAGATCCAGATTTTGTGTCAGCAATGAAAATTTGTAAAAAAAGAAGGATAGGCCCTATGCGCCCAGAGGCCAATAGAGAACTTTTTTATAAAAAAGATATGGGGATTTTAGCTAGGTCTGGTTTCAGTTATGATATTTCAAAAAAAATTCTATCCATGAATCAAAAAGAATTTAGTCAACTGATTAAACTTACCTAACTTTCTTTTTTTTATTGTTTAACTTCAAATAATACTCAATTCTTTTTTTCATAGAATTTTTTACAATGATGAAAAGAATAAGACCAAACAATGTTACAGATAGAATTATGATAGATATAGTTTTAAGCATCTAAAATTTTACTACGTTTAATTATTAAACTTAAGTTCTTGTAATCGTCTTTGCCATATTTAAATGGTTTATTTTCTAAAGTTGTAATTATAGCTCCGGCATTTTCGGCAACAGCATGACCTGCTGCATAATCCCATTCATAAGCTCTTTCCTTGGCCGCATAAAAATCAAATTCTCCTGTGGCAATTACACAAAATTTATAAGAACTATGCATCGGCGTGTACGAAACCACTTTGTGTTTGTCTAATATATCGAGTATCACAGAAGATGGTTTTGAACTATTAGTTACAGCAATAACTTTTCCTTTAGGGCTTTTTTTTTTACAATCTAATTTGATCGTTTTATTTTTTTCAATCATGTAAGAGTTATTTTTACCATACGAATAAAATAACCTATTTTTTTTTGGAGCCCCTACTAATCCAATAGTAGGTATATAATTTACGACTAGCGCTGCATTGATCGTATATTCGTCCTGGCCCGCAATATACTCCTTGGTTCCGTCAATTGGATCGACAAGCCAAAAGGTTTTTAAATCATTTTTCTTTTGGAGATCAACTGTTTCTTCGGACACTATTGGAATGCTTGGTGTTAATCCCTGAATCTTTTCTGTAAGTATTTTGTTAACTTCAAGATCACCATTAGTTACAGGGGAGTTATCAGGTTTTATAATTTTTTTTAACCCTTTACTGTAAAGTTCAACAGATTTATTGCCAGCTAACTCTGTAGTTTCTATTAATTTTTCGGCAATATCTTTTAACTCACTGCTATTCATTGTTTATTTTTTCCAAACTTACATTATTCATGTTAATTACCTGTTTGCCTATATTTTCGAAATTTACCGTAGCTTTATTCTTAATTATTGACTGAACTTGTCCCACACCCCAGCTCTTTTCTGAAGGATTTATTACAAAGTTGCCTGGTTCTATATCGTCTTGCATACTATGGAATATTTTATTTTTTTATAATATATAACAGTTTATGATTAACTCACTAGGTATAAAAAAGTTACCAAAAAACACCAAAATAGTAGTAGCTATGTCTGGTGGTGTCGACTCTTCAGTTGTCGCAGGTCTTATGAAAGATCAAGGCTACAATGTTACTGGAATAACACTAAAGTTGTATGATGATGCAAAGCCATCTGACAATGGAAGACAATGTTGTGCGGGAAGGGACATTATTGATGCAAAAAGAGTATCTGAAACTTTAGATATTGATCACAAAATTTTGTACTATCAAAAAAAATTTAAAAGTGAAGTTATAAATTCTTTTATTGATAGCTATGTTGTCGGAGAAACCCCAATACCTTGTGTTCAATGTAATCAAACTGTCAAATTTAGAGATTTATTTAAGTTTGCAAAGGAGTTAAAAGCTGACGCTCTAGTTACTGGTCACTATGTTGTTAGGTATGAATACAATGGAAAGGGTAAGATGTATCGTGCAAAAGACACAAGTCGTGATCAAAGTTACTTTTTATTTAGTACAACTCAAGATCAACTTAATTATTTAAGATTCCCATTAGGCTCTATAAATAAATCGGAAACTAGAAAAATAGCCAATAAACTAAATTTAAGTGTCGCAGAAAAGCCAGACAGTCAGGACATTTGTTTCGTTCCCAATGGAGATTATGCGGCAGTCATAGAGAAATATAGACCACAGTCTTTTAAGAAAGGGAATATTTTTAATCTACAAGGTGAAAAACTTGGATCTCATGACGGAATTATAAATTATACAATTGGTCAAAGAAAAGGTATCAAAATTTCTAGCAGAGAACCTCTTTACGTGGTTGATATTAGATCCAAGGATAATTCTATAATTGTTGGTTCACAAGAATGTTTAAATGTAAAAAAACTCTATTTGAGGAATATAAATCTTTTATCGGATTTAAAAATTTTTGAGAAAGATATTTTTATTAAAGTAAGATCTACTGGCAAGCTGCTGAAAGCCAAGGTAGTTATAAAAAAAGATTCAGGTATAGTTGAAATTTTGCAAGATGAAAAAGGAATTTCACCGGGACAAGCATGTGTATTTTACTCAAGAGATGATTTCGGAGAAAGACTTCTAGGAGGCGGTTGGATAGATAAAACAGTAAATAAAAATTTATCCACACAACTAACAGGGCAGTAAAAAACAACCAAAAAGTGATGGTTTTTTTTCTATAGTGTGATTAAATGGTATTTGAATTAAGAGGCAACTCTTAACTGGCCAGTTAGGGAAAGGCCGAGAGGTTTAAGCTTAACGGGCAGAAAGTTCTGCAGAGTAGTACTAAAATTGCAGGACGGGAGGCTTGGCGGTAGTACTGAAACGACGGGCCAAAACTTAAGTCTGCGCACCGAAAGGTGTGTAGGCTAGGGTTTTAGTTTTTTTTCCAGAACAAAAACGTCAGCAGATAGAAAAGTATAACTCCAAAGAAGTAATTCCATTCTAGCGCATGTTTTAAGTGTGTATTGCCACTCGAGATAACCATCGGCAGACTGATTAATGCTACGGCCACCAAAATTGTTACCAACATTGTTTTTAATATTAAAACATAATTATTAATGTCTTTCTGTATAAGCATTTTTAATTTAAAAAATCTGTAGACCAATAAAGATTGAGCAATAATTTCAAAAATAATAAAGCTTAACAAAACAAATCTTCTAAAAAATTTATACAGATCATAATCAAACTTTATGCCTAATAACAAAGAATGAATAACAAGAAATGCCGCAGACACTATCCCTAATGTTTTGAAAAGATTGTTTCTTTTTTCTAAGCCTTGGTAGAAGTTTATTAATCTATTTGTCCGTATCCAATAAATTATTAAAATTATTGAAGTAAAAATCATTCCAGGTTTGAATATTAAATAAGTAGGATAAGTTCTGGCAGTTCTACTTATGGAAACCCCGCCATCAATGTAGGGAAAAGTTGATCCTGATCTCCCAATTTGATCAACACTTAAAAATGTATTGTCAAAGATTTGATAATTAACAGAGATAAACAAACATAGGTTTACAGTTATAAATGGAATTATAAATATCCATAAACCCAACTTTTTAATTTGAGTTCTTAGCTCCATTTTAAAAAGAATTATCTCTTCTTATTTCTTTTTCTAGCTCTTCTTTTTTTTGAGCCGATTTTTCTTCTTCCTCTATGTTTTTTTGGGTATCCCATAATTTGATTCTAATATCATTTAAGTTGTTAATTATCAATTTAAATAGTCTCTTCAATAGAATTTTTCTTTTCCTAGCCAATTTGTATCAAAATCAGAGCTAATAAATTTTTCATGAGACAGTATTTTTTTATGAAGATCGATTGTAGTTACGATTCCATCTATTACAAATTCATTTAAAGATCTCATGGTTCTTTGTATGGCTTCTGTTCTGTTTCTTCCTTTGCATATTAATTTACATATTAGACTGTCATAGTATGGAGTAATCTTACACCCCTGAAAGATTGATCCGTCCACCCTCGTTCTAAAACCAGAGGGTTGATGACACACTGAGATTATTCCAGGACTAGGTTGAAAATTTTTTGAAGGATCTTCGGCATTAATTCTACACTCTATTGAATGACCTCTGGCACTAATGTCACCTTGTTTTAAAGCTGTTTCTCCAGAGTTTGCAATCCATATTTGTTCTTTTACAATATCAATACCAGTTTGTACTTCTGTTACGGGATGTTCAACTTGAATCCTGGTATTCATCTCCAAAAAATAAAATTTTCCATTTTCATACATATACTCAACTGTCCCAGCTCCTTCATAACCAATGGTCTCTACCATTTTTACAGTTTTGTTTAGAAGATCCGATCTTGTTTTGTTATCTAATACTGGACTAGGGGTTTCTTCTATTAGTTTTTGATGTTTTCTTTGAACGCTGCAATCTCTTTCATACAAATGAATCGTTCTATTTTTACCAGATAGAATCTGAACTTCAATATGTCTTGGATTTTTAAAATATTTTTCAATATAAACTTCGTCATTTCCAAAATATTTTTTTGCTTCTAAACGCGCAATTGAAAATAGTTTATCTAATTCATTTTCACCTTCAACAATTTTCATACCTTTTCCGCCACCACCACCAGAAGCTTTAATTAAAACTGGATAGCCAATTTTTTTACAAATCGATTTTGCGTCATTCACGTTTTTTACTCCACCGTCCGATCCTTCTATCACTGGTAAGCCGTTTTGTTTTGCAATTTTTTTTGCCTCGATTTTGTCTCCCATTTTTTTTATAATATCAGAGCTTGGACCGATAAATTTTATTTTGTGCTTTTGAACAACTTCTGCAAATTTATAATTTTCTGATAAAAATCCATAACCTGGATGAACAGCATCAGCACCAGTAACATCTACTGCAGACATTATTGCTGCAATGTTTAGATAACTGTTTTGTGGTTGATGAGAACCTATGCATACACTTTCATCAGCTAAACGAACATGCATCGAGTCAGAGTCGACATCAGAGTGAACAGCTACTGTTCCAATGCCCCATTCTTTACAGGCTCTTATTATTCTGACAGCAATTTCTCCTCTGTTTGCAATTAAAACTTTCTTAAACATTAATTATTTTAGAAGGAGCAAGGCTTGTCCAAATTCTACAGCTTGACCATCTTGAACTAAAATTTTTTTAACTTCACCATCTGCGGTAGAAGGAACATGATTCATTGTTTTCATTGCTTCGATAATCATAACCGTTTGCCCCTTTTTTATTTTTTGACCAACTTCAATAAATTTTTTTGCACCAGGTTCAGGTGCCAAATATGCTGTTCCAATGATGGGAGATATAATTTTTGTTCCACTTTCCTCTTCTTTTGCTTTTGTTAAACCTGGCTTATGAGCGGTAACATTTACACTAGAAACTGTATTTTTGGCAACCTTTACTTTTTTATCACCATCTTGGTATTCGATCTCCGACAAACCAAATTCATCTAAATAGTCTTTAAGCTCTTTAATTAATTTTTTATCAATTTTCATTATTTATAATTTTTTTGATTCCATCTAGTGCCATAATATAACCGTCAGTGCCTAATCCGCAAATTATTCCATCTGCGGCCTTGCTGATCAAAGATTTATGCCTGAAATCCTCTCTTTTGTAAATGTTAGTTATATGTAATTCAATTGTTGGTTTTTTTACCGCGAGTAGAGCATCAAGTATAGCCACAGATGTATGTGTGTATCCACCAGCATTAATAATAATACCTTGGTGACTTTTTCTAGCTTCTTGAATAAAATTAACTATCTCTCCCTCAATATTGGATTGTTTGAATTCGAGTTCAAAACCAATTTTTTTGCAATGGAACTCGCATTTTTTTTTAATATCATCCAGGGAGATATTTCCATATTTTTCTTTCTCTCTTGTTCCGAGCAAGTTCAAATTAGGACCATTAATAACAAGGATTTTTTGATTCATTTTGATATAATAAAAATTAAAAATATCTCAATTATGGCAAAAATACAATTAAATGGAAAAAAAATAAAAATTTATAAGGATTTAAACATTAAAGATCTTGTAAAAAAATATAGGCTAAATGAAAAAAAGATAGCCATAGAGCTTAATGGCAAAATATTGCCCAAAAGTTATTATGGTAAGAAAAAGTTAAAAAACAATGACAAAATCGAAATAGTCCAGTTTATTGGTGGAGGGTAAATGAAAGGAGATAATTTAAAAATTGGTAAATATACTCTCAAGTCTCGTTTAATCGTTGGCACGGGTAAATATAAAAATTTTAAACAAACAGCAGATGCTGTTAAAGCTTCAGGAGCTAACATGGTGACCGTAGCTGTCAGGAGAGTAAATATTTTAGACAAAAAAAAACCAGTTTTAATGGATTATTTAGACCCTAAAAAAATTATTTATTTACCAAATACTGCCGGCTGTTTTAATTCGAAAGAAGCTTTAAGGACCTTACGTTTAGCAAGAGAGATGGGAGGGTGGAAACTTGTAAAGCTGGAAGTTCTTGGTGATAAAAAAACTTTGTATCCAAATATGGTTGAAACTTTAAAATCTACTGAAACTTTAGTAAGAGAAGGATTCAAAGTTATGGTTTATTGTTCTGATGATCCAATAATTGCAAAAAAACTGGAAGACCTAGGTGCCTCTGCAATAATGCCTCTTGCTTCACCAATAGGTTCTGGAAGAGGGATTAGAAACAAATTAAATCTTTCTATAATTATTAGTAGCGCTAAAGTTCCCGTGATCGTTGATGCTGGCATAGGAACAGCATCAGATGCTGCAATCGCTATGGAACTTGGTTGTGATGGTGTATTAGTTAATACAGCAATCGCTAAAGCAAAAAATCCAATTATGATGGCTTCTTCTATGAAAGATGCAGTTATAGCCGGTAGAAAATCTTTTTTGGCAGGGAGAATAAGCTTTCAGAATTTTGCTTCCGCAAGCACTTCAGAAGAAGGATTAATTTAACTTCTTCTTTTTTCTTCTAGTCCATAATATTTTGCCTACTTGAATATTTTTGGAATCACCTTTTCTATTTATACTTACAACATTATTATTTTTTAAGTTTTTATTTTTTCCATTTATTTTAATAAAATTTTCTACTTTATTAACTATTTTTTTATTTTTATTAAGTAATACAATTTTGTATTCAGGAATTATAAGATTCTTGTCACTATTAATAATTATTTTAAATTTATATTTTTTTTGAAAGAATAATATTTCATTTTCGAAAAAAGAGTCCAAGTAATATTTGACTTTTTCTGGAACAGTGGCTTCAATTATTTTTGTTTTATTTGAAAAGGCCAACATTTCAATTTTTTTGATAATTTTTTGTGCAAAAGACTCCAAAGATAAATTTACTTCCCATTTAATAGAACTTTCCTTTAATCTTTGACGAGTCATCTCCAGAAGACCAAAATTGCTTATCCTTCCAATCTGAATTCTTGCTCTATCTAATTTTAATTTCTCTTTTATTTTTCTTTCAACTGTTTTTTTGTTATGAAAGTTCATCATGTCAATGAAGTCTATTACAATTAGTCCAGACAGATCTCTAATTTTAATTTGTCTAGCAATTTCTTCCGCAGCCTCTACGTTAGTATTCAGTGCAGTTTTTTCTATATTTAATTGTTTAGTAGATTGTCCAGAATTTATATCTATAGCAACCAAAGCTTCCGTGGGGCTTATAACAAGGTAGCCTCCAGATTTAAGTTTAACTATTGGTTCAAAAATTTTGTTCAAATTCTGCTCTATATCTTCACTATGAAACAAAGGTATTTTTCCTCTGTATTTTTTTATATATTTTGCATTTCTTGGCATCAGTTGTTTCATAAAATTTTTAGCTTTTTGGTAGCCATCATTACCTTCAATGTAAATATATCTAGTGTCATTGTCATACATATCGCGAAGCGCTCTTTTTATAATATCTCCTTCCTCATGGATCAGTTTAGGTGCAGTTGAATTTAAAGTTTTATTTTTTATATCTTCCCAAATTTTTACAGTTCCTTGAAGATCGTTGTTTATTTCATTCTTTGATTTTCCAGATCCTGCAGTTCTGACAATGAGACCCATATTTTTTGGTATGTCTATTTCATTTAATATTCCTCTAATTTTTTTTCTCTCTTCATAATGAAAAATTTTTCTAGATATACCTCCACCTTTAGCCGTGTTTGGCATTAAAACAATATACTTGCCTGCTAGGGATATGAAAGTTGTAAGAGCGGCTCCTTTTTGACCTCTTTCTTCCTTAATTACTTGTATCAATATAACCTGGCCAGGTTTTATTACTTCTTGGATTCTGTATTTTCTTACACCATATCTGCTTTTTAGACTTTCTCTTATTTTTTCAGATTGGTTACCCAGAGGTTCTTTTATTTCTGGGGAATCCTCACCATTACTATCTTTTGCCCCTTGTGAATTCCCACCATTATCTTTTGATTTGACAGAATCTTCATCAATAGACTTATTGTCTATTTCATCGCTTTCAGTTTTTTCCTTTAAATCCTCTCTTATTTTTTCTTCAGCTTTTTTTAATTCATCTTTATCCTCTATGGGAATCTGATAATAATCCGATTGAATGTCACTAAATGCTAAAAAGCCATGTCTTTCTCTTCCGTAGTTAATAAAAGCGGCCTGCAACGAGGGCTCGACTCTACTTACTATGCCTAAGTAAATATTATTTTTTAAACTTAGATTGTTCTTGTGCTCTGATTCGTATTCTTCGATATGAAATTTAGATTTAAGTACAACTCTAGTTTCTTCAGGATGCGAAGCATCAATATATAAATTTTTTTCCATGATAAATGAATTCCGTTCATAAATGTTATTTTTATTAATTTGTTTTTTGAATAATAATCCATATGTTAATTATAACGCTTTTTTCTTTGAATTGTAAGTTTATAAATTGGAAAATGCCTTAAGATAGCCAAAATTAAGCATTTATCTTAATTTGATTATGAATGTCTCAAAAGCTTTTGTTTATTTGATTAAAATAGGGATAAGCATTTTTCTTGTAGGCATTTTTCTGTTATTTTCAGCTTTTTGGTACTTTTCTGCAGGACTTCCGGATTATAAAAAATTGTCAAATTATGAACCTTCTGTTTTGAGCAGAGCGTATACAGAGAATGGAGAATTAGTAGCAGAATTTGCAATAGAAAAAAGATTATTTATTCCATACGATTCAATACCAGAAAAAGTAATAAACTCATTTCTTTCAGCAGAAGATAAGAATTTTTTTAAGCATCCAGGTATAGATGCAAAAGGAGTAACGAGAGCAGCCATAAAAAATATTAAAAATATTCTTTCTAACAAGAGACTAGAAGGTGCATCAACAATCACGCAACAAGTAGCGAAGAATTTTTTACTTACAAACGAAGTTTCTTTAAAAAGAAAAATTAAAGAAGCTATTCTTGCTTTTAGAATTGAAAAGTCTTTTACAAAAAAAAGAATTTTAGAACTGTATTTGAACGAAATTTATCTTGGACAAGGTACTTACGGAGTAGCTTCAGCCAGTTTAGAATATTTTGATAAGTCAGTCAAAGAACTCGATTATATTGAGTCTGCGCTACTAGCGGCTCTACCAAAGGCTCCAAGCAAATACAATCCATTTAAGTCGCCCGAATTAGCTAAAAAAAGAAGGAATATGGTTTTGAGAAATTTAAGGGAGAACGGCTATATTTCAGACATTGATTTTAAAAAATTTGTTAAAACAGACATCAATCTGAAGAGTAGAAAAGTTTTTTTAATAGAAGAAGCAAAGTCTTATACAGAAGAAGTTAGGAGAATTGTAAAAACAGATTATGGATTTGAAAAGCTTTACTCTCAAGGATTATCAATAAGTACACCTTTAAATCCAAATTATCAAATATCCGCACTAAATTCTTTGAGATATGGAATCGAAGAGTATGACAAAAGGAAAGGTTGGAGAGGACCGATCGCTAATATTTTTTCTGATAAAAACTGGAATGAAATTTTAAAACAGATCAATATTGACAAAACATTGGGATGGGAAGTTGCTCAAGTTTTAAACGTTAATGGCTATACTTCCGAAGTAAAATTAACTAATAGCAAAAAGAAGTATCAAATATTTTTTGAGAATCTCAAGTGGACAAATAAAAAAAATTTTAACGATTTGTTAAAAGCTGGAGATTTAATTTTCTTAAAGAAAAATAAAAAAGGAAATTGGGATTTAAAACAGATACCATTGGTTAATGGAGGAATTGTAGTTATGAATCCTTACAATGGAGAAGTCAAAGCTTTAGTTGGAGGGTACAGTTACATATCCAGTGAATTTAACAGAGTAACACAAGCAAAAAGACAACCAGGGTCAGCCTTCAAACCAATAGTTTATGCTGCTGCTTTAGAAAATGGTTATTTACCAAATTCTCTTATTCTCGATGCGCCTTTTGTGAGTGAGCAAGGATCCGGTTTAAAGGATTGGAAACCAGAGAATTATGGAAAAAAATTTTATGGTCCATCTACTTTAAGAAAAGGTATAGAAAAATCTAGGAATCTAATGACTGTTAGGATAGCCCAGGATTTAGGTTTTAAAAAAATTGAATCCATATCTAAAAATTTGGGAGTCTATGACGAGATACCTGAACTTTTGTCTGTTTCTTTAGGATCAAACGAAACTACTCTTTTAAAATTAACAAATTCTTACTGCACTTTTGTTAATGGCGGTAAAAAAGTCGAATCAAAAATGATTAAAAGAATACAAGATAGAAGGGGGAAGACAATTTATAATTCAGAAGACAGATCATGTAGTGGTTGCGATATTTTTCTAGAAAAAAATGTTTCTCTTCTTAAAATTTTAGACAATCGATCAAAAATTATTAGCGCAGAAACGGCATATCAAATTACTTCTATGTTGGAAGGAGCTGTAAAAAGGGGAACGGGAAAAAAATTAAGGAGTCTAAAAGTTCCTATCGCAGGAAAAACAGGAACCACAAATGACAATTACGATGCTTGGTTTGTGGGCTTTACGTCAAATCTAGTGATAGGTGTTTACATTGGTTATGACGAACCAAGATCTTTAGGCAGATATGAAACTGGATCAAAGGTAGCTTTACCCGTATTCAAAAAATTTATTGAAACAGCCTTATACAAAGAAGACATTAAACCTTTTAAAATTCCAGCGGGAATTTACTTTTATCCTGTTAATTATGATACCGGGGAAATCTCAAATTTTGCTGATACCAAGTCAATTACAGAAAGTTTTAAGGAAAATAGCCTAGAAAATATAAAATTAAAAAAATTAAATTTTGGAAAGAATTATGGTAAGTCTTTTAAGTTTAGAGGATTCTATTAATGAACGATTTTGAAAAGAATTTTAAGCTATCAAAAAACTCTCTAAAAAATATTAGGGGGTATCTTTGATTTACAAAAGGCTGAAGAAAAAATTTTAGAGCTAAACACTGAAATCTCAAAAGAATCTTTTTGGAAAGATAAAGTTAGGTCAAAAAAAATAATTAGAGAAAAAAATTTCATTGAAAATATAATAAATTTTTACAATGAGTCAGAAAAAAATCTAAACAATCTTAAAGATCTCAATCAGCTAGCTTTGGATGAAAATGATACTGAAACTTTAAATGATTGTTCAAAAAAAGTATCTTCTATATTAAAAGAAACGAAAAGATTTGAAATTAAATGTTTTTTATCTGGGGAAAGTGATCATCTGGATATCTATATGGAAATTCATGCCGGGGCAGGTGGAACAGAAAGTCAAGATTGGGCTGAAATGTTAAGAAGAATGTATTTAAAGTGGTTTGATAAAAAAAATTTTAAATATCAAATGATAAGCGAGCATAAAGGAGAAGAGGCAGGCATAAAATCCTCAACATTAAAAATTATTGGTGAGAATCTTTATGGTTTAATGAAAAAAGAATCAGGAGTGCATAGACTTGTTAGAATCTCTCCTTTTGATTCTGGATCAAGACGACATACTAGTTTTGCAAGCATCTGGATCTATCCAAGTATAGATGATTCCATAGATATAGTTATAGACGAGAAAGATCTTAGAATTGATACGTATAGATCAAGCGGTGCTGGCGGCCAACATGTAAACACTACTGATAGCGCAGTAAGAATAACACATTTACCAACAAAGATAGTTGTTCAATGTCAAAATGAAAGATCTCAACACAAAAATAAAGAGACATGTTTTAAAATGCTAAAAGCAAGACTTTATGAATACGAATTAAAAAAGAGAGAAGATAAGAACAACAAAGAAGCAGATTCAAAAACAGATATAGGCTGGGGGTACCAAATAAGATCTTATGTTTTACAACCTTACAGACTTGTAAAAGATTTAAGGTACGGAGTCGAAGACACAAATCCCGACTCTGTATTAAACGGCAACATTGATAAATTTATCGAGGGATCAATTTTTAAAATAAAAAATTAATGAAAAAAACAATTTTCTCAATATTTTTATTTGTTTTATTTATCTTATTTTTAGCTATATTCTATTTAAACTTTTTTGGTTATGAGACGGAAAAATTTAATGAACTCATTAAATCGGAAGTTAAAAAAGCTGATAAAAATCTTACCTTAGATTTTGAAAAAATATCAATTTTATTGGATATTAAAAAACTCACTATATTCGTGAATTTTATAAATCCTAAAATTAATTATTTTCAGACTCCAATTCCATTAAGGACATTGAGAACAGATATTGATTTAGAGCCTTTGTTAGAAAAGAAGCTAGGCGTTAAAAAAGTATTGCTAGCAACGGAGTATTTAGATTTTAACAAAATAAAACCACTAATTAAACAGACACAGATAAAGGAAGGAGATTTAAAGAATATAAAAAACGCAAGATTTAGAATTAAAAATTTAGAATTAGAATTTGATGAGAGCTTTAAATTAAAAGATAATTTTAATATTAGTGGAATCGTAAATACTGCGAATATTAAAATTTCCGACGAGTATGAAATTAAGAATTTAATTACTAATTTTTCATACGAAAAGAACAATCTTTATCTCAACGAAACGTCTTGGAGTTTTAAAGATGTGCCTCTTGGAGAAAGAGAGTTTTTTCATGGAGAACTCAATTTAAAACAAAAAAAGAAAAACTATGAAATTGATTTGAGTTTTAAAACAGATCAAGTCTCACACTTTCTTAAAATTCCAGTAATGAATTATTCTTTTTCAAAGTCTAATGTTGCTGTAGTAAAAACTAAATTCTTGATTGATAAAAACAAAACTATTCTTTTTAAGGATATATTAATAGAGGACAGAGACAATCAATTTAAAATTAAGAATTTACATTTAGATAAAGATTACAAATTAATTAATTTTCATGAAATTAAAATCAAAACCTCTATAGACAACAATGTTAACAACGAATTTAAAGTTATAAATAAGGATAAAATCAGTATTGAAGGAAAAATTTTTGATGCAAAAGAGCTAATCAAAGAATTAAGTAAGGATAGTAAAAAAAGCAAATTTCTTAAAAAAATTTCTAAAGATATAGAGGTAGACTTAAACAAAATTCTCAAGGGTGCAAAATTTCCAATAAAAAACTTTAGACTTATTGGAAAAATTAACAAAGGTGTTTTTGAAAAAATTTCAGCCAAAAGTGATTTTTCAAATAGTGAGCATTTAGATATCTCGTTAAAAAGAAAAAAAAAATCTGATGAAAAAATTTTAGAAGTGTACTCCGATATAGCGACACCTTTACTTATTGATTACAAATTTTTTCAAGGTCTAGATGGGGGTAATTTAAAATATGTATCAGAATTTGATAAAACAAAATCTTTTAATACTTTAACAATAAATAACTTCAAGTTAAACGATGCACCAGCTTTGGCAAAACTATTAACTCTCGCAGATCTAAAAGGTTTAACGGATTCTCTAAAGGGAGAAGGAATAAGCTTTGATACTTTATCAATTAAATACGAAACAGATCCTTCAACAATGACAATTAATGAGATTTTTATGATTGGACCATCAATATCTATTTTAATTGAAGGTTATATAGAGAAGAAGAGTGGTCTAGTCAGTCTAAGAGGAACATTAGTCCCTGCTAAACAATTAAACAAACTTGTATCAAAAATTCCTGTAGTTGGTGATATTTTGGTTGGAAAAAAAATTGGAGAAGGAGTTTTTGGTTTAAGTTTTAAAATCAAAGGTTTACCGGATAATTTAAAAACAACAGTAAATCCTGTGAAAACTTTGGCACCAAGATTTATTATACGAGCAGTCGAAGCTGCAAAAAAAAGAAAGACTAAATAACAGTAACCTTTAAGTGTGTTTTTTTTCCTACAGACAATTTTATGTGATTACTTTCTGAAACATCTTCCATATTTACAATCTTTTTTTCATCAGAAATAATCTTATCATTTAACTTTATGCCATTATTTTTTAAAATTCTTCTCGCTTCACTTTTAGACTGAACCAAGTCATTTTGAAAAATTAATTCTATTATATTAATACCCTGCAAAATTGTTTTTTTTGAGATTTTTTTTTCTGGTATACTTTTTCCTAATCCTCCTTTAACAAAGGTTTCTGTTGCAGTATCAGCACTTTCCTTTGCGGCTTTTGATCCATGTAAAATAGTGGTTGCTTCATTAGCCAGTAATATTTTTAACTTGTTAATATCACTCTCGCTATTAATTTTTTTTGATAACTCATTTAACTCGATTTCTGTAAAATACATTAGGAACTTTTTAACATCTTGATCTGATGTATTTCTCCAAAATTGCCAATAATCGTAAGGAGAAAACAATTTTTTATTTAACCAAACTGCACCCTTCTCAGTTTTCCCCATTTTAGCTCCAGACGATAGAGTTATGAGAGGAGTAGTAAGACCAAAAGATTCTTTTTGTAAAATTCTTCTTATTAACTCAACACCATTAACTATATTACCCCACTGATCCGATCCCCCCATTTGTAAAACACAACCATGCTTTTCAAAAAGTTGATAAAAATCATATGCTTGTAGAATCATGTAATTAAACTCCATATAACTAAGAGATTGTTCTCTATCCAGCCTGAGTTTTATGCTGTCAAAGGTAAGC
>Ga0310344_10001904_pt1 | contig 15781 bp, 14 predicted proteins | sample HC15DNA20200_MG_FD_203801 | JGI IMG/M metagenome (GOLD analysis project Ga0310344, IMG submission 203801) | Marine microbial communities from station ALOHA, North Pacific Subtropical Gyre - HC15-DNA-20-200_MG | ecosystem: Environmental > Aquatic > Marine > Oceanic | place: Pacific Ocean: North... | reverse complement strand
GTCTCGCCTTAGCCTCACGACGCACCCTAGCCTCAGGGCGTTCTGCGAATGGAGCGAAAAACAAAGTGCTCTTTCCCCGACACTCACTTTCTTCAACCCAGTTCATCGGATCGCCGTTAGGACCGGGAACAGTCGAATTTACCTGCCATCCCAGCTCTATCGTCTCCGCTAGGTCAGTCATCGCGGTATCTCCTCAAATCGTTCTATCGTAAACTCAACTTCGAAATCACAGGCTTTATCCAATGACAATGAAAGTAGGCGCGACAGTGAGTTGGGTACAGGGATTTCTGATAATTGATAGAGAACCTATCTATCTGTTTTATAGATGGATGGAGTGGAAAGGCATGCCTGCCTACGATTACTCACCGGTAATAAAGCCCTTAAGAGCGCCTAAACACGCAAAACACTGCCACAAGGTGTAATGCTCTCTCAGATGGAAGAACCAAATCAATCAATCCCATCCGGCCCATACTTCGACGACCTGACAGTCGGACAATTACTCAGCCCCGCCCCGCCAGTAACTATCGACACGGGTATAGCCGCCGCTTACCAGACGATCTCCGGAGACCCACTGACAACCGCTCTGAGTGCCCCACTAGCCTGTGCGGTGACAGGCACCCCAGGGAAAATCGTCAATCCAGCTCTAGTTATGCAAATTTCAATTGGACAAAGCACAGTCGCGACAAAACGAGCTATCGCCAATCTCTTCTATCGAGGTGTCGTTCTAAACGAAACAGTACGAATGGGGGAAACTCTTCACACCACCGTACAAATTCGTGGCCTGCGTGAAGCAACACGACACAACGATCGGCCTCCTCGAGGCCTAATTCTCCTAGGTATCGAAACCATTCGGGTTGAAGATAACGCCACCGTTGTCCAATATGAGCGGTGCGCAATGCTCCGTCTTCGGCATGAAGAAATAGCCACAGGGCACAAGGATAATCTAGGCGAGATTAGCCATGAGGTCGAGCTCAATGACTGGTCAGAATCAGCGCCCATAAACTGGGATATTTCGCCACTACATTCTCTCTCTACTGTCAACTGGGCAATAGGTGAAACAAAAACTGACCCAATGCGGGACACTGTGAGTTCAGCCCTCGAACTAGCTCGCCTCACGCAGAACCTCGCACTAATACATCGTGATGCTGCCACCAACGATTTTAATCAGCGCCTGGTCTACGGGGGGCACACCATTGCTTTAGCTCAAGCCTCCTTGATTCGACTCATGCCGGGAACTGCGACAGTCTTAGGCTGGCAATCCTGCGACCACAACGCACCAGTTTTTGAGGACGATGTGCTCTCTTGCCGCCACACTCTGCTTGACCAAAAGGAGAGCAACGGCGGACAGATTCGGGCAATTCGTACATCGGTGAACGCCGAACGGAAAGGAACCGACGTTGGAACCGTTCTAGACTGGCGTTACGTCACGTGGGGGATCTGAAAATCTACAACTCGAGAATCATCCGGCCGTAGCTACAACCCCGCTATCAACCATCATTCCGATCTCGGCACTAGTAAATCCAAGACTTTCTGCCAACACCTGTTCCGTGTGCTCACCTAACCGCGGTGCAGTAGCAGCCCCGCGATCCGGGGAACTAGCAAAAGAAAGCGGCGACCCCGGCACCAGATGCTGACCAACCCCAGGCTGGTCCAGGTAAGAGAAAAGAGGATTTTGGGTTGAACATCGATCGTCTTCTGTAACAAGTTGGAGAAAGGTCTGATAGGGACCCCAACACACACCTTCAGCATCGAGAATTTCGGCCACTTCGGAAATCGTCCGATCCATAAACCAGGGAAGGAAAATATCACTGAGTCGATGCCGAGCTGCATATCGGGCTCCCTCATCGGCAAAATCCACACCTAATTCTGCAGCCAATTGATGCACCTGCTCAGTAGTCCCAGTAGCTTGCTGCAAGCTGAGCCATTGCTTACCACTAATAGCTGCGATCATGACGTGTCGGCCATCTGACGTTACAAAATCTCGGCCATACGCGCCATAAAGGTCATTTCCAATTGCCTCGCGCTGGCTTCCGAGCACCTGGGCTTCGGCTAAATTTCCGAGCGTACCAACAGTGGCCAAGGCGACATCCGACAAGGCCAACGTCACAAGGTCTCCTACGCCATCATTCATTCTGCGCCGGTCGGCCGCTACTAGGCCTAAAGCTGCCATCTGGCCACACAACAAATCCCATGCCGGCAAGACGTGATTGATCGGTCTAGGGTCATCGAAATAACCCGTCGCTTCCGGATAACCGACTGCGCAGTTAACCGTGTAATCCAAAGCTGTGGTGCCGTCGTAGCTTCCAGTAATCGCAATCATAATTAGATCACTGCGTCTAGCACTCAAACTTTGATACGACAACCAGCCCGAAGCAGGGAAATTAGTAATAAAGTTTCCAGCCCATCCGATGAGCTCAGTAACCAGCTCCTGTCCTTCCCTTCCAGTAAGGTCGACCGCAAGGGAACGTTTTCCCTTGTTCAAGCCATTCCAATAAAGACTCGCTCCATCCGGGGTGAGTGGCCAGCGTTTGTGGTCAATGCCTCCGCCGATTCGATCAAACCGAATGACCTCAGCTCCCAGTTGAGCAAGTGCCATACCACCCGAAGGTGCCGCAACAAAGGCTGAACCCTCAACAACTGTTAAGCCTTCAAGGGGCCGATCCACCCTCCCCTGCTCCTGAACTACCTACTTGAGTCGAGCGATGTCAGCCAACAGATTAGCCGCATGCTCATCAAGAGGGTCCTTCGAAGAATTAAGATCATAGACCTCAGCAATCATCCCATCAGGTGATAACAGATAGGTGATGCGAAGCGGATAATCATCCAACCCTTGGTCCGCAGGCCGGATCACCTCGTACGCAGCACCCATCGTTCGATCTGTATCTGAAATCAACGTGAATGGAAATTCTTCAGTATCAACAAAGCTTTTCTGCTCAGCCACGGTGTCGAAACTTGCCCCAACCACCAAAGCGCCGGCATCTTCAAATTCTGGGGCTCTATCACGGAACCCCTTTCCCTCGACAGTTCAACCAGGGGTGCTCGCTTTGGGATACCACCAAAGTGCGACCCAATGTCCTTCCAAATCCTCGAGTGTCAAGGTATTCCCATCTTGATCGAGCACCGCAAATGCCGGCGCCGCTTGTCCCTGTTTAAGCACTGCGGTCTCCTATTTATGACTCTCGCTGAAAGCTATTCTCGCCGAGTCTATCCAATCCCGCAAGCAGAGATTCAGTATGGTTGGATCTCCGCACGATCATGCCAGCCAAGAAATCGCTTGAATTTCGCTATAAGCATTTAGGCCCCAAACACCTCGGTCCCGACCTATGCCTGACATCTTAAAACCACCAAATGGAGCCTCCATATGAGGCTGGATGCTATTCAACGCAACATTTCCCGACTGGAGCCGCTTCGCAATACGGTAGGCCCGCGCCATATCACCGGAGTAAACATAACTAAACAGACCATAATCAGAGTTGTTGGCTAATCTAATCGCTTCTTCATCATCGTCATGAGACAGCACAACAACTACAGGCCCAAAAGCCTCCTCCTGAACACAGCTCATACTTGGGGTGCAGTCAACCAGTAATGTGGGGGCAACAAAATACCCGGGCAGATCTGGTCTTTGTCCACCAACTAAAAGTGTTGCACCTTCTTCTGTACCTGCTCTAACAAAAGCTTCAACATTGTCACGCTGACGCTCACTAATTAACGGACCTACAAGGGTGTCCTCTTCTAATGGGTCACCGACCTTAAGCATCCCAGCCACCACTTGGAGGGTAGATACGAGTTGGTCATAGAGACTGCTATGGCAAATAACACGGGTAGGAGCTGTACAGATCTGACCGCTGTGGAAACCCCATACGCTCGCAATAGCCCTCACGGCAGAATTTAGGTCAGCATCTTCTGTAATCAGAAGTGCCCCCTTGCCACCAAGTTCCATAAGTAAGCGCTTCATGGTGCCCGCCCCATTGCCATAAATAGACCTTCCTATAGAGGATGAGCCTGTAAAACTGACCATATTGACACCTGGGGAAGCGACCAAGGCCGCCGGTACATCAGGCCCAGAAGATGTGACAATGTTGACCACACCCGGCGGGAAACCCGCATCAGCTATCGCCTCACCAAGTCGCAGAATACCCAGAGGGTCTTGAGGGGCTGGTTTGACAATGCAGGTATTTCCCATCGCTAAAGCCGGAGCGATTTTCCCAGCAACATTTGTTAGAGGAAAGTTGTAGGGCGTAATACACGCAACAACACCTACCGGTTGCCGATGCACAACAGCACCAATGAGTCCTGCAGACCCCAACGAAGTGGCACCGGTAGCAGAAGGTTGCTCCGCTGAATCAAGGTCTCGAGGCTGAGCGTAATAACGAAAACGGTCCACCAGACCTCCAGCAACCTGCAAAGTCCGGGTGATGGAGATAGTAGAGCCGGTCTCGGCTTGGACAAGGTCCGTCCAGTTCACTGCGCGTTCTTCGAGAATCTCAGCAAGCTTCAAAAGTAAGGCGCAACGATCCGGCATCGGCATATCCCGCCAATTTGGCAATGCATCATTGGCCGCTATTACCGCAGACTCAGCATCTGAAACGGTTGCCTCTGGAGCATTCCCAACGAGCGCCTCCGTACTCGGATTCACAATTTCGTAGGTCTCAGCAGTGGATATTCGATCACCAGCAATAAACAGTTTCCACTGCTCTTCGCAATCAATTGCCATTTCTACTCCAACCTTCAAGTCTGTCAGATAGCGAGATACTTACGTTATGGGTTCGATTTGCTCGACACTCAGGGACTACGGTCACAGCGTGTCTGACTATCGATCTTTCTTTTTGACTGCAGAACTTGACACCTATATACAAGCTCATGCGCCAGAAGTCGATCATGTCCAAAAATCATTGATTAAAGCAACCCAAGCATTCGGCAACTGGGCACGTATGCAAATCGCTCCAGACCAGGCGGCTTTTCTCGCCACGCTAGTCGCAGCAACCCGCCCGCAATTTGCGATTGAAGTTGGAACTTTTACTGGATTCTCATCGCTTTCGATCGCCCGAGCCCTACCGGAAGGCGGGAAGCTACTCTGCTGCGATACCTCGGAAGAGTGGACCCAAGTCGCTCAGCAACACTGGCGCTTGGCGAACGTATCAGATCGTATCGAGCTCGTTATAGGTCCTGCGATAGACACACTAAGAAATCTACCGGATCACCAATCGGTAGATTTTGCATTTCTGGACGCTGATAAGTCGAATTACTTTGCCTACTACGAAGAACTCGTACCCCGCCTTTCAGCGCACGGTGTCATCGTCATCGATAACGTACTGTGGTCAGGCAGAGTTCTTGATTCTTCAACTAAGGACTGTGATACCACGGCCCTGCGTGAAATCAACGAATACATTCTTTCAGATGATCGAGTCACTTCGGTGCTCTTGTCGATCGGAGACGGAGTCAATCTAGTCCGTCTGGCCTAAATCTGAGATCCAAAATCTACTCAATTCCAAAGCAGTAGATAGGCTCCCGACTTAACGTTCTTAAGCGACCAAACCACCCATCAGCAAGGAGACCAACTATGCCCGAGGCCGTCATCGTTGCTACAGCTCGCACTCCAATTGGCCGCGCGGCTAAGGGAAGTCTTGTTGAAGCTCGCCCAGATGAACTGTCCGCTTTCATCATCAAGGACGTACTAACGAAAGTTCCCGAACTGTCCACTGGGCAAGTCGAAGATGTAATTTGGGGAACTGGCCAGCCTGGAGGTGAGCAAGGCTACAATCTTGCCCGTGTAGCAGCTATTTTGGCCGGACTCGACGCCCCGGGAGTCACAGTCAATCGATACTGTTCATCGTCACTACAAACAATTCGGATGGCGGCCCATGCCATTAAAGCAAACGAAGGCGACGTCTTCGTGGCTGGTGGGGTCGAATGCGTAAGCCGCTATCCCAACGGTCTTTCTGACACCGGCTCACACAATATTCACTTTGCTGAGGCCGAGGCTAGATCAGCTTCACGGACCGGTGAAGGAGTGACTGTTTGGGAACCACCGACCGGCCTCCCTGATGTTTATATCGCTATGGGTCAAACTGCAGAAAACGTGGCCCAACTAAAGGGCGTCTCCCGTCAAGAGCAGGACGAATGGGGAGTGCTGTCACAGAATCGGGCTGAAGCAGCCAAAGCACGTGGTTTCTTCGAACGCGAGATCACCCCCTACCCATTACCAGATGGTTCGTTAGTCCGGGAAGACGACGGTATACGCGCAGGAACAACCTATGAGAAAGTTTCCCAATTAAGCCCTGTATTTCGGCCCGACGGAACAGTGACCGCAGCTAATGCCTGCCCACTAAACGATGGAGCAGCTGCAGTGGTAGTCATGAGTGATAGCCACGCAAACAAGTTGGGCATAACCCCCCTTGCTCGAATCATCTCATCGGGTGTATCCGCATTAAACCCGGAGATTATGGGTCTCGGGCCAATCACAGCGATTCAACAAGCGCTCGATCGAGCCAAAATGACACCTACCGATATCGACTTGTTTGAAATCAACGAGGCTTTTGCCGCACAGGTGCTTCCCGCCGCCGATGAGGTTGGTATCGAACACCACAAACTTAATATCAACGGAGGAGCTATCGCCCTCGGTCATCCCTTTGGAATGACAGGAGCTCGTATTATGACGACGCTCCTAAACAGTCTTGAAGATGCTGACAAGGAACTCGGCGTAGAATCCATGTGTGTCGGTGGGGGTCAGGGCATGGCAATGGTCGTAGAAAGGCTTAGCTGAATCATCCAGTTGGGTATTAGAAACCTTGCGAAAATCTTCTCAACCTTGCCCACCAGAGGCATCCTGAACTGAGACCTTCCCTTCACTGATCCAAGGCATCATCGCACGTAGTTCGGAACCAACTTTCTCAATACCGTGATCATGGCCAGCAGCCTCCAACCGATAAAAGTTCTTACGACCAGAATGGGCTTCAGCAACCCACTCCTCTGCAAAAACACCAGATTGGATCTCTTCGAGAATGGTCTGCATCGTGGCACGAACATGATCGTCGATGACTCGGGGGCCGCGTGACAAATCGCCATACTCTGCTGTATCAGAGACCGAGTAACGCATCCCGCCAATTCCTTGTTCGTACATGAGGTCCACAATGAGCTTCAATTCGTGGAGACACTCGAAATAACAAATCTCAGGTTGATAGCCGGCCTCCACAAGCGTGTCAAAAGCACTACGTACTAGCTCAGTTACGCCACCACACAACACCACTTGTTCTCCAAATAAATCAGTCTCACATTCTTCGGTGAACGTAGTCTCGATGACCCCAGCACGAGCTCCACCTAGACCATCGGCGTAGGCCAATGCAAGCTCTCTGGCACTACCACTAGCATCCTGCTCTATCGCAATCAGGCAGGGAACACCACCACCTTCCATGTAGGTGCGCCGTACCAAGTGACCGGGGCCTTTTGGTGCAATCATTACCACGTCGACATTCCCTGGGGGTTGAATGAGATCAAAGCGGATATTAAAACCATGGGCAAAGGCCAAAGCATCTCCCGCAGCTAGATTTGGAGCTATGTGTTCTTCATAAACTTTTGCTTGTTCGGTATCTGGTAGCAAAATCATGATGACATCAGCCCAAGCCGAAGCATCAGCCAGCGATTTCACATCCAAACCAGCCTCGGCAGCCTTTGCCGCCGAGCTGGAACCATCACGAAGACCGACACAGACGTTGATTCCTGACTCCTTAAGATTCAAGGCGTGAGCATGACCTTGAGAGCCATAACCAAGAATCGCAATCTTTCGATCGGCAATAGCTGAACGGTCCACATCGTTCTCGTAATATATATTTGCCACAAGGGCCTCCTTCTTATTGTGAAATCTCGCTACATAACATGTACGACCCTCTGAAATTCGAACCTATCTCATCCGCCCTCGTCAAGAGCAGCTAAAGCCACCCGACCAGTGCGCTGCAACTCGACGATGCCATGAGGACGTAACAAATCTTCAAACTCATCAATACGGTCCGGAGGTCCAACAAGTGACAGCATCATCCGATCTACACCAACGGAAAGCACCTTCCCTCCAGCGCGGTCAAGATGTTCGACCAGTTCATCTCTACGGTCGGGCTCAGCCTCAACGGTAACAATCATGAGTTCCCGTTCGACAGAGTGATCAGGATGGAGCTCGCGGATCTCCACTACATTGATGAGCTTGTCAAGTTGTTTGATGACCTGCTCAAGGGGGGACGAAGCCAACTCAACGACAATCGTTAGCCGACTAAAATTTTCATTATCTGTGGGAGCAACAGCCAAGGATTCAATGTTGAACCCGCGTCTAGCAAAAAGTCCAGCAACGCGAGCAAGAACTCCAGACTTATTCTCGACTGTCACTACTAAAGTTCGATAGTGATAAACCGGCGCAATGTCACTCATCGGGGTTGATCTGCCTGTGACGGTGGAACAACAAGATCCGAATTTGAGGCACCCGAAGGGACCATAGGGAAAACCTTCTCCTCTGCCATCACTCGGAAATCGATCACCACCGGCCTGTCGTTAATCTCGTTAGCCTTCGTGATAGCAGCATCTATCTCATCTGGTTCATCGACTCGTATGGCCGCACATCCCATCGACTGGGCCCACAGCTTGTAATCCGGCAGGTCCTTAGATAAGAAAACTTCAGAAAAACGCTCCTCATAAAACATCTCCTGCCACTGCCGAACCATCCCTAAATAGGAGTTGTTAAGCAACGCCACCTTTATAGGAAAACCTTCGACTGTGGCAGTGACAAGTTCTTGAGCTGTCATCTGGAAACACCCATCCCCATCAACTGCCCAAACCATTCGGTGGGGCATCCCGGCTTTGGCTCCAATCGCTGCAGGAATTGCATAACCCATCGTGCCCAGACCGCCAGAGTTGACCCATGTGTATGGGTGGTCAAAAGTCCAATACTGACTGGCCCACATCTGGTGTTGGCCTACGCCTGATGTCACGATCGTATCCGCAGGGGTTAAATCACGAAGACGCTCAAGTACGTATTGCGGCTTAAGCGCTTGACCTTCGGCCCAGGGCTCATACGCCAAGGGGAAGCGCTCCTTCCAACCACTAATACACGAACGCCAGGCATCACGGTCAGCGCTACCCAGACCATTGATAAGAAGCTCCGCCACTATTGCCTCTATAGCAACACGGCAATCTCCTTGAATGGCAACATCAGGGCGTCGCACCTTACCAAGCTCTGCCGCATCTATATCAACATGGATGATCTTCGCATTAGGAGCAAAACCATCGATACGGCCAGTAACCCGGTCATCAAAACGTGCCCCGAGCGCAACTAAAAGGTCGGACTCTTGCATAGCTGTCACAGCAGTAAAATTGCCATGCATACCTGGCATACCAAGGCATAGCTCGTGGCTATCAGGAAACGCTCCACGCGCCATAAGGGTCGTTACAACATGAATACCGGTAAGTTCCACGAGCTGGTACAAAGCCTCCGCCGCCCGGGCCTTTAGAACACCACCACCGACATAGAGGATCGGCTTCTCGGCAGCTCGAAGTAAATCGACTGCAGCAACAATATCAGTGGGATCGACGTCGGTACGGGGGTTATATCCGGGGAGGTCTATATCGACATTCCCGGGCCAATCCATAGCGGAACGAGGATTATTGGGATCAACAATATCCTTTGGAATATCTACCAGAACGGGACCAGGTCGGCCAGTAGTAGCAATGTGAAACGCTTCCTTAATTGCCTTTGGAATATCATCTGGCTCGGTCACAAGAAAGTTATGTTTGGTAACCGACATAGTGATACCAGTTGTGTCGCATTCCTGAAATGCATCGGTGCCAATAGCTGACACTGGCACCTGACCTGTAATACAAACTAGCGGCACCGAATCCAGGTGAGCATCACACAATGGGGTAACAATATTTGTCGCCGCTGGTCCACTAGTAACCATGACAACACCAGGACGACCAGTCGCATGGGCATATCCAGAAGCCATATGACCGGCACCTTGCTCGTGACGGACCAGAACGTGCCGAATAGAAGAATCGATAAGGGGGTCATATACGGGCAGGATGGCACCACCGGGTAGACCAAAAAGAAGATCCACACCTTCCTCCTCTAGGGCTCTAATCAGAGCCTGGCCGCCGTCCATAGAATTCATTGTCATATTTCCTATTTCGGTAGGAGGTATATTGCGGGCAGTTCAGGGACTCTCGATCTCAGGATCCTTATGGAACCAGTACCGAAAAAGTGGACAACCTCCCATGGTGGGAGGTTGCTGGCACACGGACGAATAGCCCCGTGCCTACCTCAGTACCCCTACCCCGTTCGTAACGATCATCGCCCACAAGTATCGCCTGACCTCGGGCAGGCGACAACCCTGCCAGACCTACTCTATGTAAACCAGTTCTTAAAATAAAATCATGCAAGGAGTTTTCGATACACCGACGCTAGAAAATCTATGGACCACAGCCATGATTCCATCTTTTCAGATCACCGTTAGGGCCGAGGAAGTCTGAATCTCCCCGTTCTCACAAGAAACAGGTTTACACCTTCGTAACAGCACCTTGTTCAGCACCCGCGGCCAGAACCGCATACTTCGCAAGAAAACCTGACTTATATCGGGCTTCAAAAGGTTTTAGATCCGCCCTCCGTTCCACCAAGTCTTGCTCGTCTACTAAGAGATCAATAGAACGGGCACGAACATCTATGACGATGCGATCCCCTTCGGCAACTAATGCTATCGGACCGCCATCAACAGCTTCAGGCGAAACATGGCCCACACAGAAACCGTGTGTTCCACCCGAAAACCGACCATCTGTGATTAGTGCCGCATCACCACCCCGACCTGCGCCCTTCATAGCTCCGGTGATAGCGAGCATCTCCCGCATCCCAGGGCCCCCTTTAGGCCCTTCGTAACGAATGACCACTATGTCGCCAGCTTCGATCTGGCCGCTCAAAACAGCAGACATAGCGGCATCCTCCCCATCAAATACTCGAGCACGACCTTCAAAACGGTCAATGTCAATCCCGGCAACCTTGACAACTGCTCCCTTAGGAGCCAGCGAGCCTTTCAGCACTGCTATACCCCCAATGTCATGAATCGGGTTATCGAAAGTGTGCACAACTTCGCCATCAGGGGCAGGGGGATCAAGCAACGCAAGATTCTCAGCGAGAGTTCGTCCGGTAACAGTGATCTCATCACCATGGAGAAGATTTTCATCGAGAAGTGTCTGCAATACAACCGGCACACCTCCAATACGATCAATATCAACCATGTGGTACTTACCGTGGGGTTTCGTGTCAGCCAAATGGGGTACACGATCAGCTACTCTGTTGAAATCCTCAAGTTCGAGCTCTACTTCTGCTTCGAATGCAATTGCGAGTAAATGTAATACCGCATTCGTAGAACCTCCCAGTGCCATAACCACGGCGACGGCATTCTCAAACGCTGCTTTTGTCATGATCTGACGTGGTCGAATATCCTCTCGGAGGAGTTGCATGACCGCAATCCCACTGGCATAAGCCACATCACTTCGACGTCCATCAATTGCTGCAGGGGACGACGATCCCGGCAACGACATTCCTATAGCTTCCCCGACAGCGGCCATAGTATTTGCCGTGAACATACCTGCACAACTTCCTATGGTTGGACAAGCATTTCGCTCAATCGCCAAAAGCTCACCATCATCAATACTTCCTACGGCATGAGCACCCACTGCTTCGAACACACTGACCACATCAAGTTTCTGCCCATTATGTTCACCTGGCATGATCGATCCCCCGTAAACAAAAACCGATGGGAGATTGATCCGAGCTGCTGCCATAAGCATGCCCGGAAGTGACTTATCACACCCAGCAAAACTCACAAAAGCATCCATCCGTTCTGCATGCATGACGGCTTCAACAGAATCAGCAATAATCTCACGACTCACAAGACTGGCCCGCATTCCCTCATGCCCCATAGAAATGCCATCAGAAACAGCAATAGTGTTGAACTCAATAGGGAAACCACCAGCACTCGATATTCCGTCCTTGCAGCGTTTCGCTAGGGCATCAAGGGGAAGGTTGCAGGGGGTGACTTCGTTCCACGACGAAGCCACCCCCACCTGGGCTTTGTCGAAGTCCTCTTCAGTCATACCGATTGCGCGCAACATGGCTCTTGCGGGGGCTCTACTAGCCCCTTCAGTGACCTCGTGTGAACGTAGCTTAAGGGAAGGGGATTGATGTTTTCCGTCTGTCATACTAAGAAGGTTAGAGGAGTTGTCAGCACTCCCCTAACCTCTCAATGTGCACTCCCACGATCGCGAGATCTTCACGCTAGCAATTCCGGCGCTCGGCGCTTTACTGGCGGAACCTCTCTACCTCCTAGCTGACACTGCTGTAGTAGGCCACCTTGGTACAAGTGAATTAGCTGGCTTAGCAGTTGCCTCTTCAGCATTGTTATTCACATACGGGATGTGTGTCTTTCTGGCCTACGGAACTACCTCAACAGTCGCTCGTCTCACCGGTGCAGGTAAACGCGAGGAGGCTACCGGCCAAGTAGTTCAGAGTTTGTGGCTAGGGATTGGCTTAGGGGCACTTCTAGCAATATTCGGCAGAAGCTTCGCAGATCCGCTACTTCGATTACTGGGAGCCAATGGTCAAGAAATGCTCCAAGCAAAGATCTACTTCAATATAAGTCTTATCGGAGCGCCCGCAATGTTACTCATGTTGGCCGGCGTCGGCTGGCTCCGCGGCATCAAAGACACGGTCAAACCACTAAAGGTTGCCGTCGGAACCGCTGCTCTGAACTTAGTTCTTGAACTTGTACTTATTTACGGATTCAACCTAGGTATAGGAGCGTCTGCTGCAGCAACCGTTGTTGCCCAGTGGGTAGGAGCTATCTGTTATCTGGGATGGATCTTGCCAATCGCTCGTCAACAGGGAATCAGTCTTCGACCGCGCCGAGCCACACTTACCCGGCTGATAGGCATAAGCACGGATCTACTCATTCGTAATCTAGCTCTGACGGGAACATTGCTTTTTGTAACAGCTGGAGCTGCCCGAATTGGAAATGTTGAGGTGGCAGCACACCAAATAGCGTTCCAAATTTGGATGCTTCTCGCCCTTTCAATGGACGCCGTTGCGATCGCTGCACAGGCGATGGTTGGCAACCTGTTGGGTGCCAAAGACCCAACCACCGCTCGCTCCGTTGGCCAGCGAATTACATCTTGGTCAATCGCAATAGGTGCAGTGCTTGGCACCCTCTTGATTAGCTTCCACAACATACTCGGCCACCTATTCACAGATGATAAATCTGTCATAGCTCTGACAGGATTTTTATTATTGCATGTCGGCTTAATGGCACCACTTTCTGGCGTGGCCTTCGCCCTAGATGGGATTCTCATCGGTGCGGGTGATCAACGCTTTCTAGCTAAAGCCATGACCGTGTCCGCCCTAGTATCAATACCACTAACCCTAACTGTGCGAATTCTTGACCTCGGTATCGGACCACTATGGGCAGGAGTATGGGTTCTCATGCTGACGAGGGCAGGAACTCTATGGCTGCGCTTCAAAGGTGGCCGCTGGCAAACGACCGATAACTGATTGGGATCACAGACCCCCTGCAAAACCACAGAAGGGTCCGGCGCAAGTTATGCCTATCAGTCACTAAAACGTTTTACACCCCCGACTATTCTATATGTGACGGGTCATGCCTCTTCAGCTCGGGTGACCAACAATTCATTAACAAGCCGTCCATCAGCTTGTCCTTGAGTTATTTTCATAACTTGACCAACAAAAAAACCGGACTTCTTTTTACGCTCTTTCTCATCACCGCTTACAAAAGTGTTCCAATCCTCTGGATACTCCTCAGTCAAACGAACAACTAAAGTCTCAAGATCGGAGGTGTCCATGGCCTCAAATCCACGGCTTGCCGCATGAACTCTCGGATCACCTCCTTTTGACACTAGGTCGGCAAGCACAGTCTTAGCTTGTGTCGACGTAAGTTCACCAACAAGCTCCATTTCGACCAAAGCCGCAAAAGACAGAGGATTCAGATCGCCATATCCGCCGGCCAAGTTATTTTCTAAGTGCACCAAAACTCGCGATGCTTGAGCACCAGCTGTAATAGTTTCGACCGCTAGATCATCCATCCCTCGTTCGACGATCAGCGCCACATCAGTGGATCCAGTATCTGAGATACGTCCGAGTCGTTCACGTCGTTCCCGCGGCAGCATGGGCATGCGGGAACGGATCTTGGAAATCCACTCTTCTGACGGCTCGATAGGAACAAGATCAGGTTCAGGAAAATATCGATAGTCAAAGGCTTCTTCTTTGGATCGAAGAGTTTGAGTGCGACCTTCATGTTCATTCCAATGGCGGGTCTGCTGCTCTATGCGATCCCCAGATTCCATTAACTCAACCTGTCGACGGGCTTCATATTCAATCGCTCGCGCAAGCGAACGGAGCGAATTGATATTTTTAATCTCACACCTTGTACCCAGTCGACTTTCACCTTCACGTCGAACAGAGACGTTGCAATCGACTCGCAACGAGCCCTCTTCCATCTTCCCATCCGACGCTCCAATTGCCACCAAAATTGCCCGAAGTTCCATCACATAGGACCGTGCATCCCCAGAACTACGAAGGTCGGGCTTACCTACAATTTCGATAAGTGGGACACCAGCGCGGTTGTAGTCAACTAGAGAATAACCCGCCTCATCTATCCGGCCACCGCCGCCAATATGTACCGACTTGCCTGTGTCTTCTTCCAGATGAGCTCGCTCGATACCAACCTGGCGTCCATCCGGCAATTGGAGAGAACCATCTACACAAATAGGTAAGTCGTATTGGGAAATCTGAAAATCTTTCGGCATATCTGGGTAAAAGTAATTTTTCCTAGCGAAAACCGAACGTTGGATGTGGCAGTCCAAAGCTAAACCCACTCTGATAGCAAGTTCTACAGCCTTCTCATTTAGTACCGGAAGTGTCCCTGGCAAGCCGAGCGAGACCGGATCAATATTGGTATTTGGGGAACCGCCAAACTCGTTACGAGCCGAGGAGAACATTTTCGTATCAGTCGCTAATTCCGCATGAACCTCCAGACCAATCACGATCTCCCAGCCTGGAATCAATTCTTCGACCTCATCACTTTCCTTCATGTTGAATCCAAGCTCGCTACTGCTTGCTCAAGCACGGCAGCAGCTCGGAACATGGTCGATTCAGCAAGAGCGGGCGCCATTAATTGGACCCCTATGGGTAAACCATCATCCCCGTTCCCGAACGGAACGGACATCGAAGGATGGCCAATTAGATTTGACGGAATCGTGCAAACGTCATTCAAATACATCAGCATTGGGTCATCAGTCTTGTCTCCGAGCCTGAATGCCGTAGTAGGTGTAGTCGGCGATAACAACAGATCAAAAGAGCCATAAACCCGATCAAAATCCTGCTGAATCAACGTCCGGACCTTCTGAGACTTGCCATAATAAGCATCGTAATAACCGGCAGATAAAGCAAAAGTTCCAAGCATTATTCGCCGCTTGACCTCATCGCCAAAACCGGCTGTCCGAGTAGCTGTGTTCATATCGGGCGAATTCCCAGCATCAATGCGTAAGCCATAGCGAACACCATCGAAACGGGCCAAATTCGACGAAGCTTCCGCTGGAGCTACCAGATAGTAAGAAGAAAGGCCATAAATGACGGAGGGCACCGAGACATTCTCAACTTGAGCACCTGCTCTAGCTAATACTGCCGCGGCCGATTCAACCCGGGTTCGCACATCAGCAGCAATACCCTCAACTCCCATTCCCA
>Ga0310344_10001901_pt1 | contig 15792 bp, 13 predicted proteins | sample HC15DNA20200_MG_FD_203801 | JGI IMG/M metagenome (GOLD analysis project Ga0310344, IMG submission 203801) | Marine microbial communities from station ALOHA, North Pacific Subtropical Gyre - HC15-DNA-20-200_MG | ecosystem: Environmental > Aquatic > Marine > Oceanic | place: Pacific Ocean: North... | reverse complement strand
GGGGGCGAGGTTGCTTCCAGAAGATCCATGGGACTTGCTACAGGCTATCTCACTGATATCATGGTGTTCCTCCGGTATTCATCCCTTTTTGCGTGTTATCAACAGCCCACCAAAGGTGTGCGATATGGCGGGTACGGAGGAAAATGTTCGTAAACGTGCGGCAGAGCATGTGTATGAGTGTTTTCAGATTGCCGAAAATCTCCTCGATCGAAGAGAGTATTTTTTTGATCACTTCACCGCACCGGATACCAATTTCTATTGGTGTTTTCGGAGGGCGGGGCAATTTAAATTGGATCTTTCCTCTTTCCCGAATTGTAAGACTCATTTTGATCGAATGGAAAACCGCCCGAGTGTGCAGAAGTTATTGGCTTATGAGAAGAAAGTACAAAACCAATTTAATGAAGCAGCGTAAACCTCAAAATTGGATATTTTGATCGATGCCTTTATTCTTCCGAAAATTATCTAATTTTTAACAAGCTGGGAGAAAAAATCGAACAGGTTATTGCCTGTGAATAGGTGGCCAGCTACCTTTGCTTTTGTGGCGGCGGCAACATCGCTTTTGTTGTCACCGATCATTAAGCTTTCAGATGTGTTGACCTGCCATTCTCCTATCAATTTTATAAGCATTCCGGGTGCAGGTTTTCGGCAGTTACATGTTTTCAAGTATTCCGGATTCGCTTCCTCCGGATGGTGGGGGCAGAACTCGAAAGCATCGACGTGGGCTCCAATTTTAGCCAGGTCATGATTCATTTGGACATGTAATTTGTTAACGTCCTCTTTACCATAATAGCCGCGTCCAATACCCGACTGGTTCGTTACAACAAAGACAAGGTATTGGTTATCATTAGCGAGCTTAATCGCATCACGCGCACCCGGAATCCAGGTAAAATTAACCCATTCGTGGACATACCCATGGTCAACGTTAAGGGTGCCGTCTCGATCAAAAAAAACTGCTTTCCTCAGCTTCCTCTCCATCTTTCAATTTTCGTGTCTACCCTATCTAGGATACGTAGTCCGTTATACTCTACATCAAAGGCACAATACGCGAGAAGGAAAAGCTTCTTAATGTTTCGACGTTTACTAGCCGGTATGATGACTGAGAGCATTTTCCGTGCTTTACGGCATAAGGACTTTGTAATTGTTGAGGGTGCGGGTTGGCTGGCTGGTGCCGGGGTCTGGTTTTACCGCATAGGTCTGGCGGTATTTGCTTGGGAACTAACCAAGTCGGGTTTTTGGTTAGGGATAATAGCAGTGGCTGAGGCGGGACCCGGATTATTTATATCACCAATTGCCGGGGCGCTGGCCGATCGTCACGATAGGCTCGTGATGGCACGTTTTGTTCAGGCGTTTATGATGTTGGTAACCGGGGTACTGGCAGTTATGACCCTGTTTGGCTTAGTTAATATTTGGGTCTTACTACTTTTTGCAGTGCTGCACGGCCTTTGTGCTGGTTTCTGGACGCCGGTACGGATGTCACTTGCACCTAATTTGGTACCCAAGGCCGATTTATCCGCTGCAATTGCTACGCATTCAATTCTCTTTAACCTGGGCCGCACACTCGGTCCAGCCTTGGTTGCTCCCATTTTGGCAATTTGGGGTGTGGGAGCAGTATTTGCCGTGAGCGCGGTGGCGAATTTGATTTTTTCGGTGGCATTATTTTGGGTGAAAATAGTAAATCCTGACCGGAAAGCGGAAAAAGGTCGATCAATGCGCAGTCATCTTGTGGAGGGCTTGCGATATGCGACCAGGCACCCGGTTATAAAATATTTGTTTCTCAACATGATATTTGCATCCCTTTTATTGCGTGCTTATATGGAGTTGCTTCCCGGTATGTCGGAGACAATATTCGGACATGATCCACAGGAAGGGGTGCCTATCTTGGTATCGGCGGCAGGAGTTGGTGCGATTGTTGCGTCTCTTTTGGTTGGAAATCTTAGGCAAATTCATACAATTCTTAATACTTACTTTGTATTTGTGTTTGGCACTCTGATTTCTCTTACACTTTTTGTGTCGACATCTAATTTTTGGTTTGCCGTGATTTGCATGATTTTTTTGAGCATTTCTCAGGTGGGTGTTAATATTGCGGGTCAGGTTACTGTTCAAAGCACAATTCGTGGTGACTTGCGTGGCCGTGTTATGTCGCTTTGGGGGTTGTTGAACCGCTCGGGCCCAGCTTTGGGTGCGCTTCTTATTGGAGCATTGTCCGGGTTATGGGGGTTTTCTGGGCCTATATTGGCGGGTGTCGGAGTTTCTAGTTTAGTTGCTTTATTTGTTTTTTTCCGAAGGGAGGAGATTAAAAGCGCTGCAATAGAAGAGGAAGAAATTGTATCTCAGGGATAATTTAGAAAAAACCCAGATCTTATTTATCGGTGTCTTAAGGTTTTTCAGGTGCATACTGAAAATTAGCGCTTGATGACGGAAAGGAAATAAATGGAATATCTGCATACTATGGTACGCATAACAGATATTGATGAGTCTTTAAATTTTTATTGTGATTTATTAGGTTTGGTAGAAGTTAGTCGTAAAGAGAGCGAGAAGGGGCGGTTCAGCCTTATATTTCTTGCTGCACCCAATGACGCAGAAGCCGCCAGTGTGACGCGCCGGCCAACTGTTGAGCTAACCTATAATTGGGACCCAGAGGAATACAAAGGGGGAAAAAATTTTGGCCACCTCGCTTATCGTGTAAATAATATCTACTCGGTTTGTCAGCGTTTGCTCGATGGCGGTGTCACAATTTCTCGTCCGCCGAGGGATGGGCATATGGCTTTTGTTCGTTCCCCCGATGGTATCTCAATTGAGTTACTACAGCGTGGCAACCCGCTCCCATCGGCCGAGCCTTGGGCTTCGATGCCAAATACGGGAGAATGGTAACACGTTATTTCCTCCGCGGGTGTTCTCAAAGTATAATTTTAAAAGTCAATGAGGCAATTTAATTTTATTAACAAACGGTTTGAAGCCTTACCCGTTGTAATTCAGGCCGCGTGGTGGATGTGTCTCAGCGCGTTCGCTTATGCTGCGTCCATTGCTATCGCACACCACCTAACCCAACGGCTACCAGTGTTTGAGGTAGCTCTTGGCCGAAATATATTTGCACTCCTTTTTATGATGCCCTGGCTTTACAGTGTTGGCCTTAGGGCCATGCGGACGTCTCACTTTGGAATGCATGCCGTGCGCGGATTATTCTCTGCAGCTAATGTTTGGTTTCTCTTTGGTGCTTTGACGTTGGCACCGGTTGCTGATGTTTCTGCTATTACTTTTTTGATGCCAATTGTTGCAGCAATTTTGGCAGTCATCATTTTTCGCGAGAAAACTGGTATTTGGCAATGGGTAGCGACTTTAGCCGGGTTCTTTGGTGCACTAATTGTTATTCGACCTGGTATGGCCGATTTTAATCCTGGCCTCTTGTTAGCCTTGGCATCAGTTTTTGCCGGGTCTGCAGTCGCGATGATGATTAAAGGTCTATTAAAATATGACTCATCGGATACCGTGGCAGCTTGGCTTTTTCTATCTCATACGGTATTAGGCTTAATTCCTGCTATTATTGTTTGGGTACAACCGACATTGGATGAGGTCATATGGATGACCTTCCTTGGTTATTTGGGAACCGTTATTCAACGAGCTTTCAACCGGTCAATGGCACTAGCGGATGCAACGGTGGTTTTGCCCTTTAACTTTACTCGGCTTATTTGGGCGGCACTATTCGGCTATTTATTTTTTGCTGAACTCCCTGATTTATGGACCTGGATTGGCGGGACTGTGATCTTTCTAGCGTCTATCTGGCTCACACGGATCTCAACGGGACAAAAGAAGGATAGAGCTTAAGCTATAGCAAACATAACCATTTGTGTCATAATTAGCTCTAAACTGACGTTTGGGAAGTTGTGGTATGTCTGAGAATATAACCCGAGAAGATTCTTTGCGGTTAAATCCTATTATTGACCCGGCTGCATGGACACCAATAGAAGTCGAAAAAGATGAAAATTGGGTCTATAGGTTCTCTGATAAAGAGATTAATGAGCTTCTCGATGCTGCGAGTAAATTAGTCTCTAGAAACGTAGACCTTATTCATGTGGAAAAAGGTGACTTTGTTCTACCCTACACGGCGTCTACTTTTCTTGACATCTATAATGAGCTCAAAAAAGGCCGAGGTTTCGTGCAGATGCGGGGTCTTCCAGTGGGTGAAATAAGTCGTAAGCAGACTGCGGCGCTTTTTTGGGGCGTCGGCACTTATTTTGGCACGGCATTATCTCAAAATCCCGAAGGTCATTTTTTGGGGCACGTAAAAGACCTTGGTAAAGATTATAATCAACCGGCGGTAAGGGGTTACCAGACTAAGGCAGCGATGACCTTTCATAGCGACCCTTGCGATATGGTGGCACTTCTTTGTCTGCAACCAGCGAAGTTGGGCGGGGAAAGTCGTGTCGCAAGCTCGATTACGCTTTATAATGAAATGCTTAAGAGACGGCCTGAGTTTGTTGCTGATTTATGTAAAGATTTTTATTGGACTAAGCATGGCGAACATTCATCTGACGATAAGCCATGGTATAAATTGCCTGTCTTTAACTTTAAGGAAGGCAAGTTTAGTGGTAAGGGCGCGTCGACGCATGCTCGTAAGGCCCAGGATTTGCCGGGTGCAGAGCCGTGGGACGCTTTACGTAACGAAGCAGTAAATTTATTTCAGGAGATGGTTTCTCAGCTTGCTGCCGATTTACCCTTTCAGGAGGGCGACCTACAAATTCTTAATAGCCACGTGACGCTTCATTCCCGGCGACCCTATGAGGATTGGGAAGACCCAAGCCAAAAACGTCATCTTTATCGGCTGTGGCTGGAAAATGAAGATTTACGGCCAGTGCCGGATGTTGTACGAAATAATTTGAAGGGGGTAATAATGGAGGGATTTACTCCGTGCACTCCCCTTGATGCTGAGGAGGCTGCCTGATGGCATATGCACCGCGTCAAGAACGTAGACACGCCCCGGCAGTTCCCATGGAAAAAGTCATAGATCCAGCCGGCTGGTTGCCAGAAGAGCTCGCGGCAAACAATGAGTGGATTTACGAACTATCTGATCCAGAATGTCATCAAATCGTTGATGCAATTAACGTTATTGAAAAACGTGGTCTTGATTTAAAAAAAATCAAGAAAAATGATTTTCAACTTGATGGTTTTGAGAATGCGTTGTCCGATATTCGTGATGAATTTCAGAATGGGCGAGGGTTTGTATTGATACGTGGTTTACCCGTCGAAGAGATGACGAGAGCTCAGTCTGCAATAGCTTTTTGGGGAATTGGTACTCATCTTGGGCGTGCAGTCTCTCAGAATGGTCAGGGGCACCTATTGGGGCATGTAAAAGATGTTGGCGGTGATTATGCCGATAAAAATACCCGTGGATATTTATCAAATTCAGCCATGGGTTTTCATGCAGATCGATGTGATTACGTTGCCCTGCTTTGTTTGCAAACATCAAAATCCGGCGGTGAAAGTCGCATTGCAAGCTCAGTGTCGCTTTACAACAAGATGCTTAAGGAAAGACCCGATTTAGTTGAAGAGCTTTGCAACGACTTCTACTGGTCGAGAATTGGTGAAGTTCCACCGGGGCTGGGGCCGTTTTACCTTATGCCGGTATTTAGTTTTGACCAGGGATTTATCTGCATTCGGGGGGTAAGTACACAAATATATAAATCTCAGGGTATGGAGGGTGTCCCCGACTATACCGATAAACAACATGAGGCGCTGGACTATTTCAAGGCGACGGTTGAAAAACTTGCATTTGATATGGAATTTCGAAAGGGTGACATTCAAATCCTTCATAATCATGTAATACTGCATTCGCGTCGTGGCTTTGAGGATTGGGGGGCGCTAGAGAAACGTCGTCACCTGCTGAGACTATGGCTTAGAGATGAGTCTGGCCGGCCCCTTATGGACGAGTATAAGCGGGCTATTAGCGGCATTGAACTAGATGGAGTAGAGCTAAATACGCCCCTTGATGTTGCGGTACCCTTATAGGAAGGTAAATTTTTTGGTCAGGTTTAATGTTCAATTTTTAAAGATTCTATATGCGTTGCTCTGCGTAGAGACACCTGGGCAAAAACCGCTGTAATAAAAGCTGAAATTGAGAATCCGACCATAATATATAAAACTGGTATAAGGGTGCCATCAGAAGCAAAGCCTACGGATTGTTCTGCAGCGCCAGCGATAAAAAGCTGGCTAAAGACCACCGCGCCAGAGGCACAGCCAGCAAGTTTTGGGTTAACGCGCATCGCCCCTGTTTGCGCATAGGGCATACACATTCCTTGCGCTATTCCAAGAGCTGCACCAGGAATAATAATTCCCTCAATTGAAAGCCCAAACATTGCGTGCCATATCCATTGGGCGAAGACAATGACCAGACAAAGTCCGGCACCTCCGATTGTCATAAGTCCAATAGATAGACGATTGCCAATTTGTCCAGAGATCAGGTTCCCAGTCATGAACCCCAAAGGCATACATAAAAACCAAATACCATAAAGTTCCGTAGATAAACCCAAGGTATCGCGAGCCAGAAATGCCGATGCTGTGGCGTTGGCGAAGAAAACACCTGACATACACCCTGGCATTAGGGCGTAGGCGGTAAATCTAGGTATACGAAGTAACCCGGCATAGTCTTCGAACATTTTCCGAATGATAACAAAGAAGGAATCTTTCTTTTTCTTTGGGGCGTTTGTCTCAGGTAAGTAGAAAAATACAATACCTATCAAAGTAACTCCGATAATGGTTATTGGAATAAAAAGAAAGCGCCAGCCCTCGGCGCCTACTACAAAACTACCAATTGTAGGGGCAAGGAGGGGGCCGAGCACGTATGCGGCGGTTAAATTCGCAATCACTGACGAAATTTTTTTCATGCCAAATACATCGCGGGCGATCGCTCGTGCGAGGACGATCCCGCAACCAGCTCCGGCACCTTGTAAAATTCGTCCCCCTAATAGCATTTCGATATTTTGAGCAAACCAACAGAGCTCCGCGCCCATTGTGTATAGCGCCAGTCCAAATAGGAGCACCCTTTTACGCCCCCATTGATCTGAAACGCCACCATATATCAATGACGTTATCGCCATAGTCATCATGGTTAGCGACAAAGTGGCGAAGGCTAGCTCATCGCCTATACCGAATTCTTCCTTCACTAAAGGTGTGGCCGGTATAAACATATGGTTCGCAAGGGGCGAAATGAATGTAACAGCAACCAGTGTTATAAAAATTAATCGGTGTCGAGGAGGGCTATCATTCATCCGTACGACTTAGCACGTATCTTTACCACGTAATAGAGAGGTTTCGTTGTCAAATGACATTGTTTTCGGCCCCTTAAAATGTAATGTATTCTGAGGCTCTAACATAGAGGCGCAATTGCCAGTATAGGAGAAACAATATGCCAAATAACACGCTTCCTCTCTCACGTTTTAAGGTGCTTGACTTGACCAGAGTGCGTTCTGGTCCCACCTGTGTAAAGGTTTTGGCGGACTGGGGTGCAGATGTAATTAAAATTGAATTACCCCCCAAACCAGGACAGGACGACGGATATACTGGAAGTCGTGACTCGGCTGATTTTCAAAACTTGCACCGCAACAAGAGATCAATCACGCTCAATCTGAAAGAGGAAGATGGCAAGTCAGTATTTTATAAGCTGGTCGAAGATGCAGATGTTGTTGTGGAGAACTACAGACCGGATGTTAAAAATCGCCTCGGGATTGACTACCTATCTTTAAAAAATATTAATTCGGCAATTATTCTCGGCAGCATCTCAGGGTTTGGGCAAGATGGTCCATACGCGGGGCGCCCAGGTGTTGATCAAATAGCCCAAGGTATGGGCGGGTTTATGTCAGTAACAGGGCTTCCCGGACAGGGACCAGTTCGTGCGGGCACAGCGATTGCTGATCTGACCTGTGGAATGAATTGTGCTATGGCAATTCTCATAGCGTTACTGCAAAGAGAAGAAACCGGAGAAGGCCAATGGGTTCACACGTCTCTTCTTGAATCTCAGATTGCCTTGATGGATTTTCAGATGGCACGATACCTAATTGAAAATGATGTCCCCCCCCAAGCGGGCAATAATCACCCAAAATCTACGCCGACCGGCGTATTTAAAACAAAAGATGGACATATCAATATAGCAGCTGGGGGGCAGCAAATGTGGACGCGTTTGTGCGATGGTCTTGGAGCTCAACCGCTGTTCGATAACCCCGACTTTAAAACAGCAGCTGATCGTCTCTCAAATCGGGACAATTTAAATGAATGCCTTGAAGTTTATACTGTAAATAAAACAAGCTCGGAATGGGTTGACCTACTTAATGAAAAGGGGGTTCCATGCGGACCTATTTATAAGGTCGATGAGACATTTGCCGATCCACAGGTTAAGCACCTAGGAATTGCCCGAAGCTTTGATCATGCCAAACGCGGGAAAATGACTGTTGTGGGTCAACCATTTCAGTTAAGTACTGCCGACCCTACCATTCGCAAAGGGACCCCAGAATGTGGTGAAGATACCAACGCTATTTTAAGCGCTGCGGGCTATGACTCAGAAACGATTACAGATTATCGCAAACGTGGAGTGATTTAAATTGTCGGGCGGAGCAGAGATATTAGAGAAGTCAAATGCGCAGGAGCCATTAGCGAGGCAGTTAACTGTCTATAACGGTAGCGTGAAACAAATCTTCTGCTGAAATTCGCTGATCAATCAAACCCTGTTTAAAGGAGTAACCTATAAATCGATCCATATTGATTTTATTCTTAATAAATCCTATTGGCCAAGTTTCTAAACCTATGAGGGTGGATTGTTCCTCCCTCGCCAAACGGGCCCACGGCAATTGAGACCAACCCGGATCATCCAGGTAGGCTTCAGAAATGGATTTTGACTGTTCAAATATGGTCAGGAGTTGTCTCGGAAAACTTGGATTAGCTTCTACCACTGAGTTCTTGATCGCAACTACATGCATTATTGGGAAGAAGCCATTATTTTTATAGTAATCTGAGCAAGCGTTCTTGGGGTTTTTAAAAAGCCGGCGTACTTTACCAGTTTCAAGCGAAAATGGCGCCCGAGAAAAAAATAATGCGTCAATTTCTCCACGTGCAAGCATCATTCCTAAGTCGATATCACCATCTTTATATTCAATTTTCCATCCTGGTTCAGGGGCAAAGGCCACAGTTTCATTGGAACGGGTTACCCACGTTATGGTTTTCAAGTCGACGCCGTATTCTTGTTCCAGATCTCCCTTGGCTAGCACTGCTAATGTTGTTTGAAAGCTCTGCAAGCCAATTCGTTTTCCAGCCAGCTCAGCAGGGTCAAAGATATCAGAATTTGTGGCTACGTACATTTGTGTTTGGCTAAATAACCGTCGTGGAAAAGCGGGGATCGCGGTGAAGGGCAGACCCTGTGCCTTCGCCATAATGTAAGATGAAAAAGAAACCTCCGCCGCGTCAAAGGCCCCGTCCTGGAGCATCCGCTTATGCCGGTGAGCACCGTCCCTTTGCGCCGACGTTTCTCCCACTTGTTTTACAATTAGTTTGAAATTCTCTGGTATGTCGAGTGTTCCGTCAAAGAATGGAAAATGGCGATCATACCTGTCAATTGCTATTGTTAATTCTGTTTCCATAACTTAAGTTATGTCACAGCTCTAACGGGACGTCTATCTCGTGAATCTCCCTAGTTGGTCAATCCCGAGAATCACCTTCGCAGAAGACCTCCTTATAAACTTTGACTGACTTAAAAAAAAATAAAACCCGGAACCTGAGCATTGCAATCAGAATGGGATATGGCTAGAAACTCGCCAAATCAATAAGAGTTCCGGAGCTTCAAATGGCGGCAAATCAATATATTTATGTCATGCAGGATTTATCCAAAAGTTATCCTGGTGGGCGCGAAATAGTTAAAAATGTTACTCTAGCATTTTTACCTGGTGCTAAGATTGGTGTCTTGGGTGTTAATGGCACGGGTAAATCGACTCTTTTAAAGATAATGGCCGGTATTGATGGGGATTATTCTGGTGAAGCCTGGGCTGCAGAAGGTAGCACGGTGGGTTACCTACCACAGGAGCCCGAACTGGATCCAACTAAAGACGTGTTTGCCAATATACTTGAGGGCATGCAAGAGGTTCACAACCTATTGGAGCGTTTCGAGGAGGTTAGTAATAAATTTGCGGAACCTTTAGAGGAAGATGAGATGAATTTTCTCATCGAAGAGCAAGCCGGACTGCAAGAAAAAATAGACGCTATTAATGGGTGGGAGTTGGAACGTGCAATAGAAATTGCTATGGATGCGTTGCGTTGTCCTCCGCGAGACGCGGATATCAGTAGGTTATCGGGAGGTGAGGTACGGCGAGTCGCCCTGTGTCGACTTCTTCTGCAAAAACCTGATTTATTGTTACTAGACGAGCCAACCAATCACTTGGATGCGGAATCCGTGGCGTGGTTGGAGAAATTTCTAGATGACTATACTGGTACAGTTGTTGCGGTTACTCATGATCGATATTTTTTAGATAATGTCGCCGGTTGGATTCTTGAACTCGATGGTGGTCGAGCGCTCCCTTTCCAAGGAAATTATTCGTCCTGGTTGGAAAATAAATCTGCACGTATCGCGCAGGAAGAGCGTGAAGAAACTGCCCGACAGAAAACCTTGGCAAAAGAGCTTGAGTGGGTCAGGACTAGTCCACGGGCTCGTCAGGCAAAAAGTAAGGCACGTTTGGCTTCTTACGAGGCTTTATTAGCCCAATCGGGTAGCCGAGGCTCGAGTGAAGCACAAATAGTTATACCAGTAGGGCAACGGCTCGGAAATTTGGTGATTGAGGCGACGGCTGTGTCTAAGGGGTATGGTGATGAACTTTTAATTGATGACCTTAATTTCAAACTACCTCCTGCTGGTATCGTTGGGGTAATTGGCGCGAATGGTTCTGGAAAAACAACTTTGCTTCGGATGATCACGGGTGATGAAAAGCCGGATAAAGGCGAACTTCGGATCGGCGATAGTGTCAATCTTGGTTATGTAGATCAGTCAAGAGCATCGTTAACCGCCGAAAGCACAGTATGGCAAGAAATATCAGAAGGAGAAGAACAAATTAATGTTGGAAAACAAAAGGTTCATAGTCGAGCCTATGTTGGAGCCTTTAATTTTCGAGGGGCCGATCAGCAAAAAAAGGTTGGTCAACTTTCCGGGGGCGAACGGAACCGTGTCCACTTGGCAAAAATGCTTAAGTCGAGGGCCAATGTAATACTACTTGATGAGCCTACCAATGATCTCGATGTAGATACCTTACGATCTTTGGAGGATGCACTCCTTGATTTTGCCGGCTGTGCAGTGGTTATTAGCCATGATCGTTGGTTTCTAGATCGTATTGCGACCCACATTTTAGCATTTGAGGGAGAAAGTCACGTCGAATGGTTTGAGGGTAATTATCAAGATTACGAGATGGACAAAAGGCGGCGGCTTGGCGAGGGAGCTGATCGGCCCAGTCGACTCAAATTCAAGCCTTTGACGCGCAGTTGATAGGGTCGAAGGTCACCGGATCTAATTATTTAATTTTTTACGAAGAGCAGTTATTAACCCATCTAGTCTGCCGCCACTTCGATTTATGATCGCAGAAAACTCATCGCGTTGGGTTATCGCCATGCTAACGCCTTCCACTAAAACATCTATAATCTTTAGTGATTTACCATTGCGAACACGCCAATACACTGGAATTTTACGACCATCGGCAAGTGTCAGTTCTGACTGGACAAGGGTGTCCCGATTATTAATATTCCTGACTTTCCCAACGATAAATTTCTCGCCTTTGTAGTCAGAAAATCTTGTGGCATATGCCTTTACGATAAAATCTTCAAATAATCTGGTATATTCTTTTTGCTGTGCGGCACTGGCGCGTCGCCAGAACCTTCCTAGTGTAAAACGGGCAATCAACTTCAATTCAAAGGATTGCTGCAAAATTCGTCGAAAATGATCTTCGCGCTGAGTAACCGACATGCGATCATTGGTCAGCGATTTAATAGCTTTCTGCGCAACTAACCTGATAAAATCATCAGGGCGATCCTCCGCGCTCGCCGGCTTCGGTGCAGTAAATGTAAATGCCAATAAAATGGCCAACACCAACAAGTAACGCCGTCGGGTCAGGAGTTCTCGTAACTGCGTCATTTCCACAAAACCACTATCGATACTTTCGGACCAAAAACGTTAGAAATTTTATCGTGTTATCTGGTCAATATGTCAACGGGGTCTATCATTTAAAATAATCTTAATTTGGTTCATACCGACCGATATAAAAATATATCAGTATATTTTTATATCTTGATATATTGATTGAAGACCTTTAAAAATGGACTGTGAACTTATAGATAACTAAGGATATACGGATGGATAAGGTTTTAAGCTGTTTGCGGGCAGCCGCAGAACCTACGAGACTGCGTTTGTTGGCTTTATGCGCTGTAAGCGATATGAATGTTACGGATTTGACAAATATATTGCGTCAAAGTCAGCCACGTGTGTCGCGACATCTTAAATTGTTGTGTGAAGCAGGTCTCTTGGACCGGTACCGCGAAGGGAGCTGGATTTTTTACCGTTTGGCCGATGATTCTTGTGAGGAGGGCCAAATAGCGCGCAATCTATTTAGCCTTTTGCCGTTAGAAAATCAGCAACTACTTCAGGATCGTGATCGCCTGGATGGTATAAGGGTGAAGCGATCAGAGGCTGCTGAAGCTTATTTTAAAAAAAATGCAGAAAGATGGGACAACTTGAGATCGTTGCATGTCGAAGAAAAACAGGTGGAGAAGGCGATCCTAGACTGCTTTCCTATTCATCTAGAAAATCTCCTAGATATAGGAACTGGGACTGGTCGAATGCTCCAATTACTGTCCGACCGCGTAGATCGTGGCCTCGGCATAGATTCATCACGCGACATGCTCGCAGTTGCTCGTGCCAACCTTGGTACTTCTGCAATAGGTAATTGCCATGTCCGGCTCGGCGACATGTATGGACTGGTAATGGACGATGAAACCTTTGATGGCGTTATTATTCATCAGGTATTACATTATTCTGATGACCCGGCATTAGTCATTTCCGAGGCTGCACGACTGTTGCGAGATAATGGTCAAATGGTCGTTGTAGATTTTTCACCACATAATCAAGAATTTCTCCGAGAGAAGCATGCCCATTTGCGTCTTGGTTTTTCAGATAAAGAAATTGCTGGCTGGTTTAGTGCCGCAAACCTGATGGAACAACCGGTTACCCGACTAAAAGGCGATCCATTGACGGTGTCATTATGGCCAGCAGTAAAGAGTGGCGGTCAAGGCCGTGATAACCGTGCCTTAAACGGGGGAATGTGATAACTCAAATGTCCAGAAACTATCGGAATATGACTAATTGTCCGCCATTCCCTTCGGAAATAGCCAAAAACCTCAAGGTATCTTTTGAATTTTTTCCCCCAAAAACGGAAAAGATGACTAAAACCTTATGGGCGTCCGTTAAAAGGTTGGAACCTCTTCAACCTCAATTTGTCTCTGTTACATATGGCGCTGGTGGATCGACGAGGGAGCGAACCCATAACACTGTGGCAAGGATTCTGAAGGAGACTAGCCTTATCCCGGCTGCCCATTTGACCTGTGTTAATGCAACTAGAGATCAGGTTAATGAGGTGGCCCAATCCTATTGGGAGGCAGGCGTTAGAAAAATTGTTGCCCTTCGTGGTGATCCACCAGCTGGACATGGTACTTATAAGACCCCCCCGGGTGGATATGCATATGCTGTCGATTTAGTGGCAGGACTGAAAAATGTTGCTGACTTTGACATTAGTGTAGCGGCTTATCCGGAAGGACACCCGCAAGCACAAAATATCGATACCGACCTGGATTTTTTAAAGCAAAAATTGGATGCAGGGGCCAACCGTGCCATTACGCAGTATTTTTTTGGGGCAGAACCCTTTCTTCGGTTTATAGATAGGGCTCGAGCTGCAGGTATAAATGTCCCGATTATTCCCGGTATATTGCCGGTACAAAATTTTTCACAGGTAGTGAAATTCAATGAAATGTCGGGAACAAAAATTCCAGCTTGGATGGCGGAGCTTTTCGAGGGCCTCGATGATGACCCTGAAACGAGACGGATGGTGGCCGTTGCAATTGCTGCTGAACAATGCCGGCAGTTATATGCACACGGTGTTAAAGAATTCCACTTTTATACCCTCAATCGTGCCGATTTGACTTATGCAATTTGTCATATACTAGGCCTGCGATCTTATCAAAAAGGGTCTGTTGGGGCAAAAAATAAGGATGAATAAAAAGGACCAAAAACCAACTGAAGAACAACAAGAAGGTTCTAACTCTTCATTGAACGCACTTCTGCCGTCTCTTCGAGCAGAGCGGAATCAAAACCTTAAAAATATTGTTCAAAACCGAATTGCAGTAATTGATGGTGCGATGGGCACTATGATCCAATTGCAGAATATTGATGAGACCGCATTTCGTGGCAATCGATTTTCTGACCACCCCTGCCCGGTTAAAGGCAATAATGATCTTCTCATTCTAACCCAACCAGACCTTATTCGCGATTTGCATATAGCCTACCTGGAGGCCGGGGTCGATATTTTGGAGACAAATACCTTTTCTTCAACGAGAATCGCTCAGGCTGACTATATGATGGAAGATGCAGTTTTCGAATTAAACCGCGAGGGTGCCCGTTTGGCCCGCGAAGCTGCAGATACAATCTCGGCAAGGGATAAAAATCAACCTCGTTTTGTGGCGGGAGTTCTCGGCCCTACTAATCGGACAGCCTCTATTTCGCCTGATGTTAATAATCCCGGCTTTCGGAATGTTTACTTTGATGAATTAGTCGAAAATTATTCAGAGGCAGTACTTGGCTTGATCCAGGGCGGCGCCGACTTGATCCTCGTTGAGACTGTCTTTGATACCCTTAATTGCAAAGCGGCTTTGTTCGCTATCCAAGCTGTATCCGATGGATTTGATTTTGACGTTCCGGTGATGATCTCCGGTACAATTACGGATCAGAGTGGCAGGACACTAACGGGGCAGACAACGGAAGCGTTTTGGAACTCAATACGTCACGCGAAGCCATTTGCTGTAGGCTTGAATTGTGCTTTAGGACCAAAGGAATTACGACCTTATATTCAAGAACTTTCGAGAATTTCTGATACTTTTATTTCCTGCCACCCAAATGCCGGTTTGCCTAATGCATTTGGAGGCTATGACGAATCACCAGAGCAGATGGCAGAGGTCTTGGGGGAATTTGCTCAGTCAGGATTTCTAAATATTGTTGGTGGTTGTTGCGGAACCACTCCCGACCACATGCGAGCTATAGCGCAAGCCGTTAGAAACGTCACACCCCGTAAGGTACCGGAAATTGTTCCTGAACTTCGTCTTTCGGGTCTTGAGGTTCTGAATATTGGAACTGGCTCTCTCTTCGTTAATGTTGGTGAGAGAACCAATGTCACGGGTTCCGCGCGTTTTGCAAAACTGATCAAAAATAAAAATTACGAAACGGCGACAGAGGTAGCATTACAACAAGTTGAAAATGGTGCCCAAATAATCGATGTGAATATGGATGAAGGTCTCCTAAACTCCGAAGAGGCCATGGTCACATTTCTAAATTTGATTGCTGCTGAACCTGATATCAGTCGGGTCCCGGTAATGATTGACTCATCGAAATGGTCGGTTATTGAAGCAGGCTTGAAATGTGTCCAAGGTAAAGCAATTGTCAACTCCATCAGTATGAAGGAAGGAGAGGAAACGTTTATTGAACAGGCACGTTTGGTACGGCGTTACGGGGCTGCC
>Ga0310344_10001897_pt1 | contig 15808 bp, 12 predicted proteins | sample HC15DNA20200_MG_FD_203801 | JGI IMG/M metagenome (GOLD analysis project Ga0310344, IMG submission 203801) | Marine microbial communities from station ALOHA, North Pacific Subtropical Gyre - HC15-DNA-20-200_MG | ecosystem: Environmental > Aquatic > Marine > Oceanic | place: Pacific Ocean: North... | reverse complement strand
CTTCGCCTTCCGAGGAGCTGCCTTTGTAGTCGCAACGATGCCTGCGGCGTTCATTCCCTCGCCAGTTGGCTTGGCCTTACCCCCACCTCGCCGAGTCGAGCGATAGGCCAACGTGAACCTGATCTGCTCGCCCACCGGGTGGTAACTCCAAATCTCCGTAACAGAAGCTCCATTTTGTTCGCACAAACGCTTGGCAACATCAGAAGTCCCTGCCGGAACATACAGGTAGAAGGCCCCTCTAACCTTCGCGAAAGGGCCCCATTCAGCCATGGCCTCAAGGCGATTAACCGATTCTGCTGTCTCGACCTCGACAATTCCGTGTAATCGCCGCGGACTTCCTGTGTTGACGAGGACTAGATCAGGATAAAGTTCTCCACCACGGGTTTTAACACCTGTCGGCTCAGGCTCATCTCCAACGTTGGTGGAGACTGAGTAACGCCGACGGAGTCGCACCTGAAGTAAGCGAATCACGCGGTCGTGCTCGATTTGTTCACGAATTGGCCGTAAAACTACCGGACTCACAAAGCATCCCTCGGTTTTAAACCCTATTCAGGCATTCTCACTAAATAATAATCGTAGCCACTTAGCAATTCCTCTGTGACACTAGCATGAATCTCGATAGCCATTCAAACAAACGCTTCTCACGGAGCAACTTGACGGGGCTGCTTGTATGCCGGACAATCGGCCGGTCCGTGTTGGGATGAGACACTTTATCGATGATCCAGTGGCAGGATAGAACCAAGCTTTCAACACCAGAAGACATTAAGGCGATATGGTTGCTCAATGGCCTTCCTGGAAGGCGAAGTGTCCAATTAGGTCTAGGTCCTGCCCTGCAGGGCCACTGACAAACCCGAGGCCGCAACCATCCTGCAGGAGCTGACCACGTGAACAACCGCTTTATTCAGGCATGCCGCCAACAACCTGTTGACGCCACACCGGTCTGGTTCATGCGCCAAGCCGGCAGATACATGAGTGCCTACCGAAAAATCCGAGCCAAACACAGCCTTCTTGACATCTGCCGCGCGCCAGAGCTTGCTGTCGAGGTCACTCTTCAGCCCGTCGACGCTATCGCAGTCGACGCAGCCATCCTATTCTCTGACTTGCTGCTACCTCTCGTTCCAATGGGAATCCCTTTTGACTTCCAACAGGGAGAGGGCCCTGTTATCCACGAACCCATTCGGTCGACCGACCACATCAAGCGGCTCCACAAATTCGACCCTCGCGAGGACCTAGCCCACGTCATGGAAACAATAAAGCTGCTAGCGTCTCCTCTGAGGGACCGTGTCCCTTTAATTGGGTTTGCTGGTGCTCCTTTCACCCTAGCCTCTTATGCGATCGAGGGAGGGTCCTCCAGGAACTACGCCCACACAAAAGCTCTAATGTACGAGCACCCTAAAGCCTGGCATCAACTAGCGGATCTATTTGCCTCCATAGTCAGCAACTATCTAAGCGCGCAAATCGAAGCAGGAGTCCAAGCTGTTCAACTGTTTGATTCCTGGGTAGGCGCCCTATCGCCACAGGATTACTCTGAGTTTGCACTTCCCCACACTCGGAAGATCTTTGAGAACCTAAGCAAGCATGATGTGCCCACGCTCCATTTCGGCACAGGTACTAGCACGCTTTTACCACTAATGCGGCAGGCGGGAGGTAATGTAATAGGGCTAGATTGGCGTATTCCCTTGGATCACGGCTGGACCCTTGTGGGCTACGATCGCTCCGTCCAGGGAAATCTTGACCCAACAATGCTACTTGGCCCGACCGAGCGCATGCTCCAGGGAGCCCTTGATGTTCTCAGAAGGGCCAACGGCCGATCCGGCCACATTTTCAATGTGGGACACGGAATACTTCCAAATACGCCACTTGAACATGTCCAATTACTCGCAGACTTCGTGCATCAGCACACGGAATGACCTATTTCGTTCTGCCATGCTTAGGATCTAATGGCTTCTGTTGACGTTGCAGTTATCGGTGGGGGGGTCTCCGGCTTGGCCGTAGCCTACGAGTTGCATCGTCGTGGCGTGCATTTTGCCTTACTTGAAGCTACTCCCCGTTTGGGAGGGGTCATTCGAACCGACCACATCGACGGTTTCACCTTAGATGCCGGACCTGATTCTTTATTGGCTCAAAAACCAGCCGGTATTCAGCTTTGTGAGGAGCTCGGCCTAGAGAACCGACTAATTTCAACTCTCGAACCCAGAACAGCTTATGTACTCCGACAGCGATTGCACCCAATCCCAGCCGGTTCGGTGATGGGTGTCCCAAGCACCTTCATGCCTTGGGTTACCAGTTCCCTCCTGTCTCCCAAAGCTAAACTCCGCATGGCTCAGGAACTCTTTTTACCACCGGGAAATGCAAGCCAAGAATCTGTCGGACAATTCTTTAGGCGCCGGTTTGGACAGGAAGCCGTAGATTACCTCGCCGAGCCTTTATTAGCCGGTATCCACGCCGGGGATGTCGAAAAACTCTCCATCGCAGCCCTCTTCCCTAGGCTTGTCGAAGCCGAACAAAGCCACGGTAGTGTGATTAGGGCCCTGCAACATCAACGGAAACGACCGGTATTACCAAATCAGGGGATGTTTCGTTCTCTAGCTGGAGGCCTAGAGGAACTCGTGCAAACTCTAAGAATGGCGATACCATCCGAGGCCATCCGAGTTGATTCGCCGGTCATGGCCATCATCGGCCCATCACCCTACACTCTGCAAGTCCGTTCAGCCAGGCGACTCATCGCCCGAAGTGTCATCTTGGCGACTCCGGCTCACTCCGCGGCAGGTTTAGTTAAGCACCTCGATGAACGGCTTGCAGCGCTTTGCAGGGAGATACCTTACACATCCTCTGTAACCGTCCTATTAGCCTATCCAAGATCGGCGATCAGGAAGCCGAAACCAGGTTCAGGCTTCGTGGTACCCCGGCTAGAGCCCAACATCCCACTACTTGCTGGTTCCTGGGTAACATCAAAATGGCCCGACCGAGCCCCTGAGGACTTCGTCTTGCTGAGGGGATTCCTGGGAGACGTCCGCAACCCCGAAATTCTAGAATCCTCCAGTGACGAGTTGGTCACTCGAACCCATCATACATTCGCCCAGCTGCTCGATATTAATCAGAAGCCAGTCTTGAGCCGTGTGTATAGATGGCAACAAGCCAACGCCCAGCATAACGTCGGACACATTGGCAAAATGGAAGCGATCGAGCACCGCCTGAAACGGCTGCCTGGCGTTTTCATCACAGGTGCCGGTTTTCGAGGAACAGGAATACCCGACTGTGTGAGAGACGGGAGAAAAACAGCAGTTCAGTCCGCAGAATGGCAGGCCGAATGTGCATAGGCGTCAGCCGGCACCTCATGTCAAGAGGTCCCAAGCGAAAGATCTAGCCCCCACTAGGGGCAGATGAAGCTTTCTTCGATGAAGCTTTCTTCGATGAAGCTTTCTTCGGTGAAGCTTTCTTCGCTGCTGCTTTCTTCTTGGCAGCCCCTTTACGCCCTCGGGAACGGGTGGGAGGGGCTGGCTCACTTGAAGGCTCGAGTTTAGCCAGCCTGATCAAGAATTTTCGGGCTGTGCCGTCGTCGAACTGAATACGGACGAAAGCATCCTCTACAGCGATAATCGAACCAAGTCCGTAGGTAGGCTCATGGACTCTTGCCCCCACGTCTAAGCGCTTCATACTAAATCTTTCCTTCGACTTGTTAACATTTCTGCCGGGACCAAGGGGCGTGCAATCGAGCTAATCTCAATGTTATCAAAAGTTTATCGCTTCCGTCAAGATAGCACCCAGACGAGGTTCTCCGAACACCGAGTCAGGCGACAGAGGTCTGCCGCCTCGCTCGGGACCGCACCGAACCACACGAGGCCATGTCAGCGCTGATCATTTTTCCGAGGTCCTCCATTGCAAGGACCCTTTAAGTCCCAAGGCATCTCCCCTCACACCCAACAGTCCGATCCCCTCCACAATCCCTAGTGTTCGCCCGGTCAGTTCTCAAGGTGCTATTATGCTGCCAAGTCTAAAAACTGATTTCTTGTAATCTTGCATATCAACAATACTCTGGAGTCATTCTCGATGAGCTATTCGAAATCTCAACTTCTGTTCGGAATCACCATTACTGCAATGGTTGGATGCGGAGGGGGCACCGCACTTGACCCAGAGCCTACAGAAGAGCCTACAGAAGTATCCCCGTCACCTGATGCTCCATCCCCTATAGAAATATTGGGTGGCGGCGTCGCTACCCCTGTTCACGAAGGCCAGGCCGGTAGTCCGCACGTTAAAGTTGACTGGGAGGTCGATAGTGCCAGCATCTCCATCACCTATGGCCGTCCATTCTTGCGAGGTCGCACAGTCGGAGACACCGTAGAGCCTCTCGATGGCTCTGTGTGGAGGTTAGGAGCCGATGAAGCAACAACCCTCAACACCAGTAGTGACTTAATGGTCGGCTCAGCTCATGTGCCAGCAGGCGAATACACACTATGGACTCTCACAACTGGTGACACCACCGAACTCATCATTAACAATGAGACCGGCCAATGGGGCACAGCATATGACGAGAGCAGAGACCTTGGACGCACCGCCATGACCGTCTCGACACTTGACATTCCTGCCGACCAACTGACCCTAAGCATTGAAGACAGTCAACTACGTTTCGAATGGGGGAATATGGTTGCTTCGGTTCCCATCATGGTTCACTAACGTCACATAGGCACCCTCCCGTATTGAGGAGGAATCTTCTATGGCAAACTTATTTCGAATATCCCAAGATCCGGGCTCCTGACGAAATCTGCTTCGGTGTTATAGCAATCAACCATTCGGCCAGAGCAACACAGTCAGCCAGGTTACGGTTAATTAACGACACTATTGGCCAGAAAGAAATCAACATACCCCGACTCTGCGTCGTATTCTAGCCATAGATCGGCCGTTACGCCGCGGAGGTTAAGATACAGTGCCTTTTGGAATCTCAGTTAAAGGTAACAATAGCTCAACGGGCCGCTAGCTCAGTGGTAGAGCACCTGACTTTTAATCAGGGTGTCCCGCGTTCGATCCGCGGGCGGCCCACCATTAAACACCAATAAATATAACTACTTACGGCCGTCCTGAAAACGGGCGGCCGTTGTGGTTTTGGGCTGGGGGTCCGCAGGGGGGCCTTTGAGCAAAGTTTCGAGGGGCCGCAAGATATAGCTATCCAGGGTGCATAATCCTCGGCTAATTATCCCGACGGTATCTGTATCGCATTGCTCTCCCCGTCGCGTCACCGCGCAAGCCTCAGTTTCGTGGTGGGATCGCCTGCGGTGCGATTGAGTCCCTTTATCCTCCTCCGCAATTCACCTAAATCTGGATTCACATCTATCAATACCTAGTTGAGAAAGTTGAATCCTCATTTCAGAACCGTAAAGCTATTTATAATCTGTATAGTAATGGCCTAGACCATCCGGGTACTTCCGCTTTTAGGCCGCTGCGAAGAGGCACCCCAAGGTAAACCGGAGGACCAGTAACGTGAGCCTACAAAACTGCCTGATCTGCATCGTAGGCGCCTTGACGGTCTCTAGTCTAGGCGCCGCTTCCCAAGACACCAGACTGCTTGATGCCGCAAAATCCCCAAACCGAGCTCAGGTAGATACCCTGCTTGCCGAACAGGTCGACCCTAACGTCCCTCAGGCAGACGGCGCCACCGCCTTGCACTGGGCCGCTTACTGGAACGACGAGGCGATGGCTAATTCACTCATCAGCGGTGGTGCAATAGTCAACGTGGTTAATGACTTCGGAGTCACCCCGCTTTGGCTGGCCTGCCTCAATGGCAACTCAACTATGGTCAAGAACCTTCTGGACGCCGGAGCAGAGCCCAATGCCGCTCTTCCATCAGGCGAAACACTCTTGATGACAGCTGCCCGCAGCGGTTCGGCTGAAGCCGTCAGGCTACTGGTAGCCCACGGTGCCAACTTGGACGCTCAGGAACATTCAAGAAGCCAAACAGCCCTCATGTGGGCCGTCGCCCAGCGTCATCCAGAAGTCGTAAAAACATTGGTTGACCTAGGAGCTGACATTCACATCCGTTCAGCTTCTCGACCCAGACGAATCCACACAAGAACCGCAGGTTTCAACCCGTCTGGTGTAATCGATGTTATCCAAGGAGGCTTTACTCCTCTGCTGTTTGCTGCCCGGTCGGGCGACATTGAATCAGCAGGATATTTAGTCGCAGAAGGTGCCGACGTGAACGACACGTCCTTCAGTGGAACTAGCGCCCTGGTCATAGCGGCCCATAGCGGCCACACCCGACTCGCTGTGTTCTTGCTAAGGCAAGGTGCCGATGCAAACGCTAGCGATGCTGGTTACTCAGCTTTGCATACCGCAACACTACGGGGCGACCAACTACTCGTTAAGGAACTCCTCTCTCAGGGAGCCAACCCAGACAGTGTGATCGAGAGAGGGAGCCCCGGCCGACGCAATAGCCCGGATTACGTGCTCCAACATGATGTGATAGGCGCGACGGCCTATTGGCTGGCCGCCCAGTGGGCCGAACCAGAAATTATGCGAAACCTAGCCGATCACGGCACAGATACACACATAGTTATGCCAGACGGGAGCACTCCACTGATAGCGGCTATACGAGCCAGACGGCGTTCCGAACCCGGCCTCACCTCAAACCAAACCGAAAACGAAAGTCTTATCCTTGACGCCGCCAGCGTGGCCATCGCAGAAGGTGCAGACCCTAATGCATCTGATGAGACAGGAAATACTGCCCTCCACATCGCGGCCTCCCGTCGACTCGACGCCGTTATCCAATTACTGGTAGACAACGGTGCGGACCTCAATATAGAAAACGACGAAAATCAGACACCCCTAACTCTAGCGGATGGACGGGATAGCGCCGAGAACAGCACGATCGAACTTCTACGGAGACTCGGAGAAATTACCCACTAGGAGACCGCCGGAAGAACAAAAAGGGCATCGGCGACCTATAACGACCTTGCTAGACTCTGAGGATAGAGACCACCAACGTGCCTAGCCTAGACCCCCGGCAACGGCTCTAAAGGTAACCGGCCATCGCTCTCCCCGATCTTGTTCACTGGCACTCCAAGCTTGGCCATCAGCGATACCAAGAGATTGGGCATCAACGGGTCATCCGGATAACTAAGATGACGCCCACCCTTCAGCTGCCCACCACACCCACCTAGCAACAGAACTGGCAGGTCAAGGGGGCTATGCGAGTTACTGTCCGACATACCACCGCCATACAGAATCAACATGTTGTCAAGAAGCGTTCCATCACCATCCGCAGTAGACCCTAGTTTCGCCAGGTACTCGGCGAATAGAGATACGTGGTAAGTATTGATCTTTGACATCAGAGCAATTTTTTCAGGATTGTATTCGTGATGTGACAGTGGGTGGTGCGCGTCCGGCACACCGATATCAGTGTAGGTCCTAGAGCTCACCTCTCGGCCAAGCATAAAACTACTCACTCGCGTCAAATCCACCTGATGTGCCAATACTTGGAGATCGAACATCATCCTTACGTGCTCAGCAAAAGTTGCAGGAATACCCTCCGGCTGCTCAACCGACGGCACCTCATAGCTTTCCCGCTCTTCAGCCCTTTGAATTCGCCGTTCAATATCTCGAACCCCTTCTAGATATTCATCAATCTTCAGGCTATCAACAGGCCCGATCTCCCGTCGAAGCTCTGCAACCTTACGGGTTACTGAATCAAGAATCGACCGGTCACGCTTCATGCGCTGGCGCCTCGTCTCTGGGTCGGTGCTACCACTGTCGCCGAACATTTGCTCAAACACCAGTCGCGGATCATTCTCCATCGGAAGAGGCGTCGTTCGGCTACGCCAACAGATCGTGTTGGTATAGACACAACTATGTCCTCCACTGCATTGGCCAGCGTTAGCCCTACTATCAATGGCAAGCTGCAGCGAGGCCAATTCCGTCTCCCGCCCATACTCCCTCGCTAAAAGCTGGTCCATCGAGATACCCGCAACCGGAGCGGTCTCGCCAGCCACCCCAGCGGCACCAGTTAGAAAAGTTGTGGAAGCGCCGGCATGGGCGGGTGTCCAATACCCCCTAAGTCCAGACACCACGGTCATTTGATTCTTGAAGTCCTCCAGCGGGTGCAGGATCGGTGTCAGCTCAAAGCCAATCCCCTCCTCCAGCGGCGTCCAATACTCCATAGCGATGCCATTGGGCACATAAACCGCTCCAAAACGCCTTTTCGGGCTGGCAGCAGTTTTCGATAATGCCGACAGTGCGGGTACCATCGCATCCAGAAGTGGCAGGGCTAACGCTGTACCCACCCCACGTAACACAGTCCGCCGTGACAGCGCCCTTTTGAAGATAGTCATTGGATTCAACTCTCAATACCCGTCAAGAAAATTAACCTCGGATAGACCCCCCGCCCAAACAAAGCCACCTAAGGCAACTCGGTCGACCCACTACCCCCAGACCGCCTCCATTGGAAGGGTACGCTCTCAACAATATTTACAACTAGTGAGGACCAGCTAAAACCATCTAGCGCGGCCTTCCGAGTAACCTGCCGGACCGAGGGCTGGTCATAGTATTCAAGCCCCCGCCCAAGAGCGTAAGACATTAGCTTGTCGATAACGGTACCAGCGAACTCCTCACTTCGACCCATAAGAACCGACCGCAACCCTGCTGGACCCTTAAATGTCTCTCCGCTAGGCATTCTGGCCGAGGCATCGATGGGCTGGCCCGCTTCGCCTATGCCACGCCAACTTCCAATCGCATCAAAATTTTCCAACGCAAAACCCAATGGGTCCATCGGCGCGTGACAACTGGAGCACACGGGGTTGGCCCGATGCCGCTCTAAACGGTCTCGGACCGATGCTGGTTCCCCTGTCTCTGATCGGTCTGGCAATCCTGGCACATTTGGTGGCGGTTCAGGCGGGGGCGCACCCAAGACAGTCTCAAGCAACCACTTCCCCCGTAGAACCGGTGAAGTCCTGTTCGGGTGGGAAGTCACCATGAGCAAGCCTCCATGCCCCAGCAAACCTCCCCGGGGATCTTCACTCTTGAAGGTTACTCGCCTGAAACGGTTTCCATAGACTCCCGAGATTCCATAGTGCCGAGCCAGACGCTCGTTTACAAAAGTGTAATTTGCATCCAGCAGGTCTAGAATACTCCGGTCTTCGCGGATGGTACTCTCGACAAACAACTCGGTTTCCCGCCGAAAAGCTTCTCGAAGATTTTCATCAAACTCCGGATACTCTGCTGACTCACGCTGCTGAGAATCAAGATTCCTTAGGCGCAGCCATTGGCCTACAAAATTGTCAATCAGAGCACCCGATCTCTCGTCAGCAAGCAGCCGACGAGCCTGCCGTTCCAGCTCAGTCCGATCGCTAAGCTCACCGCGGACCGCAACCTCTAAAAGTTCCTCATCCGGGACACTACTCCATAAAAAAAATGACAATCTGGATGCCAGTTCGAGATCGCTGAGACGATAGGGCGACCCAGGTTTGATACCCTCAGGGTCGCGCTCTATACGGAAAAGAAAGTCGGGGTCAACAAGCATCCGCTCAAGGGCAAACTGGACACCATCGTCGAAGTTCCCGCCATCAATCCCTGCGCGATAAAATTCCATCAACACATTGATGTCCGTTGCCGATACGGGACGACGGTAAGCCTTCCGTGCCAGTTTAGTAAGAATTCGCCTGGCGCAGGCCTCCGAATCCGCCCTGTCTTCCTCTACATCTGGCCGGCACACAAAGACAGCACGCCGACTCGCAGTGTCACCAGGCCCATCAACTGAATAGGGACCACCAATAGCGACCTGTTCAACAGATGCATTCTCGTCATAACGCTCATCCACAAACCGGCCGTATCCTCGGTTACGGGGTTGCAGTTCGCCCTCTTGCTCAGACAGTCCTCTTACAAACGAAACCCCGACCAAGCGATGACCGGCCTTCGCGGGGAATCGAACTTCCAAGCCGGCATCACCCGTGTTCATATAAAACTCCCACTCTGAGTCACCGGCGATGTTACCGGAAAAACTCAACGGGGCCATCTGTCCCACCGCCTCGGCGTTACCAACCTGAAAACGCCGCACTGGTTCTCCATCCAATCGCACATCGAGCTCTTGGAGGGCCGAGAATCCTATGATGTAGTCAGAAAAATTTCTTTGCAGACGGATCTTTATCGTGTATTCCCCGTCAACTGGAAAGTAGTGTCGAATCGCGACTCCACCGCGTGACCCAAAAGACAGAGCCTCGTCCTGCTGGTTGTCTTGCAGCATTCCTGGATGCACACGATAGGTAGTCACCGACGGGCCTACCGGCGGAATACCAACAGCGAGACGACTAATACGTCGAGCCGCCCCTAGATAACGCGACAGCAAGTCAGGTGAGATCGAAAGCAACTCGCCATTGTTGTCAAATCCGTGCTCATAGGTATTGTCTGCAGGCAGGAGGGAGCCGATATCCACCTTGATAGCCAGTAAGTCCCTAATGGTAGAGTGGTACTCAGCTCTGTTAAGACGATGGAACGTCCCTCCTCGTCCCGGGTTCGGGCTAGACAAACCGACCGCGTCGATCTCTCGCTCCAACCAAGAGGTTGCTGCGCGGTAAGTCGCATCGTCTGGCCTTGGCCTACCTCCTGGAGGCATAGTCTGCGCGTGCAACTTCACCAACACCCGCTCCCAAATCTCAGCATCGGCACTCACCCGACCCAAGTCCATTGTGTCGAACGCAAGTCCAGCGGTTCGAGTGCGATCATTGTGGCAACCAACACAAAACCGAGCAAGCATCTGACGCGTAGTCTCCGACGACCCGGACACCGGTGCAGTTCGTTCTTGGGCACCGCCCAGCTGCGGCCAGCAGACAGCTCCCAAGAGCCCAAAAACAACCAAGTACGTTCTTGTCACCACCAAAATTCTGACCAACCTCTTATACCCCCAGTCGGCTCGCTTCGACAGCACGGCCGGTAGCCGAACACGCAGCCAACCAGCCAATCAAGTGTCCTCAGTGCAATGATAGCCCCGAAAGTCACCCACAGGGGCCAACACCACAAGCTTTTTATTCACCAACTGGGACACAACTTAATCGCAGCCCATTCGACTAACGCTGCACACCTAAAATGGCTCGGCCCATCCTAATCTCGCCGGCGTCTCGAAAATCCAAGTACACTAGCCCCATGCAGACGGTCCAGAGGAATCATAGAACACTAAGGCTCCTGCTCAGGATTGGTGGAGGATCCATGCTTCCAGCAATAATCTTCGTAGTTGCACCACAGTCCTGGATGTCTTCGATTCATGCTGCTCTTGACCTTGGCCAGCTACCAACCGCTCCCATAGTAGGCTATCTAGCTCGCTCCACCTCGGCGTTTTACGCCATGTTCGGGGGACTGTTAATTGTGACTTCGTTTGATTTCCCAAGATATCGAACCTTGCTTATCTACTTGGGTTGGGTGACATCAATCTTCGGTATTGTCCTTTTAGGAATAGACTGGTTGGAGAACATGCCACTGTCCTGGACCCTCTCGGAAGGCCCTTTTGTCCTTATGTTTGGACTAGCCATACTGAGCCTCTCGATCCGTATCGAGACTACATAGGCCAACGCCTGTCTCATCCTTGAGCGAGAAGAGTATCCACTGACAACCGATAAGAGCCATGGCTCTCCGAAAACTAGGGTCACTCGAACTCTCATCGAGCTTAGACATTACAACGCCACAGTTAAAGGCAGCCGATAGGTCATACATCCCAAGTTTTCCATTCTCAGGAGTCAAATGACCAGGCTAGTTTGGTCGTTCTAGCAGTCAGTGAACTAAAGGAACAGTTATGCCTACCTCCAAGATCACCCGTCGCCAGCTAATGGGAGGACTTTCAGTTAGCCTGACCTCAACAGTCTGGCCACCGACCCCTGCTACAGGCGGGGAATCAACGCTCACGCAAGCCAATACCATGGGCCCATTACCGCCTAACGTCTTACCGCAGGGGCTACGATCTAGATTTGTCAGTAACGTTAATGGACTTCGTATGCACGTCTTGGAGGCCGGCTTCGAAAATCCAGGAAGACCAGCCATCCTACTCCTGCACGGCTTTCCGGAATTGGCCTTTAGTTGGCGGAAGTTGATGCCCAGCCTCGCCGCCAGTGGCTACCACGTCATGGCTCCAGACCTCCGAGGCTACGGTCGCACCGACGGCACTAATGTCGCCTACGATGACGACCTGCATCCGTTTCGAATGCTAAACGAGATTAGAGATATGCTGAATCTCGTCTCCGCATTCGGCCATCGCCGTACCCATCTCATCGGCCATGACTTTGGTGCAATTGTCGCTTCATGGTGTGCAATCGCCAGGCCAGATATCTTCCATTCTGTCGTGCTCATGAGTGCACCTTTCGCAGGCACAGCCAGGCTGCCGTTTGACACCACCCGACAGGCGCCCAACTCCACAACCTCAGCTCCTGTCCCTGACATTTATCAAGATCTTGCCGACCTGAACCCACCGCGAAAACACTACCGAAGTTTCTACGCCTCGCGTGGCGCCAACGAGAACATGTGGTCTGCCCCCCAGGGAGTCCACGCCTTCCTGCGAGCCTACTACCACATGAAGAGCGCCGACTGGCCCCACAACCGACCACAACCGCTCCAAGAGTGGTCTGCTGCAGAGCTGTCCCGCCTCCCTCATTACTACGTGATGGAACTCGACAAAGGAATGGCAGAAACTGTGGCATCTCGTATGCCGTCTAGTAAGGAGATAGCCGCCTGCGCGTGGCTACCAGACGCAGAACTTAGAATCTACAGCAGCGAATACCAACGAACCGGATTCCAAGGGGGATTGCAGTGGTACCGAAGCAACACCTCCGCGTCTTCGCTCTTTGGTCGCACTGGCATCAACAGCGACCTTGAGGTATTCGCGGGGCGCTCAATCGATCAACCTTCGTTATTCCTATCAGGAACAAGCGACTGGGGCATCTACCAGCGACCCGGAGCCCTCGAACAAATGCAGTCCAGCGCGTGCACCGACCTCAGGGGGATACACCTGATCGAAGGTGCCGGTCATTGGGTTCAGCAAGAGCAACCAGAGGAGGTCACCAGGCTAGTTATTGAGTTTCTCCGTCAGGTGTAAAGCCAAGCAGGTGTGAATCCTATTGGAGTCCTAGAAGCCCTATGCTTCTAGCAACCATCAGGCGGCTACTGCAGGAAACTTGCCAAAGGTCTCCGGCGGCGGCCGCCGCGATTTGGTATCGCATCATCCACTGCTGGCAAGGCAGACTACGTCCTACCGCCTGCCGTCAGAGTCGAGGAACCGCTCATTCCGTAGCGCATGTTCCATCGCGTAGTTTCCCTCGTGACAAGCAAATTCGTAGATAACGCCAGTGCCTGGCGCTGGCCGCATAAACATGCGTGCTGTCCAAGGCTGCACCCATGTAGCAGGGTCATTTATTGTGTACTCATACTGCAACATTTCTGGGCCTACCCGGGCAAACCGCTCAGTTATCTTGGTATCAACCGTCGACCCTCTAACCCCACGTTTGAGATTGGTAGTTTCGACCACCAGGGTGTCACCTTCCCAACGCCCCACGGAGCTTCCGGTATTGCTAACTGGGCCGGGTTCGCCAGGTGCCACATCCCCAATTGGGATGATGCGAGTTTCGTGGTGCATCTCTATTTGGATGGCCACGTAATCCGCACTCTGGAAAATCTGATAATTACTGTTGTAGCCTCGCCCACTCAATACCGCACCAGCACCACGACAGCGGATAGCTGGGTCGACCGACGCCACTTCCTGAGCCAAGGTCAGGCGACCATCTGGACCAGGCTCATTACGTTCTGCCAGCTGTCGTTCTACCCGTGCCTGGGCCGAAGCTGTGCGATCCGGCAGCCGTCCATTCACAGGGTCGACAATTAGTGAGGTGCGATTATCAAACCAGCGATCAATCATCCAAAATTGATTGTAGCTCCTCGTCGACCGCCGGGTAGATCCACCACCAGCCGACCGGTCCTCCGCGGGCTGTTCAAGCGAGGCCAGCGCCCGAATAAAGGGCGTGTCCCCAAATACGGCGTCACCTCCGACACGGTCGTACTCGACCGCGTACGCCTGCATAGCCGCCACTTCTTCGTCCGTCAGTGTCGCGCGGTCACCCAAGTCATCCGGGCGTTGAAACGGTGTGGCAGAATCGTTCGCCCAGATACCCTGAAGGTCTGGGCGGCCATCGGCCGTTCGGGGCACACTCCAGCCTTCGGGTGCCTGTCCAGCCAATGCCCAGGGGCCCCCTGTCATAGCCGCCACTGCCACCATTGCTGCCATCATGACTTGCTTACCCATTTGACCTCCCCCCAACTGCTTGACTAACAGAAGAAATGGGACCTTGCCCTTCGAACCAGACCCCACGACCAGACCCGATCGATACTATTGTTCGATCAGTGGCTGGGGCACTATGATAGACCAAGATTCTGTCTCATGCAGCAAAGGTCCATTCGCTTGTAGCGGCACTGTTAGCTCAAAGCAGCGTAGAAAGGTTGGGACATGACAAGACGCCTACTGGAATCACTCGCCATGCTGATTGCCTTTGTCACAATCCTGGGAGTTCTACACCTCAGCACAGTCTCGATGAACGGCCAAACCGGCCAGCTTACAGCCTGGGGACACCCCAACCTGGAAGGCATCTGGCTTGATGTCTACGCCACCCCATTTGAGCGAACCCCTGAGCTCGGCAACCGGGAGTTCACGACCCCAGAGGAGAGAGCCGCTCGAGACCAAGCTCTTCGAAATAGTGCGGGTCGTGACCGTCGAGGCCCAGCCGGAAGCCCACAGGATGTGTCTGGAGCGTACAACGCTGTCTATACCTCTGTTAAACCGACGGGCCCCCGCACTTCACTCGTGGTCGACCCGCCGAATGGACGTATTCCCAGTCTTACCATAGAGGCTCGAAGAGCCAATGAGAACAAACGAGCCTGGCGGGTCATGCTCATGAGGAACACCCCCACTTGCGAGCAGGGTGCGGCAGCCTGCGAGGGCGGACACTACGGCACGCCATCTGTGCGCCGATTCTCGGTTCCCCCTTTTTACAACACATTGCGAATGAACCGCCACGACGGTCCAGAAGACCAGAGCCTCGGCGACAGATGCATGCTTGGCACAACCCCAGACTTCAATGGTTTCCGGCGCATTACTCAGGGGGAGGATTCCATCTCAATCGGCTACGACACAGGGCAAGGACAGGGCTACCAACGCATTGTCTACTTGAACGGGACCCATCCCTCTAGCCGGGTCCATCTCCGCCACGGCGACTCCCGTGGCAGCTGGCAGGGCAACACCTTAGTCGTCGAAACGACCAACTTTTCTCAAAAATTTCCGTTTCGAGGTTCAAGCACCAACCTCAAACTTACTGAACGTTACAGCCGAATCGACGCCGAGACACTTAGCTACGAGGTGACGGTCGAAGACCGAACAGTCTGGACTGCACCATGGACTGTTCGGCAAGAGTTGAAGCGACAGAACGAACAACAAAACCGGATCTACTACGAACCCCGCTGCCATGAAGGCAACTATGGGCTCGCAGCGATGTTCATCGGCGCACGGCTTCGCGAGGAGGAATTTTCCGCCGGCCGCGGGCCAGACCCGTTTTCCCTGGATACCACCACAGGTGGTGGCGGTGCGAGGTAGAGCACATCAAGGCCCCTTTCGGATGTCGACTGCCGGCCGGTCCCTCGCTCCGGTGCAACACTGTCTGGGTGTCCCTGGATCCCACCAGACACCTGCGAGTGAAGCCCCAAGACGCTAACGAGAATGGCACTGCCCACTGACAGGACCTACATACAGGGGTTGACACCGACGGTTCAGGATCAGCTGAGCTCCCACCACCCAAATAAT
>Ga0310344_10001896_pt1 | contig 15820 bp, 13 predicted proteins | sample HC15DNA20200_MG_FD_203801 | JGI IMG/M metagenome (GOLD analysis project Ga0310344, IMG submission 203801) | Marine microbial communities from station ALOHA, North Pacific Subtropical Gyre - HC15-DNA-20-200_MG | ecosystem: Environmental > Aquatic > Marine > Oceanic | place: Pacific Ocean: North... | reverse complement strand
ATTTTCACTTTCGGGTTGCCGAGATAGCCATTCGTCTTGCTGAGCGAGTCAATGGCGCGCCGGATGCCCTGAGAGAGCGCTTCTTTCAACCCCCGCCCGATCTCGCCTTCGCTGAGCGCGGCGACCGCGCCGCCATCGCCGCTGCCCGGCAGCTTGACGCCCTCGATGAGCTTCTTGAGATCGAACGCCGAGGCACTCGGTACGAGGAGAACGCTGAGCAAAGTGAGCCGCCACAAGGCCCGCGCAGCGGTAGCCATAGGCAAGCTCCTCCTTGAATGGTTTTAACGAATCTAATTCGGGGCAGACACTACCACTCAACCTCCCGGTGAGCGAGGTATTGGCTTTGGTCGCTTGCTGATGGGGTAGCTGTCTCTCTCCGCCTCACGATTTCTCTCAAGGTATACTCCAGCCCAGCATTATCGAGGGACCGAGCTATGCAAGCCCAACCTGTCACGCTTGACGACAAGTACGAGCTGGAATCCGGACGCATCTTCGTAAGCGGTGTGCAAGCGCTGGTTCGCTTGCCCATGATGCAGCGTGCTCGTGACAAAGCAGCAGGTTTAAATACCGCAGCATTCATCTCTGGTTACCGTGGCTCCCCGCTCGGCGGCTATGACTTGAATTTGTGGCGCGCGCAACGGTTTCTCGACCGTAACCACATCAAGTTTCAACCGGGGGTTAACGAGGATCTCGCCGCGACGGCGATTTGGGGCTCGCAGCAGACGATGCTCTTTTCGGATGCAAAGTACGACGGCGTCGTGGGCATTTGGTACGGGAAGGGTCCGGGGGTGGATCGCTCGGGCGATGCCTTGAAGCATGGGAGCTTGGCGGGTAGCGCGAAGCACGGCGGTGTGATCTGCCTTGCGGGAGACGACCATGGGTGTAAGTCATCAACGCTGCCCCATCAGAGCGAACAAGCATTCGTGCACTACATGATCCCCGTCCTCAATCCTGCGACGGTCGACGATTACTTGGGTCTCGGGCTATACGGCATCGCTATGTCGCGCTTCTCTGGCTGCTGGATCGCCTTCAAGTCCATCTCCGAATCCGTAGAGACGACGTCGTCGGTACTCCTCGACCCCTTGGCGAGTGACATTGTGATCCCCGAGGAATTCCCGCTTCCCGAAGGCGGGTTGAACATTCGGTATAACGATGACCGCTTTGACCAGGAGCGCCGTCACATCGATGTTCGGCTTCCGGCTGCGCAAGCCTTCGTGAGGGCGAATCGGCTCGATCGAATTGAGCTCGATGCAAAGGACGCCCGATTCGGTATCGCAGCGCCAGGGAAGGCTTACCTCGACGTAAGGGAAGCGCTCGAACTGCTTGGCATCGATGAGGTGCGCGCGGCGGAGATCGGGATACGGGTGTACAAGGTCGCGCTGAGCTGGCCGCTCGAGCCGGAAGGCGCAGCCGAGTTTGCCGAGGGCCTCGAGGAGATCCTCGTTGTCGAGGAGAAGCGCGGTTTTGTCGAGGAGCAGCTGAAAAGCGTGCTGTTCAACCGGGCGGGTGCCGCGCGGCGCATCGTCGGCAAGCATGACGATACGGGCCGTCCACTGCTACCAAGCCACTATGTGATGAACCCCACAATGGTGGCGCGGGCTATCCTGTCGCGTCTGTCGCAGTTCACCGACGTGAGGGACATGGAAGCGAAGCTGGCGGTAGCGGAGGCATTGGACCGCGAGGCTACTTCAGATGCTCCTGCTTTGGTACGCAGCGCCTTTTTCTGTTCCGGTTGTCCTCACAATACCAGCACCCGCGTGCCAGAAGGCTCACAGGCGATGGCCGGCATCGGTTGTCATGCAATCGCCAAGAGCATCCCTGATCGAAATACCGAGTTGATCACCCATATGGGGGCAGAAGGGGCGCACTGGACCGGTCGGGCTCCTTTCACCGAGCGTGACCACGTGTTTCAGAATTTGGGTGACGGAACTTACTTCCACTCCGGTTTGCTTGCCATCCGGCAAGCGGTCGCGAGCGGCGCAAACATCACTTACAAGATCCTCTTCAACGACGCGGTCGCAATGACCGGCGGACAGCCCGTCGGCGGACAGCTCACCGCTGATCGCATCGCACGCCAAGTGGCCGCGGAAGGGGTAGAACGGGTGGTCGTTGTGACCGACGAGCCGGAGAAATACGGCTCGTGGATCGAATGGCCGAAGGGTACCCGAATCTATCACCGAGACGATCTCGATCGGGTGCAGCGTGAGCTTCGAGAGATAAAGGGTTGCACTGCGCTGGTCTACGATCAGACATGTGCTGCGGAGAAGCGTCGGCGCCGAAAGCGCGGTACCTTTCCCGATCCTGACAAGCGCGCGTTCATTAACGACCTGGTGTGTGAAGGCTGCGGTGATTGCTCCGTTGCGTCGAACTGCATCTCGGTGCAACCGCTCGAAACCAAACTTGGACGCAAGCGCCGGATTGACCAATCCAACTGCAACAAAGATTTCTCCTGCGTCAAGGGTTTCTGTCCGAGCTTCGTGACGGTTCACGGTGCGGAGCTGAGAAAGGCGCAGACGCCTGTCCTGGGTGACGCTGATGCGGTTGGGCCGTTACTGAACGCGCTGCCTCGCCCGGCACTTCCCCAAGCGAACCACGCCTACGGCATTCTCGTGACCGGCATCGGCGGCACGGGCGTAGTGACGATTGGTGCGTTGCTTGGCATGGCTGCTCACATCGAGGGGAAGGCAGTAACCGTGATGGACGATACGGGAATGGCACAGAAGAATGGTGCGGTCGCGAGCCATATCCGCATCGCTTCGAGCGAGGAGGCCATTCACAGCTCCCGGTTGCCGACCGCATCGACCGATTTGCTGCTCGGAGGTGACATTGTCGAGGCCGCATCGGCCGGGTCCATGGCCCGCTGTTCGTCCGATCGGACGCGGTCGGTGATCAATAGCAAGGTCGTCCCGCCGGCGGCGTTCGTCATCGATTGGAACGTCGACCTCGACGATCGGCGGATGGTGAAACGTATTGAGGAACGAAGCCGCGAGAATGGTGCCGACTTCGTCGATGCGTCCGCGCTCGCCACCGCGCTGCTCGGAAACTCGATCTCTGCGAATCCGTTCTTGATGGGATACGCATGGCAGAAAGGGCTCCTACCGCTCGAGCGCGAGTCGATCGAGCAAGCGATCGAGCTCAATGGTGTCGCGGTGGAAGCGAACTTGGGGGCGTTCAATTGGGGGCGTATCGCCGCCCACGATATGGATGCAGTGGAGGAGGTTGTGAAGCCGCTGGTCGGCGAAACCGATGACGTAACAGAGAACACGCTCGACAACATCGTCGCAGACCGCGCCGAATACCTCACCGGGTACCAGAACGAGGCCTATGCAGCGCGTTACCGTGCGCTGGTTGCGACCGTGCGTGATACCGAATTGGCGGTGACGCCGGGCACCGACCGGTTGTCCCGGGCGGTCGCGCGCAATTACTTTAAGCTGCTCTCTTACAAGGACGAGTACGAAGTTGCGCGCTTGTACAGCAACGGAGAGTTCACCGAACGGCTCGAACGCCAGTTTCAAGGTGACTATGAGCTTCGGTTTCACTTGGCGCCGCCGCTCATCGCGCGTCGCGATCCGGAGACGGGGCATCTAAAGAAACGCGAGTATGGTCCTTGGGTGATGAAGATATTCCCGGTGCTAAGCGGCCTGAAAGGGTTGCGGGGCACGGCTTTCGATATCTTCGGCTGGACCGAGGAGCGCCGGCGCGAGCGCGTGCTGATAACGGAATACGAAGCAATGGTGATGCATTTGCTCGGGCATTTGACCGAAGCGAACCATCACGTCGCCGTGCAGTGCGCGGAGGTGCCGGAGATGATTCGGGGATTTGGCCATGTGAAGCTCGCATCCATCGATGCGGCGAAGGCGAAGGAAGCCGAGCTCGTGACTATGTTCGATGCGCCGCCGCCGGCGGCGGATGATCTGCCTCGCGCGCAAGCGGCGGACTGACTCCATGGGTACGACGCTCGATACGCCGATCGACGGGCTGATACTGCGTGAGGCTGTCCCTGGCGACGAAGGCCAAATCATCGAGTTTATTCGAGGGCTCGCCGAATACGAACGTTTGGCGCATGAGATGGTTGCGACGCACGATGACATATCACGCTGGGCGTTTGGCCCCGATAAGGTGATCGACGTGGTGTTGGCAGACTACAAGGGTGCGGCGGCCGGGTTCGCGCTCTATTTTCAAAGCTTTTCAACCTTTCTCGGTAAGCCCGGCATCTATCTCGAAGACCTTTTCGTCAAACCTGAGCTACGCGGGAACGGGATTGGCACTGCGTTGCTCGTCTATCTCGCCAAGATCACGACTGAGCGAGGTTTTGGGCGGCTTGAGTGGTCGGTCTTGGATTGGAATACGCCCTCTATTGATTTCTATCGGAGCCTCGGTGCGGTGGGGATGGACGAATGGACCGTCAACCGGATGACAGGTGACGTACTCGGCGTGCTCGCCGAGCGCATGACATTCACGCGACGCTCGTGACCCGGCGGTGCAAGTACGACGCGATTCTTTGGGATAGCGATGGCGTGCTCGTGGACACCGAGCGTCTGTACTTCGAGGCGACGCGAGATGTGATGTTCGAGGCCGGTGCGACGCTTGATCTGGAGACTCACCACGAGTTTTCGCTCAGACAAGGGTTGGGGGCTTGGCATCTGGTGGAAGCGCTCGGCTATTCTGAAAGCGAGATCGAAGCGATGCGGGAGCGCCGGGACCGCACCCACGAAACGCTACTGGCGCGTCCCGGGCTCGGTATTCCGGGTGCGCTTGAGGTTGTCCGCCAGCTTTCCGGAACAGTGCTCATGGCGATTGTCACAAGCGCAAAGCGCATGCACTTTAGGCAGTCCCACAAGGACACGGGCATCGTGCCCCACTTGGAGTTCGTTCTCACCCGGGAGGACTATGGGCGATCGAAGCCCCACCCTGAGCCCTACCAGCTCGGCCTCTCGCGCATAGGAGTGGAGCGCGAGCGGTGTCTGGTGATCGAGGATACCGAGCGCGGGGTTACTGCGGCCAAAGCGGCTGGCTTGGATTGCTGGGTCATCGACAATGCGCTCTCGTGCCATGCCACGTTTGCTGAGGCAGATGCTGTTTTGCCTTCGATCTGGGATGTGCCGCGCGCGCTAGGGATTCAAAACGACCTTAAAGGGTAGAATTGCGCGACTTCCCGCACCTATCAAGGAGAGGATGAGCATGGGGACGACGATTCAGCTGACGGCTTCTGACGGTCATTCGTTCAACGCCTATCGGGCCGAGCCAAGCGGCGCCCCCAAAGGGGGTGTGGTAGTCATTCAGGAGATTTTTGGAGTCAATGCCCATATGCGAGAGGTCGCTGACGGCTATGCGCAACAAGGGTATCTGGCGATCGCGCCCGCGCTGTTCGACCGCAAGCAACGCGACCTCGAGCTTGGATACGAGCCCGACGATATCGCAGTCGGGCGCGATATCGCCTTTCCGCTGGGGTGGGCCGAGCCCGTTTTGGATCTTGCCGCCTCTGCAGCCGCTGCGAAGGAGGGCGGCAAGGTCGCCGCCGTGGGGTATTGCTGGGGTGGCTCACTGTCCTTCGTGAGTGCGTGTGAGGTCGATGTACAGTGCGCCGTTGGCTACTACGGTGGTCAGATTACCGCCTACATGGACAGTGGCGCGCAAGCCCAGCCTAAGGCTCCCACCATGCTGCATTTCGGGACGCAGGATGCTGGCATTCCGTTAGACGACGTCGAGCGGATCCGCGCAGCCTATCCCGGTGTGCCGGTCCATATGTACGAAGCGGGGCACGGATTTAACTGTGATCACCGTGGCAGCTACGACGAAGCCGCCACCAAGTCGGCCTTGGATCGCACCCTCGCGTTCTTTGCCGAGCACCTCAGCTGACCTGAGTTAGAGAAGACTACGCGAATCGTGAGCAGCAGGACCTTGGGATGACCCCGATTTCGGCCGTCATCTTTGACTGTGATGGGGTTCTCGTCGACAGTGAGACGATCGCGGTGCGCCTGTGGGTAGACATGGCACGGGAGCTCGGATGCGAGCTCTCGTTTCCCCAAGCGATGCGTCAGTTCAAAGGGGGTGCCATGGCGCGGAGCGTCGCCTGGCTCGAGTCTCAGCTAGGCCGCTCAGTACCGCATGATTTCGTAGAGAACTTTCGTGCCAGGCTTGGTGTGCGGTTTGAGCGCGAGCTCGAGCCGGTCGCGGGCGTCGAAACGGTCCTGGAGCGGCTTGCGGTCCCCTATTGCGTCGCATCAAACGGGCCGCGGGCGAAGATGGATGTCACCCTGACGGTGACGGGTTTGATGCCGTACTTTGAATCGCGGATCGTAAGCGCCTACGACATGGGGCGCTTCAAACCCGACCCGGGGCTCTTTTTGGCCGCGGCTGACTTGCTGAGCGTAGCGGCCGAGCGGTGTGCCGTCGTTGAAGACAGCTTGTCGGGGATCCACGCGGGGGTTGCGGCGGGCATGCGTGTGTTTGCTTACTCCGCGCGAGAGGAATTCGAGGCGCACCGAGACGCAGGTGCAGTGCCTTTTCATGCGATGCGAGAGCTACCTGCGCTATTGTTTCCTGAGCGTGAAGGTTGCGAATAGGCGCGGAACACGCCTGTGGGTTTGCCGGACCACCGAGTTCAGGGTGCCGTACGCATTGGTAACCGCGTGAGCGGCGACAGCGGCAAAGGCGCCTGCCTGCTGCTCACGGTAACCGAATTGTAGAGCCGAAACGGGTAGAATCGTGCGCCTCGTCAAACGCACAGTTGGAAAGGATGCAAGGATGAGCGACCAGCACCACGGCGCGGGAACGTATGGTGAAGCCCTTTCGGATACGCCGGAAATTCAGCAGATCCGAGATTCCGTGCGTGCATTGTGCACGGATTTTCCAGGCGAATACTGGCGCGAGCTCGATCGAGAGCGGCGTTATCCTACCGAGTTCGTCCAAGCGTTGACCGCGGCGGGTTTTCTCGCGTGTCTTGTGCCGGAACAGTACGGTGGGAGTGGGTTGGGGCTTGCTTCGGCCGCGGCTATCCTCGAAGAGGTCCAGCGTAGTGGCGGCAACGGTGCGGCATGTCATGCCCAGATGTACATCATGGGCACGATCCTGCGAAATGGAAGCCCTGAGCAGAAAGCCCGTTATCTGCCGGGCATCGCGAAGGGTGAGTTGCGCCTGCAGGCATTTGGGGTGACGGAGCCGACGAGCGGGACGAATACCCTTGGCTTGAAGACTGTTGCCGTGCGTGATGGCGACGAGTATGTCGTGAATGGCCAAAAGGTCTGGACGTCTCGCGCCGAGCACTCCGACCTCATGCTCTTGCTTGCGCGAACGACCCCCGAGGACCAAGTGGAAAAACGAACAGACGGTTTGTCTGTATTCCTCGTCGACATGCGCGAGACTTTGGGGAAAGGACTCACCATTCAACCCATTCGCACGATGATTAATCATTCGACCACCCAAGTGTTCTTCGACGACATGCGCGTGCCTGCCGAGAGCTTGATTGGGGAGGAAGGAAAGGGTTTTCGCTACATCCTCAACGGCATGAACGCGGAGCGCGTTCTCGTTGCTGCGGAGTGCATCGGTGACGCCCGATGGTTCATCGACGTTGCTACGGCCTACGCTAAGGAACGTGAGGTTTTCGGGCGGCCGATCGGTATGAACCAAGGTATCCAGTTTCCCATCGCGCGCGCTTACGCGGCGACCGAGGCGGCGGATTTGATGGTAAGAAAAGCCGCGGCGCTGTTCGACGCGGGCGAGAACTGCGGAGAGCAAGCCAATATGGCGAAGCTCCTTGGCTCCGAAGCGTCGTGGCAAGCGGCGGAAATTTGCTTGCAGGCACACGGGGGTTTCGGGTTCGCCGAGGAGTACGATGTGGAGCGAAAGTTCCGCGAGACACGGCTCTATCAGATCGCACCGATTTCCACCAACCTGATCCTGAGTTACGTTGCCGAGCACGTGCTCGGTCTTCCTCGTTCGTACTGAGGCTGCGAGACCGATGAGAGCGCTCGATGGTGTGCTGGTCGTTTCAATGGACCAGGCGGTTGCGGCGCCGTTTTGCGCATCGCGGCTCGCTGATGCCGGCGCGCGGGTGATCAAGGTTGAACGCAAGGGCGGCGATTTTGCTCGGGACTATGACCGGGTCGCGATAGGGCAGAGCGCATTCTTCGTCTGGCTCAACCGGGGCAAGGAATCCCTCGAGCTCGATATCAAGTCGCCCGAGGATGTCGCCTTGCTCGAACGAATGCTCGTGCGAGCAGATGTGTTTCTGCAGAACTTGGCGCCGGGGAGTATCGGGCGGATCGGTTTGACGCCCGAGCGTTTGCAAGCGCTCAACCCAAGGCTCATCACGTGCTCGATTAGCGGGTACGGTGAGGAGGGGCCGTACGCGGAGATGAAAGCATACGACTTGCTCGTACAAGCGGAGACGGGCCTGGCTTCGATCACGGGCACACCGGATGCGCCAGGGCGCGTCGGTGTCTCGATTTGCGACATCGCATCCGGCATGTACGCTCACACGGCAATCTTGGAAGCGTTGTACGAGCGTGAGCGTACCGGTCTTGGGACGCACATTCAGGTCTCAATGTTCGACGCCTTGAGCGATTGGATGACTGTTCCGTTGCTCTATCAGGAGCTAGGAGGCAAAGCGCCGGCGCGAACCGGTATGCACCATTCGATGATCGCACCGTACGGGGCTTTTGCCATTGGCGACGGCTCGGAGATCGTCCTCGCAATTCAGAATCAGCGCGAGTGGGTTCAATTCTGCGAGCATGTGATGCGCGATCCAGCCTTTGGCGCCGATCCGCGCTTTGAGACCAATGAATCGCGGTTGGCCAATCGTGGTGCCTTAACCGACGCGATTGAATCCGAGTTTGCTCCGTTGACCCGTGCCGAAGTCACCGAGCGACTTGGTGCGGCGCGGGTTGCCTATGGCGCGCTGAATTCGGTCGAAGCACTCTCGAAACACCCGCAGCTTCGACGCGACACGGTGCAAACCCCGAAGGGGCCGGTGGAGGTCGTTGCGACGCCGATTCGGCGCCATCGAAACCCCCACCAAGCAGGGGCGGTGCCAGCGCTCGGGGCGCACTCGGATTCGATCCGAGAAGAGTTCAACGAGTAGCTGCCGGCCCGAAGATTAGCGTTTCCGGATACGCAAGATCGCCCCACACCTCGATGTCACAAGCTGAGCAGGCTAGGGCACTTCTACCTCCGGTCCCAGGGCGTGTCGCCGATTTGCCAAAACGCATTTAGGGCACCATCCGTTTCGCCACTTCCTCCAGCATGACCTCCGTCGCGCCGCCGCCTATGGACTGGACGCGGGCATCGCGGGCCATTCGCTCGATCGGCGCTTCTCGAATGTAGCCAAATCCACCGTGAAATTGTTGGCATGTGTACATCACTTCGTTAACGAGCTCACCGCATAGCGCCTTCGCCATCGAGACCTCTTTCACGCAGTCGTCGCCTTTCGCGTCTCGCCAGGCGGTGTAATAGACGAACTGGCGTGCGGCCTCTACCTTGGCCGAGAGCATGGAGAGGCGTTGTCGAATCGTTTGAAGATCGAATAACGGGCCACCGAATGCCTTGCGCTCGGTCACATAGTCGAGGGTGAGCTCGATGGCCTTGCTCGCCTCACCCACAGCCTGCGCGGCCAAGGTGATACGCTCGTTTTGGAAGTTGTTCATGATGGCGTAGAACCCGCGGTTCTCTTCCCCGAGCAGCTGGCTCGTTGAAACGCGGCAATCTTGGAAAGAGAGCTCGGCGGTGTCGGAGCTCCGCCACCCCATCTTGTCGAGCTTTCTGCTTACCGTGAACCCTGGCGTGTCCCGATCTAGGATGAAAATGGAAACGCCGCGGGAACCTTTCACCTCGAGGTTGGTCTTTGCCGCAACGAAATAGACGTCGGCGAGCACGCCGTTGGTAATAAAAATCTTTGAACCGTTCAGGACGAAGTCGTCGCCGTCGCGGACTGCGCGGGTGCGTATCCCAGCCACGTCCGACCCGGCGTCGGGTTCAGTGACCGCCACCGCGCTGATTAGCTCACCTCGGGTAATACCCGGCATGTAGCGGTCGAGCTGCTCGGGCGTCCCGTAGCGCGCCAAATGCGGCGACGCCATGTCCGTATGCACGAGCACAGTGACGGCAAATCCACCGAAGGTGGAGCGCCCGAGTTCCTCTGACAGGATCACGGTGCCCATGGTGTCCATTTCGGCGCCGCCGTAGCGGCTTGGGTACCGGATGCCGAGGAAGCCAAGTGCTCCCATCTTGCATAGGACATCGCGCGGAACCTCGCCCGCTTCTTCCCACGCATCGCCGAATGGAATCACCTCCTCGTCGATGAAACGGCGAAGCGTGCTGCGAAAGAGTTCATGCTCTTCGCCGAAGTAAATTGAATCCATGGGGGCCTCCGTGCCCAATGTAGGCATGCAGCGGTGGAGAAATCATCTTAGCGCCGCTGCCGGACGCGAATCGAGCCCGCGGCGAGCCGGGCGGATTACGCTACGCGAGCCGGCTGCTGGCGGTGAGCAAGTCGTCGACTACGCGCTCTAGGTCCTTCACGGTGCTGCACACCCTCACCATGTTGCAGTAGGGCTGGTACCGGAGCATTTCCGAGTCGCCGGTACCCCAGAACGGCTTGGGCTCTGGGTTGAGCCAAATGACCCGTTTGGCCCGCTCGAAGATCTTCTGCATCAGCTCGGTTCTTGCTTCACCGTTGTTGTTGCGGGCGTCGCCGAGGATGACTACGGTGGTCTGTCGATCGATGAGGTCCATGTAGTCCGCTTCGATGTCGAGCAGGACCTGGCCGTAGTCCGTCGGACGGAAACCAATCTTTTCCAGGATGCTTGGCACCGCGTCGTCCCAGTCCTCATTGTCGAGCGTTTCCGTTACTTCCTCCAAGTGAGAGGAAAACGCAAATGCCCGCAAGTCGGAAAGCACCTCGTTGAGGGAGTACAGAAACAGCAACAGGAACTGCGCCGCGGCCGCCACGGATCCGCTGACGTCGCAGATGGTGATGATGCGGGGCCGGTCGATGCGGGTATACCGCCATGCCAAGCGGAAGGGTACTCCGTCGTAAGAGACGTTCAGTCTTATCGTGCGGCGCACGTCCAGTCGGCCTGACCGGGCGTCATAACGCCGTCGCGCGTGCCGGCTGGCCAGGCGCTTTGCCATGCGTTGTACGAGGCGGCGGACACGGGCGAAATCGCGCGGAGGAATGTTGTTGAGTCGTGCGTTGGCGAGAAAGTCCTCGCGCAGCCGCTCCGATGCAGGATCCGCGTAGAGCGCAATCTGGCGTTCGACGAGATCGCGTACTTCTTCCATGAGGCGGGCCCGGGCTGCCTCGAGTGCTCGCGCTCGTGCTTGGTCGTCCCCATCGCCGCCGTTGAGCGCCCGGATCTCCTGATCGAGCTCACGTAATCCCATCTGTTCCATGATGCGTCGCGTGAACACGCCCCGTTGCGTGAACAGGCGGACATTTGATACTTCGACCGCATTTGCCGCAGCAGCCATCGCGGCGGCGATTGCAGCCCGGTCTTGTGATAGGAGCAAGTCCGCTAAGCTCTGTGCATCCTCGGTTTCGGCCCCAGATGGTGGCGGGGTGCCGCCTGGCTCGGACTCGCCGTCGGGGTCGTTCCCCGCTTCCCCTTCAGCGCCGTCGAGACCCTCCACGCGAAAGAACATGTCGAAGCATTCTTCAAACCGCTCCTTCTCCTCTTCGGACTTGGCGACGGTCATCGCCAAGGCGTCTCTCAGCACGGTACGGTCGCGAAAGCCGACAAGGGACGCAGTCCGGTGCGCCTCGATGCTTTCGTCCAGCGAAACGCGTACGTCCATACCGCGCAGCGCCTTTAGAAACCGCTCTAGTGTCTGCTCCACGGGTCAGCCAGTACGACGTTAATGCTCTGTTAATGCCCTGGGGTGGGTCTGCTAGTTCGTCTTGGTACGAATTGCACCGAGGCCCGAATCTCGGGCGGATTGCGCGACGAGCTCATAGAGTTGCTTGTCGACGCTCTCGACGTCTTCTTCGAACTTGAGCAGCACACTCAGCGTGCTGTGCACCAGCTCGCGATCCAGCCGGTCGGCATGCATCAGCAGTAAGGTCTTGGCCCAGTCTATGGTCTCGCTGATAGACGGCAGCTTCTTCAAGTCCTGCGTCCGCAAGGCTTGAACGAAGGCGACGAGCTGCTTACGCAGCTGCTCGCTGATTCCTGGAACTCGCGTTTGAATAACGCGCTGCTCGAGCTTCGCGTCGGGAAGAGGGATGTACAGGTGTAAGCACCTGCGTTTCAGAGCGTCGCCCAGGTCGCGGGTGTTATTGCTCGTGAGAAAAACAATCGGCGGCGTTTTCGCGGTAACGGTCCCAATTTCCGGAATGGAGACTTGATATGCGGAGAGGAGCTCGAGAAGGAAGGCTTCGAACTCCTCGTCCGACTTGTCGATCTCGTCGATGAGCAAGACGCATCCGTGCTCTTCCTCGAGCGCCTTGAGAAGCGGACGCGGCTCGAGGAACTGTTCGGAGAAGAACACGTCACCAAACCCGTGCAGACGTTCCATGGCGGAGTGCAGATCGCTGGCGCCTTCCAGCACATCGCTCAGCTTGTCCTTCAATATCTGCGTGTAGAGAAGCTGTTTTCCATACTTCCACTCATAGAGCGCCTTCGACTCATCGAGTCCTTCGTAGCACTGCATACGGATGAGGGGGAGATCTAGGTAGTTCGAGACCGAAAGCGCGAGCTCGGTCTTGCCAACGCCCGCGGAACCCTCCACGAGAATGGGTTTTTCGAGATGGGTCGCGATGTATACCGCTGTGGCGATTTGCTGCGAGCAGATGTAATCGACCTCGGCGAGGCCATCGACGATGGTGTCTACAGAGTTCAGGCGCTCGTCGATGAGCTGCTGGACCTTCTCACTCATGAGTCCTCCAATGACTCGGTTTCGTTGCATTGCCCATGGCCCACCCTATCGCCTGGGCGCACCGCCAAGTCGACAATAAACCGAAGAGAAGGGACAGCCTCGAGCGCGAGAGCGCTTGCATTGTACACGTTGGATGTCCCAAGTTGCGACGGAATTCGCGCTCCGGGAACTAAAGTGGTGTTAGCGTCGTCCGACAATAAGAGTGTCACACCAGAGCATTCAGACTCGCCCCGCGTACCGCGTTCAGCTTGGACGTTTCGGGTCGGGATAAAGCGAACTTCGGGACTTGAGTGGAGCTAGTGATGGTTGGAAAGATTGTAGCGGCCTTGTGCCTTGCCTTGCCTCTGGCCACGTTCGCAGCGGGGAGCGATGACAGCTCGTCGTCGAGCGCGCAAGAGGAAGACTCAATGTGGAGTCGGGCCAAAGGACTCGTAGAGGGTGGCCGGTTCGAGTCGGCGATCCCCGTGCTTTTTGAGGTCGTTGGTCAAGAGGGCGAGCGTGCCGACGCCTATAACTTGCTAGGGTTCACTCACCGTAAGACCGGTAAGCTGGACGCGGCCCTCAAGTATTATAGAAAGGCGCTCGAACTCGAGCCTGGCCACCGGGGCGCTCACGAATACATCGGCGAGGCTTACTTGGAAATGGGCGACCTTGCCTCGGCCAAGACGCATCTCAAGTTTCTCGATAACGATTGCGTCTTCGGTTGCCGGGAATACGATATGCTCAAGGAATCCATTGCGAAGTTTGAGGCCCGGAATTAGAACGTCGCTATCGCGCGCAATGTCAACCGGGGTTGCGCCGGTTACGCATCCCGGCGGCCCTGAGTGTGCTCAGGGCCCGGGGCCGGCCCGCCGCGGTCCCTTGCTGCGAGCGTTCTCTCCGTCGTAGCGTTGCTAGCGGGCCTTGAACTCGGGCTTCCGCTTCTCATTGAAAGCCCGAACGCCTTCCAGGCGATCCTCGGTAGGTACGAGGCGGTTATAGGCTTCGAGCTCGAGGGCGTAACCGCTATGGAGGTCCACTTCTCGGGCAATCGATACCACGCGCTTTGCCCGCCGGGTGGACAGCGGCGCGTTCTCGGCGATGCGGGTCGCGGTGGCGAGCGTTTCATCGAGCAGCGCTTCGTTAGCGCACACTGTGTTGATCATTCCCCACTGAAGCCCGTCTTCGGCGGAAAACGGCAATCCAGTCAAGATAATCTCCTTGGCTCGTCGTTCGCCTACCGCGCGGGGCAGATTCTGTGTGCCCATCGCTCCGGGAATGATGCCAAGGGTTATCTCGGTGAGCGCAAACCGGGCGCGCTCCGCGGCATAGATGAAGTCGCAACACAGCGCTATTTCGGTGCCGCCGCCGAATGCCGCACCGTTGACCGCTGCGATCACTGGCACAGGCACCTCGAGAAGTGCGAGCATCGCTTGCTCGAAGATGGCGTGCTGACGTTGCCACTGGGCATCGGTCATGCCGTTGCGCTCTTTCAGGTCGCCGCCGGCACAGAAGGCTTTGTCTCCCGTCCCAGTAACAACGATACAACGCAGATCCCCTTGCTCGATGTAGATGTCCTGCCATAAATCACGCAAGTCGAGGCCCATTTGCGTATTCATCGCGTTGCGCGCCTCGGGCCGATCGAGGGTGACGACCATCACGTGGTCCGAGACGTGCTCTAGCTTCAAGGTCTCGTAGGTTTTCATCGTCCCGCCCGCCCCAGGATGTGATCGGAGATGATGCGCTTTTGAATCTCCGAGGTGCCTTCAAAGATTTTCGTTAACCGCGAATCGCGCCAGTAGCGCTCGACGGCATGGAGCTTGGTATAGCCGGCGCCGCCGAGCACCTGCAATGCCTCGCTGGTGACGCGTTCGGACATTTCGCTCGCAAACAGCTTCGCCATCGACGCCTCCTTGTCGCATCGTCGGCCTTGGTCAATCTCGTTGCACACGAAATGCAGCAGGTGGCGGGCGGCTTCGATCTCGGTGGCCATGTCCGCGATCTTGAATCGTATGGCCTGGAATTCGGCGATCGCTCGTTGAAACTGCTTGCGCTCTAGCGAGTAGGCGGCTGCGTCTTCGAGCGCCCCGCGCGCGAGCCCGATTGAACGGGCTGCGGTGTGGGCGCGTGCGGTTTCGAGGCCAGACGCCATGATGTAGAACGCTTTCCCTTCCTCGCCGATCATGTTCACGGCAGGGACACGGCACCCGTCGAACGAGAGCTCATAGGTATTCCAGCCGAAGTAGCCGATTTTTGGAATCGGGGAGCCATTACACCCTTTCGGGAGCTCGCCGCGCGGCTTCGGCACGAAGAACGCGCTGATCCCTTGGTGGCGTTTTGAGGGATCACCCGGCTCGCTTGTGCGGGCAAAGAGCATTAAATAGTCCGCGCCGTCGGCAAAGGTGCACCAATACTTGTTGCCAGTGACAACGTACTCGTCTCCGTCGCGAACCGCGCGGCAGGAGATGCTTGCCAAGTCCGAACCTGTGTCGGGTTCCGAGAGCGCGGCCGCGGCGAGATATTCACCGCTAGCGCATTTCGGAAGCCACTCTCGCCGTTGATCTTCACTCATGAAATCGGCGCCGAACATTCCGTTGCCGCGGGCGATCAAGCTGGCCACGCTCATCCAGCCTCGCGCTAGCTCCTCGGTGATCAAGCAGTATTCAAAGCAGCCGAGACCCATGCCGCCGTATTCTTCCGGCACCAAAATGCCGAAATAGCCCATTTGCGCGAGCTTATCCCGCAGCTCGTCGGGAATAAGGCCTTGTACGGGGTCCAGCTCGTTGGCGACCGGTAGCACCTCGTTCATTGTGAAGTCACGTGCGACCTCTTGGATCATCCGACGTTCTTCGGTCATGTAGCCAGCACCGTCGATCATCGACGTCTCGATTTCTTCCACTGCACTCATCTCAATCTCCGTGTGTCGCGGGGTCGCGCACGCCCCGAGGTGGTGCGGTTGCCCAGCGGC
>Ga0310344_10001895_pt1 | contig 15822 bp, 5 predicted proteins | sample HC15DNA20200_MG_FD_203801 | JGI IMG/M metagenome (GOLD analysis project Ga0310344, IMG submission 203801) | Marine microbial communities from station ALOHA, North Pacific Subtropical Gyre - HC15-DNA-20-200_MG | ecosystem: Environmental > Aquatic > Marine > Oceanic | place: Pacific Ocean: North... | reverse complement strand
AGCGGTTCAAACTGCTTGACCTTACCCACCTGGGAGGCGAAGCCCTGGAACAGGTCGAACGTGCTGTGAATCTTGCGGGCGTCCTGGCTGACGAACCGCAATTGCTTCCAGTCCCGCTCCAGTCCTTGCCGCTCGTCCTTGGTCATCATCAATCGCATCAACGGTTCGTCTTCGCGGTGAAAGAGCACCAGCGTGATCACCTCGTCAACCGGGACCAGTCGGTAGTAGCACATCGCCGCGGGAAACAGATCCTGAAACTCGGAGACCGACCGGGCCACCCGCCGGGCACCGGGCGAATCGGCTCCGACAACGATCGGGGGTCCCACCACCACCCGGTCCACGGCCGGTGGTGTCGAACCGAGCGACAACTGAACGCTGCCTCGGCCCTTGCCCGCCTTGTGCAGGCGGCCGGTGACGATCAGTTCGCGGCCCGCGGCAACCGACGCCGGCAATGTCATTGTCAGCACGCTCGGAGCGGTCACGACCAGGTCGGCCGGACCAACCTCAACCCCGTCCGGACTGCGACCGAACATCTTCGGATCCGGCCCGCCGTCATTCGACGGACTTCCGCCGACGGCCTCGCGGCCCATCGCCAACGGATCGACCAACCCCAGCAGTGTGCCGTCGGACCGGGTGAGTGCATCAAAAAGCCTGGTGTCGGGTGCGTCCTTCTGTTTCGGACGCGGGCCGGCCACCAGTTCCGCGATCCGGTCAGCCAGGGCACGCCGGTCCGTCGGCTTGGTCACCTCCAGCCACTGGGCCAGCAAGGATCCCTCGGGCACCACTCCCAATTTCGACGGACCGGTGACCGGTTCCTGGTAGAAGTGCCACGTGTCGGCATTCCCGTGCTGGTCCGCGTGTGGATTGCCATCGTTGATCGTGTCGGCGATGTCTTTCTCTATGTTCCAGGTTCGCTTCTTGCCCGTCAGTTCGGTGATCACCAGGTTGAATCTCGTCAGGTCGCATGTGTGATCGCGGCCCTTGGGGCCGACCTTCAACGACAACAGGTCACCGGCACGCACCAGGCTCGACTCCAGCACAGGGATCGTCTGACGCCCCGCCCTGTCGACCGCCCCGCTGCGGAGCACGCGGTTTGACCGTCCACGAGCCAGGTCCAGTCGCCAAGTCACGCCGTTTCCACAGTTCGGATGCACATCCTGGACGAACCCCTCGATCTTGACCCGTCCCGTCACGGGGCTCCGCCAGCCGGCCGCGACCAACAGGGTCGGCGAGGGATGCATGACGACACTGTGAGGAGCCATCGTACCGGGCACGTTGACCTGTCGATCGGACGAATTGGTGAGCAGCGAGGGGGTCTCGGCCACACCGTAGCCGTCAATGAAGTCGTGTCCCGCGCGATTGACGAACCCACCGGGCAGGTACTTTGCGATCTGAACCCGTTGACCATCGCCGACGCCAACCATCTGCAACCAGGCCGACAGCAGGTGACGATCGAGCTTGTGTCGGGCGGCCACCGCCTTGACGTCGACCCTGGCCTCGGCCCGTTCCACCTCGTCCACGGCAGCCAGGTAACGTCCGACCGCCGGCAGTTCCTGGCGGTGCAGGCGATCGAGCCCGGCGGCCACGCCGCGAACATCTCTGAGAAAGATCGCCGGCTTGCTGGTGGCAACGAGCCGGGGCTGCTGCCAATGGACCAGGTCGCCGTCGGTTCCGTCGCCGGCAGTTCCAGCCGCCAACGAGACCACGATCTTCCCGTCCTTGTCGGCATCGACAAGTTTCAAACGCAACGCCTGGTGCTCGACGTGCGACCGTTTGCGACTCTGCCACGGTTTGAAGTGGCCAACCGTCCCGAACATCCACAGCTGAGACTCCCATCGCTTGATCGCTGCGGCCAGCCGCTTCCCGTCCCCGGGCTTCGCCGCTCGCCACTCGGCAGCCAGCCCCTGCAGCATCGGCGAATCCCCCGGGGCGATCATTGCCTTCCAGATCTTCTCCAGGTACGGACCACTCAGCTTCTTTGCCTCGGCCACCCTGCGGACAGCCTTCGGATCGGCCGTGAACACCTTGCGGTTTTCCAGCGTCGCCTCGAAGTACCGCGCCACGTCGACCCGTCCATCCGGCCCGACGTGACGGGCGTAGCGGGCCTTGATCCGGGCCATCAGCGAATCACTCCAGTCACGACGAGTGGTGCCGCGGTCGAACCGAAATCCATCCGAGAGCAACACGGCGTGAGCAGCGATGCCCTTGGCGGCGTCCAGGTACTTGTTCAACAATGCCGGTGACATCACCAGGGACTCACCGGTGTTGGTGAAACCCTCGCCGGCGGCACCGTCGACCGGAAATTCTCGAGCCGGGTCAAGCGTGGGCAGCCCGGTCAGTTCCCTCACTGTCCGCGTGTACTCGACGTTGCTCAGCCGCCGCAAAACCACTCGCCCCGGATCACCGGCTCGAGCCAACGCCTCGGCGTCGAGGTAACGGCGTGCCCAGCCCCGCAGCAGCTTCTTCTCTACCTTGGTCAACTGCGGCGCATCCTTGGGAGGCATCTCGCCGTTGTCGAGTTGTTCAATCACCTTGATCCAGACCTTCGGATCACGTCGGACCGACGCCAGGGAATCAAACCGCTGCAGGTCGAGTTCGCCCTTCTTGTCCTTGGTCGAATGACACGTCGCACACCGCCTGCCAACCAGCTTCAACACCGACGCGGAATACTCACGCCTCAGAGAATTGAAATCCGGCGGTGCCGCCGCAACAGAATCGGTCGCCGAGCAACTCAGCAACACAAGGACCGTGGTCACCAGGGTCGAGATCTTCATTTCCAGCATTTCGAAAGGGCCTCGGGTTCAGGAACATCCCGGCCGCTTGTGGCGGCCCACGAGGTGGGCTAGCCTCGGTCCATCATAGTCGCCTGACACCTCTCGCGTCATTCCGATGCATTGGCCGTTCCGGCGACCTGTCGAAGGCGGGCAGACGATGAGTGACAACCAGCCGGCCGACGCGGACGGAGGTGCGACCGCGCCAAGTCCGCCGGACGAGCCCACGGGCGACGAGCGATTTCGCCCCAGCACCTGCCTGCCGGACTGGGGAGATGCCGAGTTGCCCGAGCCGAAACGGCTGGGACTCAAGAACCTGGCCGGATTCATCGGACCCGGCATCGTGATGTGCGGTGTGCAGTTGGCCGGAGGAGAATGGCTGCTGGGAGCCGAGATCACGGCCAAATACGGCGGCAGCCTGATGTGGATCGCCGGCGTCGCGATCATCGGACAGGTTTTCTACAACATCGAGTGCGGGCGGTACGCGATGTACTGCGGAGAACCGGTGTTCACCGGGTTCATGAGAGCCCGGCCCGGCCCGACCTTCTGGATCGGTGTGCTGATCCTGCTCAGCGTCGGCGCCTTCATCCCCGCACTTTCCACCACCGCCGCCACCGTCATCGCCGCGTTGTATCTCGACCGGCCGCCAGGTCCGGAGGACCGGGTCCTGGTCAATACTCTCGGGTACCTGCTTCTGGGTGGAGTCACCCTGCCGATCCTCGTCGGCGGAAAAATCTACAACACCATGCAATGGGTGATGACGACCAAGATCGTCGTTGTGCTGGGCTTCTGTGTCGTGGTCGGTGTGACGATGGTCAGTGCCGATAAGTGGGGCGATGTCTTTGGCGGGTTCTTCAAGATCGGCAACATCCCGATCGTCGCCGCCGAGGACACCAACGCCAACGGGAAGCTCGACCCCGGTGAGACCGACTTCGACAAGGACGGCCACGCCGATATCGTCGAACCCTACAAGCTCGATTCCGAGGGCAACATCGAGAGTTTCGACGACGTCGACAAGGACGGCCACTGGGACGGTGAGTCGATCGGAAACCTGTTCTTCGACGACGACGGCGATGGAGGCTGGCCGTTGATCTTTCTCGGTCAGATTGCACTCCTGGGCGCGTTCGCTGGCTACGCCGGTGGCGGCGGCCTGGGCAACTCCACGTATTCGAACTACGTCCGGGACAAGGGCTGGGGGGTGGGCAGCCAGGTCGGCGCGATCCCCAGTGCAATCGGCGGCCGTGACGTCACGCTCTCGCATGTCGGCAAGGTCTTCGCGCTGACTCCGGAGAACATGCGGCGATGGAAGGGATGGTGGAAATACATCATCACCGACCAGGTCCTGATCTGGGGTCCCGGCTGCGTGATGGGCATGGCGCTGCCCGCCCTGCTCTCGATCCAGTTCGCAGAATTCTCGCCGATGTTCGGTGACCCCGACCGCCCGGACTACGGCCAGGCCATCATCACCGCCGACGGCATGCGACACGCACCCGGACTCTCGGCCGGCACCCAGAAGCTGATGTGGGTCGGCACGCTGATCATCGGGTTGCTGGTGCTGCTGCCGAGCCAGATGTCGATCGTCGAGCATTTCAGCCGACGGTGGACGGATGTCATCTGGTCGGGGGTCCGCAGGGTCCGCGACCAGATGCAACCCGACGAAGTCCGCAAGATTTACTACTCGATCCTGGTGCTCTACGTCGCCTGGACCTTCTTTGGCGCCTTCCTGTTCCAGACCTACGGACAGCCGAAAATGATGGTGCTGGTCGTGGCCAACTTCAACAACCTCGGACTGGGCTTCACCGCTTTCTTCGTGCTCCGCAACAACCTCGTCTACTTGCCCCCCGCCCTGCGGCCCGGATGGGTGGCCAGGCTCGGCATCGGCTTCTGCGGCGTCTTCTACCTGGGCTTCGCCGGCCTGGTCTTCTACCAGAAGCAGTTGCCATTGCTGCTGGGACTGCTGAACGGCAAGGGCTAACCCCCTACACTCGAGACAACCTGACCGACGATTTTCATGGACACGACCGATGACCAGTGAAGTCACCACGCTGCCTGAGAAGGACACCCTGCTGGACCTGTATCGCACGATGCAGACCATCCGGCAGTGCGAGGAGGAACTGGCCCGCTGTCACCAGAGGGGGCTCGTCCACGGTGCCTGCCACACCTACGTCGGCGAGGAGGCAATCGCCAGTGGAATCTGTGCCCACCTGGACCGGGAAGATGTCGTCTTCAGCACCCACCGTGGTCACGGCCACGCATTGGCCAAGGGGCTGGAGCCCAAACAACTGATCGCCGAGCTTTTCGGCCGTGACACAGGCTGCTCGGGCGGCCGCGGCGGCAGCATGCACCTGTTCAGCCCCGAAATCGGACTGATGGGCACCAGCGGCATCGTGGCCAGTTGCATCCTGCAGTCCACCGGCGGCGGCTACACGTCCAAGCTCTTCGGGAGAGACCGCGTCTCGGTCTGCTTCTTCGGCGACGGGGCCGTCAACAACGGAGCGTTCCACGAGGGCCTGAACATGGCCAAGATCTGGAACCTCCCGGTAATTTTCGTCTGCGAAAACAACCAGTTCGCCACCGAGGTCCCGTTCAACGAGTCGAGTGCCATTCCCGACGTCGGTCGCCGCGCCGAGAATTACGGCATGCCGTGGTCGGAACTCGACGGAAACGACGTGATCACGATCCACAAAGAGGCCGGCGAAGCCATCGCCCGAGCACGCTCCGGCGGTGGCCCCACCTTGATCGAGTGCAAAACCTACCGCACGAGGGCCCACGCCGAGGGCATGGGAGATTTCACCTACCGCACCAAGGAAGATGTCGAGGAGTGGAAACAGCGCTGCCCGATCAGCCAGTTGAGAGACCGTGCCATCGCCGATGGCCTGGTAGAAGAGGCCGAGTTCACCACGATCGACGACGAGGTCAAACAGTTGATCGCCGAATCACGGGAATTCGCCGAGGACAGCCCGTGGCCGGACCCCGACTCGGCCACCAAGCACGTCTACGCCAACCCCGAGGATGCCCCTTCCGCCGGTCCGGAGCCAGATGCCGGTGACCGAGAGCTGACCTTCGTTGAGGCGACTCACGAGGCGCTGGCCGTCGAGATGGAACGCAATCCGGGAATCTTCGTGATGGGCGAAGGCATCGGGGCCCGCGGCGGAAACTTCAACACCACCGCCGGGCTGTTCGACATCCACGGAGCCACCCGGCTGGTCGACACGCCGATCTGTGAACGCGGTTTCGTGGGACTGGGATGCGGCGCCGCCATGACCGGCAGCCGACCGGTGATCGACTTCATGTTCGGCGACTTCATCTTGGACGCCGTCGGCGAACTGGTGAACCAGATTGCCAAGATGCAGTACATGAGCAGCGGCCGGCTGAAGATGCCGATCCTGCTTCGGGGCTGCATCGGCATCGGTCACTCGGCCGCCACGCACCATTCCGGCAACTACTACCCGCTCTACGCCCACTTCCCCGGGTTCCGCGTCGTTGTCCCTTCCAATGCCTACGACGCCAAGGGGCTGTTCCGTCGTGCCCTGACCACCAACGACCCGGTCATGTTCCTGGAACACCGTGAGATCTTGACGGCCAAGACCGCGGTCCCCGAAGAGGACTACGAGATCGAGTTCGGCAAGGCCAGGGTGGTTCGCGAAGGAACGGACGTGACCGTGGTGGCCATCGCCAGAATGGTGCACCACACGCTGGAGGTCATCGACGAACTGGCCTCCGAGGGAATTTCGGTCGAACTGATCGATCCGCGGACGGTGCTCCCGCTGGACACCGAGACAATCGCCGCGAGTGTGGCCAAAACCGGCCGACTGCTTGTCGTTGACGAGACATTCGCACCGGCGAGTATCGGAGCCCAGATCGCTGCCGTGCAGGCCGACAGTGGCTTCGACGATCTTGATGCCCCGATCAAGCGGATCCACGGGGCCTTCACTCCCACCCCCTACAGCCCCTCGCTGGAATCCGCCGTGGTGCCTCAACCCGAAATGGTTGCCACGGCCGTGCGCGACCTGATGGCGGAGTAACCCGAGTATGGCACATCCCATCCAGATCCCCCGGCTCGGCTGGAGCATGGAAGAGGGCGTCTTCGTCGAGTGGCTGCGAGCCGACGGCGACACGATCGAGCCCGGAGATGTGCTGTTCAATCTCGAGGGCGAAAAGGCGATCCAGGAAATCGAGTCCATCGACGCCGGTGTGCTTCGGATCCCCGCCAACGCTCCTGCCGAGGGAGACACCGTCCTGGTCGGCCAGGTCATCGGCTGGCTGTGTGCCGAGGACGAGGACACTCCGGCGGAATTTCCGGCCGTCGACTCGGCCGCCGTCGACGACGGTCCTCCCGACACTCCTCCCATGCCATCGGCCGGGTCGGTCGAGACCGCTGTCGCCACCGCCCCGCCACCACGGTCCTCTTCGGCCAAGCGGCCGGCGTCCAGTCCCCGTGCCCGACGAATCGCCTCGGAACTGGGTGTCGACTGGACGACCCTGGCAGGTAGCGGACGCAACGGCCGCATTCGCGAACGCGACGTCCGTGCCGCCGCCGGATCCGCCACGGGGGCTTCCACCACCACCTCACCCTCGGTCCGCGGCATCATCGCCGAACGAATGCTGACAGCGTCACAGGGGACCGCGGCGGTCACGTTGACCACGACTGCCGACGCCACCGCCCTGGTCAGTCTCCGCAAACAGTTCCAGGCCACATCCGGAGACGAGCCGGCACCGGGCTATAACGAGATCCTGCTGAAACTGACGGCGATCGTGCTGGCCGGACACCCACAGGTCCGCTCGAGCTGGACCGAAACCGGCGTCCTGGCTCCGGCCGGTGATGCGGCGATCGACATCGGACTGGCCGTCGATACCGATGCCGGACTGGTCGTGCCGGTGATCCGCGATCCTGGAGGGGCCACGCTGAAATCACTGCGCCGGGACGTCGCCGACCTGGCCGACCGCGCCCGGACACGTCAACTGACCGCTGCCGAAATGTCCGGTGGGGTCTTCACGATCACCAATCTCGGTGCCCACGGCATCGACGCCTTCACCCCGATTCTCAACCTGCCCCAGGCAGCAATCCTCGGCATCGGCCGCATCCGAGAGGTGCCGGTCGTTCGCGGTAAAGAAATCGTCCCCGGCACGGAACTCTCGCTGTCATTGACCTTCGACCACCGTGTCCTCGACGGGGCTCCCGCCGCCACGTTCCTCGCCGAAGTGGTCCGAGCGATCGAGAATCCCGGAGCCATGCTGGCCGGTTGATCTCCGGTTCCATTCGTCTGTTGAGAACCGACCGGGAAACCGATTACACTAAGTAGAGGACGAACCGTTTCGTTGCGGTCGGCGCCAGTTGGGATGGACCCTCGAGTGCCCCACCGCAACGCACAGCTTCCGGAGTTTTGCGATGCTGACCCTTCTCGGTGACAAGCACAGCTACTGCGATGGCGTTTCCCGCCGCTCTTTCCTGAAGATCGGCAGCCTTTCGGTTGGAGCCGCCGGGTTGCCCGTCACATTGCCCCAGTTGCTGGCCAAGGAAGCCGCGACCCCGGGCAAGATCCAGAAGTCGGTCATCGTCGTCTATATGTCCGGAGGCCAGTCCCACCAGGACACCTTCGACCTGAAGATGCAGGCGCCCAAGGAGATCCGTGGAGAATTCAAGCCGATCCCGACCAACGTGCCCGGCACGCAGATCTGCGAGCTGCTGCCAAAAATGGCGCAGGTCATGGACAAGTGCACGGTGATCCGCAGCGTCGTCGGTCAACGGGACGAGCACACCAGTTGGCAGAACCTGACCGGCTACCCGATGAACCAGGCCAAGCGAGAAGGCCGACCCAATTTCGGCTCGGTGGTGTCACGACTCAAGGGTCAGACCAATCCCGTCTCACCGGCTTTCATCGACCTGTTCCCGACGATGAAGCATCGCCCTTACAACAGCGGAGACGCCGGGTACCTGGGACCCGGCTTCAACCAGATTCGTGCCGATGGGGAAGACCTGGCCAGCATGAAGCTTCGCTACATCGACCGGTCTCGCTTCGGCAGCCGGCAGGCCCTGCTCCGCCAATTCGATCAGCTCCGCCGTACCGTCGACACCAGCGTCACCAAGAGCGTCAACGAGGTCGACGAGAATTACGCGAAGGCCTTCGACGTTCTCACCTCCTCCCAACTGGTCGACGCCCTCGACGTGACCAAAGAAGACGCGGCTGTCCGCGAGCGGTACGGCAAGGGCTCGTCCAAGCACCTCGGTGATGGAGCTCCGATGTGGAACGACCAGTTGCTGATCGCACGGCGACTGGTCGAGGCCGGAGTGCGGGTCGTCACCGTCGCCTACGGCTTCTGGGACACTCACGGCAACAACTTCGGCCACATGAAGAACCATCTCCCACTGTGGGACACCGGCATCTCGGCCCTGATCGAGGACATCCATAAGCGGGGACTCGACAAGGACGTGACCGTCTGCGTATGGGACGAGTTCGGCCGCACACCGAAGATCAACAAGAACGCCGGACGTGACCATTGGGCCCCGGTCAACTACGCCCTGCTGTCCGGTGGCGACATGAACATGGGCCAGATGATCGGTACCACCGAGAAGACCGGTGGCTACGCGGCGACTCGTCCGGTGCACTACCGTGACATTCTCTCGACGCTCTACCACAACCTCGGCATCGACTCTCACGACCTGGTCCGCGACCAGGGCGAACGGCCGATGCCGATCCTGCCAAGCCACGCCGCGCCGGTTCGCGAACTGGTCGGCTGATCACCGCCGGTGGGGGTCGGTGGAATCTCGCAATTCCGGGGGTGACTCAACGATGATGGCACGCTGTTTGGTTGCGTTCGTGTGGGCCCTTTCGACAACGGTCCCCTTGTTTGCGGCCGACTGGCCGACTCATCTCCACGACAACCGCCGTAGCGGTGCCACCCCCGAAAAACTCGACACACGTCGACTGGCCCCGGCATGGGACTGGCGAAGTCCCGAACCTCCCCTGCCGGCCTGGTCCGGTCCGGCCCGCTGGGACGCGTATGCCGGTCACCGCAACCTGCCCTCGATGCGGAACTACGACCCGGTCTTCCACGTCACCGCCGCAGCCGGCCGGGTCTACTTTGGGTCCTCCACCGACGACACCGTCCGTTGCCTGGAACTGAAAAGCGGAAGACTGTTGTGGAGCTTCACCACCGACGGCCCCGTTCGGCTGGCTCCGACCATTGCCGCCGGCCGGGTCTACTTCGGATCCGATGACGGACACGCCTACTGCCTGGATGCCGTTTCCGGCCGACTGGCGTGGAAGTTTTCGCCAGCCACGGTCAACAAGCGGGCCGGTGACCTGCTGCTCAACAACGGTCGACTGATCCCCCAGGCTCCCTGCCGCACCGGGGTCATGGTCGACGGCGGCACCGCCTACTTCGGCTGTGCCTTGCTGCCCTGGAACAAGGCGTGGTTGTGCGGAGTTGATGCCGGAACCGGTCGTCTCGACGGCCCCGGCCACTTCGTTCACGAACTGGCCGGACACACGCTGGAAGCCCCTCCGGCCGCCTCCTCCAAGTTGCTGATCTTCCCACAGGGCCGGGTGGCTCCGCAGGTCTTTCGTCGCACCGACGGCAAGGACCTGGGTGCGCTGAAGAAAAGTGGCGGAGGTTCGGTGGTGGTGGTGGCGCTGGATTCCCGGATCTTCCACGGCCCGGCTGCCGACACCCGAAAGGGCGCATTCAAGAGCACCAAGACCGGTGCAGCGGCCTCGGCAGGGACCGGCAAGACGCTCGAGATGGTCGCCGGCTACGGCCGTGGCAATGCGTTGGTCGTCGCCGGCCGACGGTCGTTCATGCTCACCGACAGTGAACTGGTGGCCTCGGATCTCCCCACGCGGAAGTCGCTCTGGACTGCCCCCTGCGACCTCAACCTCGCACTGATCGCTTCCGGTGACGTGCTGTTTGCCGGCGGAACGGATCGTGTCGGCGCCTTCTCGGCTGCCGACGGCAAACCATTGTGGTCGGCCGCAGTCGACGGTCGCGTGTTCGGACTGGCCGTGGCCGACGGCACACTGCTGGTCAGCACCGACACCGGTGTGGTGGCCGCGTTCAGCACCGGTCGGGTACCGCGTCCTGCCAAGCCCGCGACCGCGTCCCCGGCCGGCCAGAAGCCTCCTGCCGTCCCGCTGGCAAAGATTCCGACGGTCCGTGACCCCGCGATGGTCGGTCGCTGGGTCTTCCAGAGACCACACATCAACGGTCGCCGCGTCAACAATCTCGCCGCCCGTTCAACCGCAACGCTCAAGGGTCGCTTCCGGATCGTCCAGGACGGAGTCCACGAAGCCCTCGAACTGGACGGGGGTGGCAGGGCGATGATCGCCGAAGACCACAAGACGGCCGGTGTCCCCGCCCAGGCCATGACCGCGACCGCCTGGGTCCGCGTCGACCAGGCACAGGCCTGGGGCGGATTCGTGGGAGCCATCCAGGACAACGGGACCTACGAGAGAGGTTGGATCCTGGGGTACAACGATCGTCGCTTCAGCCTGGCCGTTGCCGGCACCGGGGGGCCCGATCGGCTGACCTATCTCAAGGCTCCGGCCGACTACCAGCCACGATTGTGGTACCACGTGGCCGGCACCTACGACGGGACGACCATGACGCTGTTCATCAACGGCAAACCGGTCGCACGCTCGACCGAACAGTCAGGCCCGATCAAGTATCCTCCACAGGCGTTCTTCGAGATCGGGGCCTACCACGACAAGGACGAGAACTTCCCCCTCAAGGGGAGAATCCACGAGGTCCGCGTCTTCCGCAGGGCCCTGAGTCCAGCCGAAATCGCTGCCGAACATCGGGTGCTGGCCGACCGGTTCCCGTCGGCGGTCCCGGCCACCGAGGCCTGGAAACCCCTGGCCGGACCGTGGTTCGAATTCACGCGCCCCGGCGAAGCGATCGCCAGGTGGACGACTCGTAAGCCTGTCATCAGTCGCGTCGAGATCCTGTCGGGTCGAACAACCCGCACCGTCACCGGCAAAAGCCCGGTGACGACCCACGAACTCAAGCTCACCGGCCTGGCCCATCGGCGGATCCACTCGGTCACGCTGATCGACGGACCCGGAAAGACGGCCCGTCGGTCGGCCGACCACGAACTCGATTCGTACTTCAATTACGCCCCGGCCCCCTGGCCGGTGAGCGACGGCATCACCGGAAAGACGGCCGGCACCATTCTCGCCAGGTCCGGGATCGATCGCGGCCTGTGCCTGGTCGTGGGGCTCACCGACGGCCGGTTGGCCGAGGCGTTGGTCGCGGCCAGCCGCCTGAGAGTGATCGCCGTCGATTCGGACCGTGAAAAGGTCGAGTCGGTCCGGAAACGCCTGGTCAAGAACGGTCACTACGGACGACGACTGACAATCCGTCACCTCGACTCACTCGACCGGCTCAACCTTCCCGGGCAATGGGCCAATCTGATTGTCTCCGAGTCGCTGATCACGACCGGCCGACTGCCCACGTCGGCCAAGGAGATCACCACCCAACTGAGACCTGACGGCGGCGTGGCCTGCCTGGGGCAACCGGCCGGAGCCCAATCGACGCTGACACGCAAACAACTGGTCGAGTGGCTCGGCGACCAGGCCGCATCGGCCCAACTTGAAGATGGGGACACGAAATCCTCCGGACGCTGGGCCACATGGACACGCGGACCACTGGCTGGTTCCGGTGACTGGTCCCATCTCTACGGCCGCGCCGACAACACGGCGTTCGCCGGGGAACAACTGGCCGGCGTCTCGAAATCCAGCGACCTGGCCGTTCAGTGGGTCGGCCGCCCCGGCCCCCGCTACCAGCCCGACCGCAATGGCCGCAAGCCCTCGCCCCTCTCAACGGCCGGACGATTGTTCCTGCAGGGACTGCACAGACTGGTCGCTGTCGACGCCTTCAACGGCTCGATCCTGTGGTCGCTGGAGATCCCCGACCTCGAGCGATTCAACATGCCGCGGGACTGTGGCAACTGGTGTGCCGACCGCGACTTCGTCTATGCGGCCATCCGGGATCGACTGTGGCAGATCGATGCCGGGACCGGCCGGGTCGTCAAACAGTGGGCGGTGCCCGAACCCGAGGGTCGCACGGGCCCCTGGGACTGGGGTTACATCGCCCGCACCGAGAACAGAATCATCGGCACCGCTGTCCGCCGCGCGACGTCGTGGACCAACTTCTGGGGCGGAGCGGGCGCCGGCTGGTACGACGCCCGCAGCGGTGAAGTGACCCACAAGGTCTGCAGTGACGGGCTGTTTTCGATCGATCGCAAGACCGGCAAGGTGACCTGGCACTACAGCAACGGCGTCGTGCTGAACACGACACTCAGCATCACCGGCGACCGGATCTACTTTGTCGAGTGCCGGCACGAAACCGTCATCGGCGCTCCCGAGCGACGAGTCGGTCGGCCCGAGTTATGGAAAAAGATGTTCCTGGTCGCCATGGACGCCAACAGCGGCTCGATGCTGTGGGAACGGCCACTGAAACTGCCCCCCGGCAAGGTGGTCTTCTCGATGGCGAACGCCGGAGAAAAACTGATCATCGCCGGATCGGCCGACGGCAAGTACAACGTCCACAGTTTCCAGGCCGCCAACGGGGAAGCGGGCTGGACCCGTAGCTTCGGCTGGCCGGGTGGCAAGGGCGACCATGGCAAGGCCATGTCGCGACCGGCCATCGTCGGCGACAAGGTCTATCTCAGGCCACACGTCCTCTCGCTGAAGGACGGCACCAACGCCGGCCCGCAGATGCCAGGTGGGGGTTGCGGCACATACGCCTGCTCGGCCGGGGCCCTGTTCTTCCGAGCCGGCACCGTCACCGTCTGGAATCAGCAGGACGGCAAGAGCAGCACCTGGAACCGCCTGCGACCCGATTGCTGGCTGAGCACCATCCCCGCCTCGGGCATGCTGCTCTCGCCCGAGGGTGGCGGAGGATGCAGTTGCGGCACATGGATGGAGACCTCGGTCGGATTCATCCCCCGTCAACTCAAGCGGATCCGTTGAAACCACGCACCTCGCCGCTTGCCCGTCACGACAACCCACCAACTTTCACCCCGTCCACGGGGTGCTACAATCTAGCTCCCCGACCCTTTCCCTCGTCATCCCCCCCGAACACCGGGCTCGCCAAACGCCATGCCACGTCCCCTCCCCGTTGGCCTGTTCGCCTGCCTGTTGGTCACGTCGACGCTCACCGCAGCCGACAAAAAACCCTCGCCGGCACAGATCGAGTTCTTCGAGAAGAAAATCCGGCCGGTGCTGGTCAAGCAGTGTTACAGCTGCCACTCGGCCAAGGCCAAGATCCTGCGGGGCGGGTTGCGACTGGACAACCGCCAGGCGGTCGCCCGGGGTGGCGAAACCGGTCCGGCGGTGCTTCCGGGCAAGCCGGCCGAGAGCCTGTTGCTGCAGGCACTGAAGTACGACGGGCTCGAAATGCCGCCCAGTGGCAAACTGCCCAAGTCGGTTATCGCCGACTTCGAGACCTGGATCCGCCAGGGGGCACCGGACCCACGAACCGAGGTGATCAAGGCCCGACCGAAGAAGCAGATCAACTATCCCGAGGCGTTGAAGTTCTGGTCGTTCACTCCACCCAGGAAATCCCCTCTCCCGAAACTCTCCGACGAGTCGGACGTCCAGAACGAGATCGATCGGTTCGTGCTGGCTCGGCTGGAAACCGCTGGGCTGAAGGCCGCCCCGGCGGCTGATCGGCCGACGCTAATCCGCCGGGTCACCTTCGGACTGACCGGTTTGCCGCCGACTCCTGAAGAGGTCGAAGCGTTCGTCAACGACGATCAACCGGGCGCGTTCGGCCGCGTCGTCGATCGGCTGCTGCAGTCCCGGCACTACGGCGAACGCTGGGCCCGGCACTGGCTCGACGTGGCCCGCTACGCCGAAGACCAGGCTCACACCTTCAAGGCCCGGCGGTATCCGCATGGACACCGTTACCGGGACTGGGTCGTCCGGTCACTCAACGCCGACATGCCCTACGACGAATTCATCCGCAACCAGGTGGCCGCCGACCTGGTGGGAGACGCCTCCGACCGGCACGACCGCCTGGCCGCCCTGGGCTTCTTTGCCATGGGACCGGTTTACTACCAGGACAACGGCGAAAAGGCCAAGGCCCTGGCCGACGAATGGGATGACCGGGTCGACACGCTTACCCGCGGACTTCTGGGCGTGACTGTCTCATGTGCCCGGTGTCACGATCACAAGTACGACCCGTTCACGGTCGAAGACTACTACGGCCTGGCCGGAATCTTCTCCAGTTCCCAGTACCGCGAAAGCCCGATCGTTTCCCAGCAGATCGTCTCGAAAAAACAGAAGGCCGACCAGGCGGTCAAGGACCAACAACTGGTTATCGACCGCTACCTGGACGAACAGGCTCGCCTGCTGCGTCCCAGCCTGATTGACCGCATCCCCGACTACGTCGTCGGCGGGTGGGTGCTGCACAACCGTCGCATCACCAACGGCAAGGACAAGAAACTGGTCGAGAAGGTTGCCAAGGAACTCAAGCTCAGCCAGGAACTGATCAAGCGGTGGGAGAAGTACCTCTTCAATCGCAAGCGGGGAGCCAAACGCCCCCACCTGGCCGCATGGTTCGATTTGCTCAAGGGCCAGGACCAGAAGAAGAACCTCTCCGGAGACAAGGCCCAGCGGCAGGCAGTCAAAGCCGCCGGCGAGGAAATTGCCGAGGCCGTCAAGGCCCGTATGCCGAGGCACGAGGAGTTGTTCGCACGATTCGGTGCCGACGTGGCATTCGTCAAAGCCAACGACAAGGCCCGGGTTCGGCCCGGCCACATCCCGCTGGGCAATCTCTTCGACGACAAGTCCGGCACCTCCCTGGAATCGGCCATCGGAAGCGACCGCTTCAAGTCGGTCGCTTCGGCCGACAGCCTTGGAGTCGATCGCATCGCCGCCGGCTGGGGCAACGTCGCCCAGATCTCACCGGGCGTCCGCTTCCACTTCATCCACATTGGCAGTTCGAGCAACAAGTACGGCCAGATCGTCAACGACGGCTGGAACACCGATGGGGGCATCCGCACCATCGGCAAGCGGTCCCGCTCAAACCTGGGCCGAACCGAACAGGG
>Ga0310344_10001894_pt1 | contig 15823 bp, 16 predicted proteins | sample HC15DNA20200_MG_FD_203801 | JGI IMG/M metagenome (GOLD analysis project Ga0310344, IMG submission 203801) | Marine microbial communities from station ALOHA, North Pacific Subtropical Gyre - HC15-DNA-20-200_MG | ecosystem: Environmental > Aquatic > Marine > Oceanic | place: Pacific Ocean: North... | reverse complement strand
GTACCTGTTGGGCGAATATGCGCTATTCGTAACCGTAATCATGAAACGTTTCATGAGGAACCGGTGGGTTTCTTCGGATGGTTTGAATGTGTGGACGATGTTGAGGTGGCGGCGGCCCTTTTCGATGTAGTTCGAGAATGGCTCCGTTTCCGTGATCTCAAGATCATGCGAGGTCCGACGAGCTTCTCCACAAACGAGACATGTGGTTTGCTTGTGGATGGTGAACCAGGTCCGCCGTCCGTCATGATGGCATACAACCCCAAGTATTATCCCAACCTTTTGAAAGCGTGTGGTCTCACAAAAGTAAAAGATCTCTATGCCTGGCAAATGGACGATCAAATGGACATGGGGTACTTGTTGCGAGGAGAAAAACTTGTAACACGCCGCTATGGCATCACGATGCGGTCGTTCGACATGGCTAAGTTCGATACAGAGTTGGAGACGGTCAGGTCGATCTATAATGCGGCATGGGAGAAGAACTGGGGTTTTGTACCCATGACGGATGAAGAGATTGATCATATGGCAGCTGAACTCAAACCGATCTTGGAACCGAAGCTTGCCTTGTTTGTTGAAGATTCAGACGGAGTACCAATTGGTTTTGCACTAGCCTTACCAGACTTCAACCAGGTTCTCAAGAAGATGGATGGCAAGCTATGGCCTTTTGGTATTTTTAAGGCACTCATCGCAAAGCGCCGTATCAACTGGATGCGGGTGATCATTCTTGGGCTTGTAGAGGAGTGGCGTGGGAAGGGGATCGATGTTCTGCTTTATCTCGGCCTGATTCGAGCTGGAAGAGAGGTTGGGATCACACAGGGGGAGCAGTCTTGGATTCTTGAGGATAATGACAAGATGAACGCCTCAATCAAGCGTCTTGGGGGTCAGATGTACCGCACCTACCGCCTCTATGAAATTCCCTTATAAGTGCTTTACTTTATCGCTTTACCATGATTTTCCTAACGGGGGCAACAGGTTTTCTCGGCAGCCATATTGCTGAAGCATTGGTGAAAAATGGTCATAAGGTCCGGTGCAGTGTTCGACGAACGAGCAATAGGAGGTGGATCGATTCCGTTGATGTGGAAACTGTTGAACTGGATTTGGGTACAGCCAGGCAGGCTTTACAGTCTAGTGCAGCCGAAGAGCCTAGATCTATTGAAGGAAGTGTAACGCCAGCCAAAGCTCTCGAGGGCGTTGAGGTTGTGATTCACTGCGGTGGGCTAACAAGTGCACGCAATGAAGATGAGTTTATGGCGGTGAATGCAGCGGGTACTGCAGAATTGGCGAAAGCTGCCTCCGCTGCAGGGGTTGCTCGGTTTGTATATATCAGCAGTCTCGCAGCGCGTGGACCGGATGGCGCGCGTGGACCTGTGACTCCCTATGGTCGTTCTAAACTATTGGGCGAGCGATGGTTAGAGGAAAATAAAGGCGATATGGCGACTTTTGTTCTCCGACCGGGTGGTATTTATGGAGCACGCGACTCGGCACTCCTACCTTTGTTTCAGATGGCAAGGCGAGGGTGGGTGGTAGTCCCGCGAAGCGAGGTGCCACTTCAACCGGCCTACGTTTCAGATGTTGTGACGGCAACTGTCGCAGCAATAGAAGCACCGACGGTGGATAAGCCGGTCGAGATAGCAGGAGCTCAAAAACATCGATGGGAGGATTTGGCGCAGGTGGTGGGAGCTGCGGTTGGAGATGGAGTGCGCGTGGTTCGAGTACCCATGGCCTTTCTCAGGGCGGCGGGTCTCGTGTCCGAGCTTGGGGCTAAACTTGTGGGCAGATTGCCGGCGGTGGACCGGAAAAAAGTACGAGACATCGGCCACCATTCATGGACATGTGACATTGAAGAGGCGGGAAGGCTCCTTGAAGGTTGGAAGCCACGAGTGGAGCTGAACGACGGGATGTCGCGTACGTTTGTTTGGTATCGCCAAGCGGGATGGATGTGACAGACGCTCAGGGATTATTGCCGGTTGATCGGCTAACTCGGGTTTATTTGGGAGTTACCGCCATCTTTGCTGTAGTTTTTGGTGGGATGACGGGGTTAGTCATCGCCGGAATCCATGCGGTCGCTTATCTGGCGATTACGCCACTGGCACGCTGGCGCCCGGAAAGCGGCCTTCTCGGTTTTCTAAGAGTCTCGTATCCAGTGGCGTTGGCGCCCGTTTTATATGCCGAAATTGCTACGCTGAATCGTTTTTTTACGGAAAGTTTTTTCGATGGGTTAGTACAAAGTTGGGATGCCAAAATTTTTGGGGGTCAACCCAGCATTGAGCTTAGTTCCGCGTTACCGTGGCTGCCTTTCTCCGAAGTGCTTCACCTCGCTTATTTTGGGTACTACGGTATAGTCCCGATAGCGCTGATTGGGGTTTTTTGTACCAAAGGTTTTGCAGCGCTACACCGCACCGCGTTTGTAGTCGCCACCGCATTTTTTGCTTGCTATTTGATTTTTATGGTTTTCCCAGTTGCCGGACCTCGGTATGAGTTTGCGCGGATTGAAGGACCAATTAGCGAGGGTGCATTTTATGGATTGGTGCACACGATTTTAGAGAGTGGCTCTTCTAAGGGTGCCGCTTTCCCGAGTTCTCATATTGCAGCATCTCTAGCGGCTGTTCTGGGTGCAGCACGCGAAGATGCACGATGGTTCTGGCTTTTGATCATTCCGGAGATCGCCCTTGCTGTAGGTACCGTCTATGGGCGGTTCCATTATGCAATCGATGCGTTGGCCGGGTTTGCGTTGGCCGTTTTGATCTGGAGATTCGACCGAAGACTCTTTGGGTTTTTCGGCCCTAGGCAACCTGTGATGGGATCGAGGTATCCAACGGAGTGATGTCGGAGAGCAGTGTAGCGAGGAACTGCGTGGAAGAAGACAATCTGATCACCAGAGCAAAAGCAGGTGACCGCTCCGCGATGGGTGAACTGCATGAGCTTCACGCACGTCGAGTATATACCGCTGTACGTCGTTTAGTAGGAAACGATCAGCTTGCTGAAGATCTTTCACAAGAAGCTTGGGTCCGGGCGTTCGAGAAACTTGAGTTATTCAGGGGTGAAGCTGCATTTGGGACCTGGTTGTACCGTTTGGCGACCAATGTAGCACTCAATTATTTGCGCCGTTCATCGAAGAGAAGCTCGGTAGAAGCTGGGGCCAATCTTCCACGTATCACGAAAGCTCAGGACGACGTGATTGTCGCAAGGCATGTTTTGATACAAGCGATTGATCAACTGCCCCCAGGATATCGCCGTGTCTTAGTCCTACATGATGTTGAGGGCTGGACCCACCAGGAAATTGCTCGGTCACTCAGCTGTTCTCCCGGCACGTCGAAATCACAGTTACACAAAGCTCGAGCCCGAATGCGCGAACTAATGCAACCCGTGAGTTCGAGTAATGATGACATGCGCGATAAAGCGAGTTTGTAAGAATTTTGGTGAACGGTATAGACAGATGAATCAATCGGCGTCGGAACATCTGACAGCAGAACAAATCTCTGAGTTGCTCGATGAGCCACGGAAGGACAAAGAGGATTGGTTACATCTAGAAACGTGCGAGGAGTGCAGGGCGGAATTTGAACGGTTTAGCCGTATTCGCATGGCGCTATCGGCACTGCCGGACTTGGACCCTCCGGCCGATGAGTGGACGGCAATCGAGGCGAAATTGGATTCAAAGGAGCCTCGGATCAACCAAAGCGTATTAGGATTTGGGTGGTATGCGGGGCGCTCTCGTCTCATTTTCGGTTCGCGCCAGTTGGCCGTTACCGTTGCCGTTTTCGTTTTTGCGGTTGGTGTTTTTGCGGGGCTTCAGCTTCCGGGGCCAATTGGGTTTTTTGCCGAAAACACGTTAGAGCCTGGCCTCACGGCGCCCGTTGTCCAAGATAAAATCGCCTTGAACGAACCAACTGAACTCGAGTCGCAGCGCGCACCGATACAACAGGCAGGTACGAGTGCTTTCGAGGGGGCGGAATTTGAGCCTGTTCGTCGTTATGAAGGCCGCTCGGGTCTTCTTGTACTCCGTGTAACACCACGTACGGCAGCGGCAAAACTAGGCTTACGGTCTGGAGACGTTGTGGTTGACGCAGGAAACCTGCCTACTCGCCAAGTTCCTGACTTGATCCAAGCCATCAACGCTTCTCAAGGGTCACCCTTCAGTGTTCGTTGGATCCGGGATGGGCGCGAAATGGTGAAACTTTGGCCATCAGGTGAAATCCGCCCCAAAGAATAGACGAAATTTGTAGAAGTCGATCCCCTATGTCTGTCTAATTTTTACAGTATTGTGGGCTAATTTGGCTCGATATCAAATTGTATACAAAGTATACCCTTGTTTGTTTTAAAAGCTTATTTGATTTGAGTGCGCCCAGTAGAAGATGATTTTGGATTAAAGGGGCCAGGACAAAAGAAGCTGCTGGGTGCAATCTAAACAAAGGGGGTAAGAGCAAATGAGCACTTGTGTACGGTTTGTCCGCTAGGATGGACCATCGTACTCTCTCTGCCCCGGAGTAACTAGCGGGTTTCAATATTTACGCTTCAATCTTTGAGGATAAGGGAAATATGTCGAGTTTTTCGAAATATGGTGGTCTCAGTGCACCAACGAAGGGTGAAGTAGTCGAATTGTCGGATGGGGAGCTGAATGTTCCAGATAATCCGATCATTCCGTTTATTGAAGGAGATGGGATAGGTCCGGATATTTGGTCAGCGGCCCAGGCGGTACTGGAGGCGGCGGTCGAGAAAGCATATGGCTCCAGTCGTTCCATCGTGTGGTTTGAGGTTCTAGCGGGTGAAAAAGCAAATGAGACCCTTGGAAATTGGTTGCCAGACGAAACCTTGGAAGCGATTAAGGATCATCTGGTAGCGATTAAGGGGCCCCTTACGACACCGGTAGGAGGGGGAATTCGGTCATTGAACGTGGCACTTAGACAAAAGCTGGATCTTTTTGCCTGTGTTCGACCGGTACGTTGGTTTGAGGGAGTACCTTCCCCGGTCCTACGTCCGGAGCTCGTCGACATGACGATCTTTCGGGAAAATACAGAAGACATCTATGCCGGGATTGAATGGGAAGAGGGGAGTGGAGAGGTAAGTCAGGTCATTCAATTTTTACAAAAAGAAATGGGCATTTCGACAATCCGGTTCCCGAAATCGAGTGCGATTGGTGTGAAACCCATCTCGGAAGAAGGAACGAAACGTCTTGTGCGAGCAGCTATACGCTATGCACAGAACACGGGTTCCAAGAGCGTTACATTCGTCCACAAGGGCAACATCATGAAATTTACCGAAGGTGCTTTTCGTGACTGGGGCTACGAGGTTGCGGCTGAGGAGTTTGGAGCTGAAGAGATCGATGGTGGCCCATGGTCGAAAACTCCCGATGGGATCGTAATCAAGGATGTGATTGCGGATGCATTTCTACAACAGATCCTTACTAGGCCTGGCGAGTACGATGTTATTGCCACAATGAACCTAAACGGCGACTACATTTCGGATGCATTGGCAGCTCAGGTTGGTGGTATCGGCATTGCCCCCGGGGCTAACATTAATTACGAGACTGGTCATGCGATTTTTGAAGCGACACACGGTACTGCACCAAAGTATGCCGGCCAAGACAAGGTGAACCCGGGCTCCGTGATTTTGTCAGGCGAGATGATGCTTAGGTATCTCGGCTGGAACGAAGCCGCTGATTTCATCATTTCATCATTGAATGCCACGCTTGGGCAAAAGCGAGTCACGTATGACTTCGAACGCTTGATGGAGGATGCCACCTTGCTCAAGTGTAGCGAATTTGGCCGAGCTATGATCGAAAACATGTAGGGATAGTTCTATTTAACTAAGTGGGGGAAGATGGACATCTCACACAATCCTGGAACCGAACGTTTCGCCGTTCATTTAGCTGGTGGTGAAGCATATGTGTCATACCGCCAGAGAGGCGAATTGATGGATATTGTGAGCACGTGGGTTCCACCTGAACACCGCAGGCTTGGAATCGGAGAAAAACTCGTGATCTGTGCATTGAATCACGCACAGGCGAACGAGTATAAGGTCATACCCACTTGTCCGTTTGTCCCAGACGTGATCAATGCGCACCCGGAGTATGAAACACTGATCGTGGATTGAGATTGGCGATCAATGGAGTGAGAGGCAAAAAGTGATAGAAAAGTCTTTGTTTGAAAAAGAGAATGAAAAAGAATTAGACAAAGAAATGCTTCGCGTAAAAGAAGAATTGAAAGAAGAGCTAGATGTTGATGATGAAGGGCTACTGGAATGGCTCAGAAGACTGATGGAGTATCTGAACGCTTTTGACACGGGACAGATAACTGCAGAAGAAAAAGCATTCTTAGAAGAAATGCGACATGTTCCGTTAGAGAATGATCGATAAAAACTGGTACTGGCAACGCTCTAGAAGTCTAGTACAGAGTCATCCTTTAGGGCTGGATCGTCGACCAATCCGAGTCGGGATTCAATCTCCGGTGTAATCAAAGTTCGTCCACTAAACCCGGCATCGATTTCATGCCAATAACGAACCCTTTCCTCTCCTGAGTGCCAACACAAATAGACCCAGCGCCCATCAATAGTGCTTGGAAAGTCGACGATCCCAGATCCCTTGAGGATCGAGTGATTGAGGCCAGGAGATGGTAAGCGAATTCCCACGTTGGTCATTCGGTCTTGAATGAGTCGTTCAATGGCACGATGAATACGCGAAATAGCTTTTCTATGGGCTAGGAACTCAAGGTGATCAAGGTTATTTGGTTGTAAGACCCGATCTCCCCAGAGAGTGTGGAGAACCGTAATCTTATCTCTACGCCTCTGTGCAGCATCGGCCCCTGCCCGGATCCTTCGAAAGGTAGCTTGGACATGAGGGATGAGTGCATTCGCTTGCTCGACCGTAAAAGCCTGCCTTTTCATGTGCAAAAAGATTCATCCGCATCTTGGTAGAGGCAACCAAACCGAAAACAATTTCCGTTTCGAATCGAGCGTTGTACTAGAAAAGTGGGTTGTGCTACGGCGCCTTGTAGGTGCTAAGCTTAAGGCCAGCAGAGGAATTCAGAGTCTAGTATGGCATCGATTTTACTGCGGATTTGTGAACTATAACTTTCCCCAGCAGATGGTCTTTTGTTGAAGAGTACCGCGTAGTTGATGCCATCGCCTCGTTGCCTAGCTAGCGTGTTGGTGCCGGGCAGGCTGCCAGTGTGGTACCACCTCCACCCTGAGCCTTCTGCCCCACGTCTTCGGGTCCCAATACCGTCACCGGCTGTCTGGTAAACATCCAAAAACTCAACAATCGATCGGGCTGATCCCACTAAACCACCAGAGGAAATCCTACTCTCGACGTCCCAGCCTCCATTCGGAATCTCTACAGGAGGTCCGTTGGGATCGAACACGTTTTGACTCATTGTGTCAGAGTCATACCATGGCTCACGTGGGCTGCGATCAACAGGGAAGGTTCTTCCCTGAATCAGTTCGCCATTTGGAACCCCAAGCGGTTCAAAAAGAGTTGTGGTCACGTAACTAAGAAAATCCTCACCAGACACCTCTTCCACGATGAGACCGAGCACTAGATACCCGATATTTGCGTATGCAGTTTTGGTTCCCGGAGAAAACTGAAGAGGTTGTCCTAATATGTAGCGAATAGTATTCGTCCGTCCGGGAGGGCTTGGTACGTTCATGGCATCAGCGATCACAATTTCCTTAAACGTCAGATCGCCGGCCAAATCGCGATCCCAGCCGCCACGATGCTGCAGTAGATGCTGAACCGTGATTTTCTTCAACAGGGAGTCGCCGAGTGACGGAAACGGCATCAAAGTCAGAATCCCTCCCTCGGGTTGGCCAAGATCGAAGACAAAATCATCCAAATCCACAAGTTCGCTATCTATCAACTCTCGAACGGCAGCGGCTGTGATTGGTTTCGTAACGCTTGCTAAGCGCATCATTGCGCCTTGAGGGAGCGTGATCTCCTGAGCCTCATCCTGCCATCCGAAACTCTTATTGTAGACCAATCGACCGCCTTTCATTACCCCTAAAACCCCAGCCTTGATGTTTTGTGTTTCCATGAATTGAACCATGGTTGAGTCGAATCGTTCTAGGCTCAAGCATGGTTCGATGGGGGGGGCAGATGGCTCAGTGCATTGCGTCAGTGTCATCACCAGAAGTGCTGGCCTGAGGATGTTGAGAGATCTGTGAGCCATACCTCGGTCTCCCGAAAGTCTGAGCGAATTCACTTCGAGATGAGCCGGTCGATCGTTATTCGTTGGGCGAGGATCATCACGATCTCCTTGGATGACACGGCTTTCTTTTCTGAGTGCTACGAGTGTGCAACTAGAAAAATGCGTTTGACTAGAAGGTGCGGCCATACCGAAAGGTTTAATTCAAACCTAGGTGGGGGTAGAAACGGCCCTAAAATCTCTCTAGGCGAGGATTTACGACATTCGTGAAGATTGATCCAAACGTATAGGAGAATCCAAAAGAGATTCGATAGTCGTACCCGCTCTGGAGGATGCGTTGTTCAAGAAGGACTTCTTCTTCGGTCGCGTCGCCGGCCGGCACGTTGAGTTGGTCTCGAATACGTGAGTATCCGATGTTGGTGTTGAGAGATAGTCCACGGAACAACCGAAGGTTAGCCCCCAGACTCGCGCTGGCGCGGTTTTTAGAAAGGTCGTGCAGGTACTGGGAGAACTCAATAAATCCCCAGGAGATTCCCCATGGCTGCCGCACACTCAAGCCCGCCCCAAGCTTGTGCAGTGGCAATGTTTCTTCGGTTTTGAGGAAGATCGTCTCTTTTATGTAATCGGCGTGTCTCACTCCAACGGTGTAGAGGATATTAAACTGGCGCCGCGTAGACTCTGAGTAGGGATAGATGTTGAATTCGAGCGCTGACGATAATTCAAGCTGAAGATCTTTATTTTCAAACGATGAATGTTCTGCTTCGTAAGCCATTCCAAGTGACCAGTGATCAGATAGGCTCCACACAGTTAAGCCATCGAGGTCGTAATTTTCTCGTATACTAGTGACTGATGTCGTATCGCTAATCTCGAAGATTTTTTCATTGTGTTCGCCACCAATGCCAATCTCGATCTTCAGGTTATCGGTGATACGGTTTGCGCTGAACCCACCAGAGATCCGATAGCTTTGCGTGCGCTCGTCCACATCCAGGTTTCCGTTTCCGCGCACTCGAAACGTCCAGAAATTCCAAGGATCTGTCTCAGCGGTTGCAATCCCTATGTCATTTTCAAAATCCTCAGATATGATCTGGATATTGGCAGCCTGATCGGTCCTTGCGATGTATCGAACCAAGCCAAGTTTTATAGCGGCAGCGATCTCGGTGAGCATGCGTTCTCGCGCAAAATTGGCCGGTGTAACTACCTCTAATCGGTCATCGATGTCGACGAACTCCTCGCGGCCTATGAAGTCGAGTGTAAACCGCCGACCTTCACTTCCTGTCGTTTCCTGTGTTAGTAACACGTGGACCTGAGAATCTTCCCGGTCACGCGTGTAGTTCACGAATGGGATCTCTCGTCGGTAGAAGTCGAATTCGCAGGGGCTGTAACCCCTTGAATAAGCTTGACAGTCGAAAAAAATTCGAAGGGCCCCATTTCCTGCTTCGCTGGGTGTGGCATCCTGTGCGATCAAAGCGGGAGGCGCGGCAAGCAGTATAAAAAAAGCGACGAGCCGGCAGGTCACATAGGTACCATGCACTTGAAGACTTCTGGATCTTAAAGAAGGTACGACCATGCCTGTGGATATCTCGTGATATTAAGAGTTTGTCCGTTGACTACGTGTCAGGTAACACGTGGAGAGGGGAATACGTGTAGCCACCCGGAGTTTTGCCTAACCATTAGATTGCTATTGAACATAATGCGTTTTTTGATTCCAACAACTGAGTGGTTGTCTTTAAACTGGCCTCGGCTGACCTTAAAGAAGTGGTTCTCGTAAACATCTTTTGATCTGCAAGATCTGGGATGGATCAGTTGGTTAGGACAAATCTGAAATCCAGATCGTAATCCAGCATCAGAGGGTGGTAGAGAATGGTTTCCTCCAACGTATTTAGCACGATCATTTCGTTAAGGACGTGAAGATGGGCGGATCCACGTTACGACTATCTCTTCGGCAAGGCTCTCCGACAACGGCTGAGTCTGAAGCCAGAGACATAGCCCCTGTGATCGACTCGAAGGCGGCTGCAGATGCCAGGTCTGTGATCCGCAGATGGGAGGGTTATGCGCCCACGCCACTTGTGCCACTAAACAAGCTTGCGACGCAATTGGGAGTCAAATCTGTATGGTGCAAGGATGAGTCGGGACGTTTTGGGCTTGGATCGTTTAAATCGCTTGGTGGAGCATTTGGAGTGCTTCGTGCCCTTCAAGACGAAATTGAGGGGCGTACGAAACAGCGCCCGAGCGCAGAAGAACTTTGGGCCGGGCACCCAGAAGCCAGTTTGATCACAACAACAACGGCTTCAGCAGGAAACCATGGCCGATCGGTCGCCTGGGGAAGCTCCCAATTTGGCTGCACTTGCGTTGTCGTTCTTCCGGAAGATGCGCACCCTGCTCGCGCACAGGCGATCGAATCCCATGGTGCCCAGGTGGTTCGGTTTGAGGGTTCATATGATGAGGCCGTCGGTTATACGGAGCAGGAAGCTGAGCGAAACGGGTGGCTCATTGTTTCTGATACTGCTTACGACGGGTATGAAGAAACTCCGATGCGAATAATGGAAGGATATACGGTACTTGCAGATGAGATGCTCCAGTCGCTTGCTGCCGAGAGTGTAGACTTGACGCACCTGTTTATTCAAACCGGTGTTGGGGGTCTGGCGACGGGAGTATGTAGCCACTTGGTGAAAGAATTGGGTGTTCGGAGACCTCGATTTATTGCAGTTGAACCATGGAGGGCGGATTGTTTTGGTCGTAGTCTTCGATCTGGCAAACAGGTGTTTGCAGAACCACCATTCGAAACAGAAATGGGTGGACTTGCAGCTGGCATTCCTTCGACTATTGCATGGACATTTTTGGGACAATACTTAGATGCGGCATTGGCTCTACCGGAATCCGTTTGGCAGATTGGTGCGATGGCGCTTGGTACCGGGGAATTAGGTGCCCGGATTGCGGCGGGTCCGTCTGGCGCATCTGGTGTAGGGGCACTCGTTGCTCTCACCCGGCTCCCCGGACTTGCCAAGCTTCTTGATTTCCAACCCGATTCTCAGGTGGGAGCGCTGATTACAGAGGCACGTTTCTATTGAAGCTACTCAATGACTTCTCACTTCTTCGAAAAATGGACAACGTGATAAATTTTGCCCAATCAACATCAATAAAGCCAAAGGGATTTCAACCTCACCTGCCAGAAGATATTCTGGCAATTACATACGAAATCTCATCGCCCTCGAACTTCTAATAGAATATACGGATGCCTGATTTAACCGCTTATATTGATGGACAGATCTCTCGATTCCAAAAGGAACTCTGCGATTTCCTTCGCATCCCGAGCATTAGTACGAACCCTTCGCATGCAGGTGAGGTCCGAAAATGTGCTGAATGGGTCGCTAACCACCTCCATGCGGCTGGGATCGAGAAATCTGAAGTCATCGAAACGGATGGACACCCAATCGTCCTTGGGGAACATCGGATCAGCGAAGATGCACCAACAGTGCTCGTTTATGGGCACTATGACGTCCAGCCTTCGGAGCCTGATGATCTATGGACGTCTCCCCCCTTTGAGCCAACCGTCCGGGATGGGCGTTTGTTCGCGCGAGGGTCGGTTGACGACAAGGGTCAGGTTCATATGCACCTTAAGGCTATTGAGGCCCGGCTTGCCAGCAATGTTGATATGCCCGTGAACCTCAAGCTGGTGATTGAGGGTGAAGAGGAAGTCGGTAGCAAGCACCTCGGTGCCTTCTTGGATAAGAATGCCGAGAGGCTTGCGTGCGATGCTGTGCTCATAAGTGATACCGGAATGTTTTCGCCGGATCTTCCTTGTATCACGACCGGTCTTCGAGGGATCGTGTACACCGAGATCAACGTCTATGGTCCAGCATCCGACCTTCATTCAGGAAGCTATGGTGGTGCGGTAGTGAATCCAGCCAATGCGTTGGCTACTATCCTTGACGGTCTCAAGGATGATCGTGGCCAGGCCACGGTGCCAGGTTATTACGACTCAGTGCGACCAATGACAGAGCGTGAGCGAGCAGATCTTATCCGCCTACCAATGGATGAAGAGACCCTGCGAGAAACCGTAGGGGCGGTGGCGCTAGGTGGTGAGGAAGGGTTCTCTGCCCTTGAGCGGATGTGGTATCGTCCCACGCTAGATGTAAACGGCCTTCTGAGCGGGTTCACGGACGAGGGATCTAAGACAGTACTTCCCTCACAGGCGATGGCAAAAGTTTCGATGCGACTTGTCCCTGATCAGGATCCTGATCAAGTCGTTGAGGCATTTGAGAAACGAGTCCATGAACTTGCACCTGAAGGTGTGACAGTCGAGGTGAAACGTTTCCATGGTGGTGCACCATGGGTCGCTGATACCACTCACCCTATCTTCGATGCGGCCAGTAAAGCGCTCGAGAGAGGTTTTGGTGCCCCTCCAGCATTCATCCGCGAAGGCGGTTCGATTCCGATCGTGCAGGTATTCGAAGATGTTTTTGATGCGCCTGCGCTGCTCATTGGATTTGCATTGCCCGGATCGAATATGCATGCCCCTAATGAGTGGTTGGACCTAAGCGTCTACCGTAAAGGCATCGAGGCGCTGGCTAATCTCTACGGCGGATTGGCGGCAGGCTTATAAGACACGGCGGGGCAAGGTCGTGTGACAGTCGTTGTGTTTTGTCAGGCCACAGTTCTTCGATCAACAGCAAAGGATGTAGTCAGTCGCCTCCTTTTTCTGTCCAGTACTCGCGCAATTCCCCGTCAAGTTTCTGTGATCGCCGCCAGCTCAGTCGTTATATCGATCGAGCCAGAAAGGGATTGATATACGGGACATTTAGGTGGGTGCAGTTCAAAGCTGCGCTGGATCACAGCGGCGTGTTTAGCCTCCGCCTGAAGATGATAACGAACATGAATGCGTTTGATCACGAGCACCCCGTCCTCGACTTCGATCTCTCCCTCAGTGTCACCTATCAGTCGCCCTTCATCTGCCTTGACTCCGCGCGCTTCCAGCGCGCCCCCGAAGGTTCCGGTTAGTCAGCCACCTGTTGCCGCAACGATATAGTCCAACGTAGTTGCTACGTCTCGATCCGGGTTCACTCCATAGTGTTCAGCGATCGCAGAGTGAACACCGAACTCAACGAACTCATCGGTCACTGGTAACTGAGCTAAACGAAACGGACCTTTCTCTCGAATAATTCGCGAGCAGGAACGATAAACAACGTTACTCATACGCCCACTTCCTCTCTCAGTATTTCACAGAGGTTCATTACGATACGGTGGGTCAATCCCCAAATGACGTCACCTTGGTACACAATAGAGGGTAGTACGAAGTCTTGGCCATTTGTGTGATACTCCACTTCAGAAGCATTAGAGGGATTGCCTAACTCTGTGTAAGGTATCCAGACGTGATACTGAACCTCATGGTTTCCGGTGACCTTCACATCCCCATCAAGCCATGCCACGAAAGCTGAGATAGTGATTGGAGGAAGTTTTCGATTTACAGGATGCATATCGTGGAGTTGGCCAAGGAAATTGTCACGCTTAATTCTGACCCCAACCTCCTCCAACGTCTCGCGCCGTGCGGTCTCTATTAGATCGATGTCTGTAGGATCCATGTGGCCACCGGGTAGTGCCATATGACCTGACCAGGGATCTCCTTCTACTTCAGCACGCCGGACAAATAGGACATCTACTGCTCCTCCAAGTGACCTCAAAAGAAGTGTGACGGCCGCACGCCGCTCACCTTTGTTGGCATCAACCAAAAGGGGGTTCGACCGTTTGAGTGCTTCGCGAACACTTTTTGCATCGGGCTCGCTGTTCACTGGTTCTCCGATTCGCTCAGGAGTGCGAGGTAACTCTTGTATCGGTGGGTTTCAATATTTCCGTTTTCTACATTCTGACAAACCGCACAGTCAGGTTCAGAACGGTGTCGACAATCTGCAAATCGGCAGTCTTGACCTATTATGGCAATTTCCGAGAAACCATCTACCACATCACTTGGATCAATATTCCACAAAGCCACGTACTGGAGACCAGGTGTATCGGCTACATATCCTCCCTGTGGATACGGATACAGTGCGGAAGAAACCGTCGTGTGGCGTCCACGGCCTTTTCGCTCACTAATTTTACCGACGCGGAGATCAAGCCCAGGAATCAAAACATTGAGAAGGCTCGATTTCCCGACCCCAGATTGTCCTGTAAGAACAGTGATGCGTCCCTCCAGCCGTTTGCTTAAGTCCTCCAGGCCGTCGCCCGAATGAGCGCTTGTCCGAAAAATGTTGAATCCAACTTTTTCGTAAACCTCAATCTCGTGGGAGAAGGTATCAGACAAGTCGATCTTATTGACCACAAGACAACTCTCAATTTCACTTAATGTGGCAAGGGCAAATAGTCGATCGATCATGAATATGTCTGGGTTTGGGGACCGGTCGGCCGCCACTACCATCACTTGATCCACGTTAGCCACAATGACCTGTTCTCGGCGTTTAGCAACGCCATGACGTGTGAGAGCACTCTTACGAGGAAGGAGTTTGGCAATACGTGGTTCGTCGGAAGTGGATTCAAGCTCTACAAGGTCTCCCACGGATACGATTCGGGAGTCTGTCTGCTTCACACGACCCCTTAATGAAGCCCGGCGAAGACCGTCGGATGTGTCTACATCGTAGATGCCACCTGCAATCTTTAGAACTCGACCCGAGAGAAAAGGAGAAGAAGCAATGGCGGGCTCATCGTTTTTTACCAAAGTTGCACCGATCTACTTTTAGGGTGATTCGGCGGGTAGCACCTCACCCTCGGTAAGCTCGTCGAGGCAATTCCACCCGAGCAGTGCACATTTGATTCGGACTGGAAACTTTGAGACTCCCGCCAGTGCACGCAGATCTCCTAAGTCTGAATCGGACAGCAATGATTCATCGCCATGCAACAGTTGTGTGAACTTTTTCGATAACTCAAGCACTTCCTCAGGTGTTTTATTCCGTACTCGGCCAGTGAGCATTGACGCGGATGCTTGGCTGATCGAACAACCGCGACCTAAAAAGCATGCCTCGGCAATTCGCCCGTCCTCCACTCTCAGGAGCAATTCGATAACGTCTCCACAGAGTGGATTGTTCATGGTGATAGCGTGGGTGGCATCGTCGAGGGCACGTTTATTTCGAGGTTTACGGTAGTGGTCGAGAATCAACTCCCGGTAAAGCGTGTTTAGTGTAGATGGGATCTCTCGGTCTGTTCGCGCAGGATTCTGTGGGTCAGTCATGAGTCAGGCTATTCCGCCGAAGACTTTGGCCGCCATCTGAAGCCCCTCACAAAGTGCATCAACTTCGTTGTGTGTATTGTAGAGGTAAAAACTGGCACGGGCCGTTGCACTGATGCCAAAATGATCCATAAGCGGTTGGTTACAATGGTGTCCAGCACGGATGGCGATTCCATTTTGGTCAAGAATGGTCGATAGGTCGTGTGGGTGAATATCCCCGTATGTAAACGAGAAGACCGACGTGCGTTCTTCTCGTGGGCCATAGAGGGTCAGGCCTTCGACAGCCGTCAATCGTTCTAGTGCGTACTTTTTGAGACTGTTTTCGTGGACAGCAATGGTGTCCAATCCGATATCGTTTAGGAATTGGACAGCTTCCCCAAAACCAACGACGCCTGAAATGTTGGGTGTGCCAGCCTCAAACTTGTGGGGGACTTCTGCCCACCTAGAACCTTCGAGCGTAACTTCTGATATCATCTCT
>Ga0310344_10001893_pt1 | contig 15826 bp, 26 predicted proteins | sample HC15DNA20200_MG_FD_203801 | JGI IMG/M metagenome (GOLD analysis project Ga0310344, IMG submission 203801) | Marine microbial communities from station ALOHA, North Pacific Subtropical Gyre - HC15-DNA-20-200_MG | ecosystem: Environmental > Aquatic > Marine > Oceanic | place: Pacific Ocean: North... | reverse complement strand
CATCAACAGTATGTGTTGCAAATCCTTCAAGTGGGGCACTAGATAATTTTGAGAGAATATTGCGTCCCTCTTCACTGTACTCTAAGAGATTTGCTCCTTTAGGTGGCATTTTTGTTCTTTTGCTTTGCCTGCCCTTATTATGGTCAGGGTAATTACGAGATAACCTTCTATGCATAAAATAACTATAATTTAAAAAATTAATTACTATTTGGGGGGGGTACCTAATTCATTGGCTGAATCGAAAAAATATCAAGGGAAATTCAATGCAGAAGAAGTCAAAATATTAGATCGAATTATAAAAAAACATAATCTTACTGTCAATGACTTTATTCGTAAGTGTGTTTTTTTTACAGTTGAACAGGCTGAGTACGAGAGTGCTATTCTAAAAGATCCAGAAATTATGAAAATGATAAAAATCATGGTGGCTGAAACCAAAAAAATAATGTCTAATCCAAAAGTTACGAAACGTATAGAGAAAAAGGTTGAAGATGGAAAAATCAGTGAAGAAACCGTTGATAGACTGGAAAACAGTGCCAGTGATATTGCCAAAGACATGAAAATATTGAGGAAGAAGAAGAAATCAGGACCACGAAGAATTAAAAGGAAACGTGGAAGAACCAAAATTCGTGAATAAAAAAATTGCAATTATTCCTTCAGTAATAATCGTCGTGATAATAATCGGAATTTCACAGTTAAGTCTTGATTATATCCCAGAAGAAACACCTCAAGTTGAAATTGTTGAAGACATTGAAAACATGATTATAATGCCAGTAAAATCGGCTCGTCCTGATTGTGGTCCAAACGATGAGTGTTATATTCCATCATATTATCTTGCAAAAATTGATGAAACTGTATACTGGATTAATGAGGATTCTGCATTTCATAGCGTAACTAGTGGTCAACAGGAGAATCCAGATGGTTTGTTTGACAGCGGACATATTGATCCTAATGAGAAATTTTCTTACAAATTTTCTGAGCCTGGAGTTTATTCATACTACTGTACTTTGCATCCATGGATGAATGGAGTGATAAAAGTTGAAAGGTGACGAAGGGAGTCGAACCCCTTTAGATAAGCTTTGCAGGCTCACGCATAACCGCTCTGCCACGTCACCGCAATATAAAAAATGAATATTTAGAATTAAACTCTTTACATCTAAAATTTTGAAGATGTTTTTGATGCAAGTTTTACGTCTTCAGCCTTCACAGTCTTCCTTCCTGCGTGCTTTGACATTTCAACAGCATTTTTAGCAATTTTTTGTGCAATTTCTTCCACAACTCTTCTCAGTTCATCAGCAGATTCATCACTTACTCTCTCAGCGCCTGATTTTTTTAAAATTCTATACATTGATGACAGACCAAGTTCTGAAGATTTCATACATAATAATAAAAAACATGAGGATAAAACACTTTGAGTAAAAAAATCTCACTTTTGTATAGATTTGTGCAGACTATTTAGTGAGTAATAATAACCTCATATATGAACTGGCTTTTTGACGCTCACATACATCTCTCAGATCCTGAATATCAATCTGATATACCAATAATTATAGAATCAATGAATAAGCAAAATATCAAAGCATGTTGTGTATCAATGGATCTTGATACTTGTCAAAATACAATGCAATTAAGTGAGATGTCAGAAAAAATTTTACCATTTCTTGGTATACATCCTGAAAAAGCACAAGATGATCCAACACCTGTCTTTGAAATGATCAAAGAAAATCAAAGTAAGATAAGTGGAATTGGTGAAATTGGTCTTGATAGGACATATATTACATCTGAAGATGAATGGGAAACACAAAAACAAATATTTTCCAATCAACTATCTTTTGCAGAAAAATTTCAGAAACCTGTTTCAATCCACTCTAGAAATACTCTTGATGACATATTTGATATTTTATCCTCATTTAAGATACAAAATGTCTTACTACACTGGTTTGATGGAAGCAAAAAACAGCTAAAAAGAGCAATGGACTTGGGATTTTATGTATCATATGGACCTTTACTTGTATATGCTAATGACAAACAAACATTACTAGCTAACACAAAAAAAGACAAATTTTTAGTAGAAACTGATGGACCTGTTAGGTTTTCTCGCTGTTTTGGTTATAAGACGGCTCAAATTGTATTTTTACCTAGTGTAATATTTTGTGCCTCAAAAATTTTGAATTTGACGTACGATGAAACAGTAGCGATGCTTGAGGAAAATTCATGTAGATACCTAAATTAATTTTAATCTAAAATGGTACATATATAAAAAACCTACAAAGTTTTGTCTTAGTGGACAGAATAAAACGCCTTTCAACAGAAATCTTATCAAAGTATAAGGACAGTTTTGGTGTTGATTTTTCTGAAAATAAGAAGATGTTAAACGAAATTACAATTGTACGTTCTAAAGGTCTAAAAAATGAAATTGCAGGATATATCACAAAAATTCTACTTAGAGAACAAAAATTTCAGGCTCGCAAACAGAAGCTAATTGACGATGAAAAAAAATTCATAGAAAAAAGCAAATCACAACAAAAAGAACCAGCACCAGAACCTGAAACCATTGATGCTGAATCAGAATCAGTACCAGAAACAGAGGTAACACCAGAACCAACACCAGAACCTGAAACCATTGATGCTGGAGATATTATAGAAAAAGCTGAAGATGTAATTCAAGAAACTGAACAAAAAACCCTAGCAGAAGAAGTCTTAGATTCAGTGGAAAAACCAGAAGAAAAATCCTAGGAAAACAAAAAACAATTATTTGAATTAAATATTATAATCTTAATGATAACAGTAAATTTTACTGGTGGTGTAAGAAAATCCTTTGAAACCAATAAAATTACACTTGATAAGAATAATCTTACCGTTAACCAATTAATTGAATATTTAATTGGAATTAAACCAAAAAATTCTGCATCTTTTGATGGAAAAAATCTATTAATTGCTATAAATGAAATAGATTCTTCAGCACTTGATGGTTTTGATACCATAATAAAACAAAATGATACTGTTAACATAATTCCTATAATCCATGGCGGTACATATTCAAGATTACAAATGAAAATATTTTCTAATAACGTGGAGATCTTTGAAATGAGAAAAGATTTTACATTTGATAATAATTCATTAAATACATTAAGAAATGAATTTCCAAATTTAATAATTCAAGCAATCTCCTCAAAATTCTTATTAAATAAATCTCACATCAAGAAAATTCTTTCAATATCTCTAACTGCAAAAAAACAAAAAATTATGATCTCAAAAAAACTAGAAACTGATATTCTACTAAGATTCGCAGGAACTAATCAGATTGATAAAGCAATGAAAGATGTTGGAATTAAACCAAAGATTGATTTTACATTAATTGCAATAGGTAGAAAAGCTCTATTAGAAAAGTTACATGCAAAATTAAAAGATAACGTAAACAAGTCCTCGTCACGAAAAAATAATTCTATATTCCTAAGAAAGTATTTTTATATTAGCAACAGAAATGTAATTTCTAATTTTACATTAGAGGATTTACTTGCTGAAAAAGCATCGTTACTAATGTGAGCCTAAACGTTTTTCCTTACTTACACTAATAATAGAATTTTTGGGGAGTATTCCAATCCCCGTTGTTACACCCATAACTTGAATTATAATCTCCCAATCTGCATTTTCTAATGATACCTTGTTTGGAATTAAATCTGCAATCTCTGAAATTAAATCTCTACTTTTAAGATCAGAATTTCTTTTCTCAATTGATATTCTATATGATTGATTTTTTTCTATGCGTGAAGTCATAGTCTGAATACATTCCTTAATAGATTTTAATTCAGATTTACACATTTGTTGAATTGGAATTATTCTAGAACAAAATCTGATGGACCATGGTTCCTCATCTATAATTACACGAAATTGCTTTATCACGTCAAAAATATCTAGTAAAGTGTTCAGTTCGATAATTCCTGAGAATGGTGTTTTAGATATTTTTGCATTAGAGTCTCCAAATTTATCTAGGAATCTTACAATTTCTTCAATTGTCTCGTATTCTAGATTCCTTTGGCATGTAATTATAAAATTCAATCTAAATTGGACAGTTCCTCTTCTGAGATAACTCCTTGTCTTAAAATTTCAATTTTATCATTTTTTACTTCAATTATTGTTGATTCACCTGAACTTTGAATGGTACCTCCATCTAGAAATAAATCATATCCAGTGATTGAGTTGGTGCATTCTTTAGGGTCCATAAAAGAATTTGTTGTGGAAATATTTGCACTTGTTCCTACAATTAATTTGCATTCTTTAAGAAGTGATAAAATACATTTATTGTCTGGTACTCTAACGGCAAGTTTATTTTCTACACCTAATGATTTTTTTAATTTTTTATCTTTTAATGGTAAAATAACTGTTAGTTGTCCAGGCCAAAATTTTTCAACAATTTTAGTTACAACTTTATCAAACTCTACAATGTTTTCTAAATCATCTTTTGAATAGCCTAAAACTGGAAATCCCTTTTTTCTTTCCCGTTTTTTAATTTTGTACACTTTATCTACCGATTTTTTATTGTATGGGTCACAACCTATTCCGTAGACAGTGTCTGTGGGAAATATGAGAATACCCCCATTTCTCAAAAATTCCAAAGCAGTTTTTATGCCATCATAATTACAGGAAACTTCATTCATAAATTATGTATAATCTTGATTAATTATTATGTTATTGAATGATCTCTAAATATTCAAGCCAAAATCACTAGTGAATTTATAAAATTTTTTATATTCGACAAGAAAATTTTTACCAGTTCCACTTATTCTATACTTATAGGCTCTATCTGAACTAATTTGTTCTAGTAATCCTTGTGAAACTAAGTTACTCAAAATTTTAGAGAGCCTGCCATGTGAAATATTCACATGTCTAATTAATTGCATTATTGATGCACCGTCTTGTTCACTAGTTTGTTTTTGTGCAGATACCAGAATGTCTCCTATAATCTCCATTTTAGTTCGATAAACTACCAATATGAAAATTTTAAACAGTAACTATATGATCTTGTGACGATATATGCTCTAAACTATTAACATAAAAGAATTTGACTTTTCCAAGATTTTTGAATTATACGCACAGTTTTTTACTCTTAATCTAGTTCATCATCAAATTTTATCTTCCTAAGAGGTAATTTTGAAATTGGAATAAATAATGACAACAGTCCTGAAATTTTAATTACTATTGATATTGAATGAATAATTGATTCTGGAAATAATAATGAATACCATGCAATAAATTCTCCAAACGCTAACAAACCTAATCCAATACCAACAGCTAGTGCACCTTTTTGTTTTCCCTCAATGTATGAAACTATAGTCTCAATAGAGCCATACACTAGCAAAATAAAAGAAAATGCTCTAATGATATGTTCTATGTTCATAGTTGATAAAAAAAATAACGGTAGTATTCCAACTGATCTAAAATAACGTGATTTTGGAAAAAATGATTTTATTGTATGAGAAAATGCAATAAAAAAATAACCAATTGTTTGTATACCTAATCCTAGTGCTTGTATACCACGATTAATTTTTTCTTCTTCAAAAATCAGTTCGTTTGTAATATATGCTAACCAAATTATTCCAAAACCTATTCCAATTGCAAAAAATGCAATTGTTAACCTGAATAATACTGGGCTTCCAGTATTTCTATAACCAATGTACGAAAAGACACCAATTACTAATCCAATTATAAACCCAATTAAATTCAGAATTCCTTCAAGATATAATTCCAATCTGCACAATCTCTTTTTTTGAAATTAATTAAGTCTTACAGACTAATCTTCCCAATCATCAAGTGTACCAGCAGTTTCACCCTCAGTACTTCCTGTATAATCACCCAAAATATCAGAGTATGCAAGTTCATTGTGTGCAACAAATTTTACATATTCCCCATACGTCATATCAAAATCACATTTAGTACAAGTCACAAATGAAAAATCAGGAGTTAATTCAGCATTCTCTTTGCATTTTGGACATCTTATTTTCATATTATTTTTACTATAAATGAGTATTATTGTTTTTACTAATAAGAGATAAATTGAAATGATATTCAGTATTTTTGATGACTAGAAAATGTACTAAATGTAAAGTAGATATTCCTGATTCTGAACAACTTGAACCACAAGCTGAAAAATATCCTACTTGTAACAAATGCTGGGAAGAGTGGAAAGAAATGCGAATAATGGTCATGAATGAAATGCATCTTGATATGTCATTGGCAGATCATCGGAAAGTACTGAGGAAACATGAGAAAATCTTTGTTGGAATTATGACTCCCGAAGGTGATTACGTAGATTATACAAATGAAGACAACAGAAATCCTGAAGAAAAACCCGATTAAAACCCAAAAAGATCTTTAGAATTTGTGGGAGTTAACAGAATCAATTTTCTTTTGGATTCGTCATCTAGACTGTCAAAAGTATTTTTTATAGATTTTATCAAAATTTGCTGTTTAGGTATTTCTATACTCAAAAAAATTTCAAAAATCCCATCTAAATTGAACAAAATTATACTTTGTGGATTCTTTATGATTTGCTTGAAGTAGTTTGAAAACATATCAAATCTATTATCTTCACTTACACTACAAAGTACTTCTAGCCATGTTTTGAAAAGTTTTGCAAAGTTTGGAAATGGTATTGTTGGACCAGCTTCTAACGCATTAGTGATAATTTCTACTTTATCATAATCATTCATGGAAAAAAACTCTAACATTCTTTTTTTAAGTATTGGAGTGCGAAGAAAATCAGGCAAACTTGCAAGATTAACTATGATGTTTCCAGCGAAATTATCTTCTGACAATAAAGAGATCTTTAGTAACTTCATAATAACAATAACTGGTAGATAGATTAAATACGCGAAACTCTGAATTTGTATTATGGGTTCAACTGTGGTAATAGGCGGTTTTTTTGGTGATGAGGGAAAAGGAAAAATTATTTCATATCTTGCCCTACATGATAAACCATCAATAGTTGTTAGAGGTGGGGCAGGTCCAAATGCTGGACACACAATCAAGGATGGAGAAAAAACATACAAAGTTAGAATGTTACCTAGTGGATTCTTAAATAAAGATGCTAAAGTAATGGTTGGACCAGGTGTTGTGGTTAACCCTTCCGTGTTACTAAAAGAGATTAATGATTTTGGTGTTGAAGGAAGAGCATTCTTAGATTATAATTGTGGTATAATTGAGGATTCACATAGAGAAGCGGATTCACAAGGTAGATTAAAAGAGAAAATTGGAAGTACTGGTTCTGGAACAGGTCCTGCAAATGCAGAACGTGCAATGCGTACTCTTAAACTGGCAAAAGAAATTGATGAATTAGAGTCATATCTAATTGATGTTCCACTTGAAGTTAATTCTGCATTAGATAGGAATGAAAATGTTTTAATCGAAGGAACACAAGGAACACATCTTTCTTTATGGCATGGTACTTATCCCTTCGTTACAACAAAGGATGTTACTGCATCAGGAATATGTGCTGACGTAGGCATAGGTCCAAAAAAAGTTGATGATGTTATTGTTGTTTTCAAAGCATATCTTACTCGTGTGGGAACTGGTCCCATGCCTGGAGAATTAAGTGCAGAAGAAACATCAGCAAAAGGCTGGGAAGAGTTTGGAACAGTTACTGGTCGTCTTAGGCGTGCGGCTGAATTCGATTTTGGATTAGCCAAGCGTGCAGTAATGTTAAGCAGTGCAAATCAAATTTCTATCACAAAACTTGATGTTAGATTTCCAAACTGTGCACGAATTACATCCTATGATGAATTAGAAGAAGACGCAAAATCATTCATCAAAAAAATTGAAAAAGAATTAGGCGTGAAAGTTACGCTCATTGGAACAGGTCCTAGTGTTAATGATGTTATAGATTTACGCACATGATTTTGCATGGTTAAGCTTTAATTTGGATTTTTTTTAATATTCTACATGGAGAAACTACCAAATTATATTCAATTGAGTTCACCCTTAGAATTTACAAGATTAGTATGTGCATTAGAACGAATGCCTAGAGTTTCATTCCTACATGAACATAAAGGAAAGAAAGTGCTATCAGTACAGATGGATTTGTTAAAAGAGAAACCAGTAATATATTATACACCTATTGAAACAATTGGTCATTTCCTAAGCTACGGATTTAATGGTGGAAAAGAACAATTAGACTTGGTTAATTCTACGGTTGATAATTCTAAATTGTATTCACCAGTGATTAAGATAAAATCTCTTCCTAAAGCATTAAAACCAGATGAATCCATCTCTCAGGAAAAATATCATCCAATTGAGCTCGAGGATGTATCTAGTTTAGCTAAACTAAGTTATGGCTTTGAAGAAGCACCATTCCCATTATTTGCATTTCCATATAAGGAAAAATGGTTTTTGGGAGTATTTTTGAATTTTAATGAAGAGGGACCATCCTATTTCTGCCATGTAACTTTAACCGATGAACCAGAAAAACCATTTTTGCAGTATGTCACAACAAAAGATTCTCAACCACAGTTTGTTGAACATACAGGAGAACATGGTTATTCATATATCAAAATAATAAAGTTAAAAGAAGCACACCCAATGGTCGATTATGGCCAAATTCAATGAACGCATAAAAAAGGCTGCTAGAGAAAGCTCAATTATTCTTGCAAATGATTATGATAGTAGAACACCAAAGCTTGAACAAAAAACTATACAGAACATCAAAACATTACACGAACATGTTTGTGCATTAAAATTTAACTTCCATCTGCTTTTACAACTTGGAAAAAAAGAAATATCTAGAATTAATAAAACTGCACATCAACATGGATTACAATGCATTGCCGATATCAAATTAAATGATATTGGAAATACAAATTTAGTTACTACACAGAATCTCTGGGATCTAAATTTTGATGCTGTAATTGTAAATCCAATTATGGGTCCAAAAAATTTAAAGAACTTAGTTGAAAATTCACATAAACAGAACAAAGGCGTTATCTCACTTTGCCATATGAGTGCACCAGAAGCACGAATTTCATATGAACTTGGTGTAGTACAAAAAAATCAAACCAGAAGGATTCCTTTATATCAATTATTTTTAGAGTGGGCAAGGAAAAATAAAACAGATGGGATTATTGTAGGCGCAACTTATCCTAACATTATAAAATTTTGTAAAGAAAAAACTAGGAATAAACTTGACATTTATTCTCCAGGTGTAGGTGTTCAAGGTGGTAATGCAACAAAAACAAAACAATTTGGCTCTAATTATTTAATAGTTGGTAGAACTATTTTAAATTCTAAAAATCCTAAAAAAACTGCGAAACAGCTTGCCTTAGATTCTATCTTGTAACAAATTATTAGCTTTTGTTAGAACATTTTTTGCATTATTGTATGTAACTCTCTCTAATGCAGATTTAAAATCAAGCCAAGCAAAATCAAGATGTTCATGTGAAATTTTAATTGTTGTGGTTTCTGTTTTTCCAAGAAAAAATATAACTTCCTTATTAATTTCGTTTTTACCAATATAGAAAGAATATGATATTTTATCTTTAAATCCATCAATAAATTCTATATCCATAATTCCAGTTTCTTCTTTTGTTTCTCGTATGGCTGTTTCTTTTGGATCTTCAGAGTTTTCCATTTTACCTTTAACAAAATCCCAGTGACCACCAGGATATTTTAGAATTAAGAACTGTTTTTCATCCTGTTGATCATTGTACAAAATAATTCCTGAAGAAATTTCCTTTTGCATCTATGACGTCATTATATGTTATATTTAATGTATAACTATTTGCCAACACGTCTCTTTCTTTTTTGAAATGTTCTAATAGCTCTCATCAAATCAATTTTTCTAAATTCTGGCCAGAAGATATCTAAAAATACTAATTCACTATATGCACTTTGCCATAGTAAAAAACCACTCATTCTTTTCTCACCTGACGTTCGTAAAATCATATCAGGTGATGATTGAGGCAAATGTGATGTGTAAAGATTCGATTCAATCACTTCTTTGCTTATATCAGCGGAATCCAAATTTCCTTGTTGAATTTCCTGACCAATTTTTTTTACAGCATCAACGAGTTCATTTTGTCCACCATAAGCAATTGCAATATTTAGGAAGTGATTTTTGTAATTTTTGGTTGCATCATCTAGTCTATGAAGAACGTTTTGAATTGAATCTGGTAATAGTTTAACAGTTCCAATAGCTTTGACTCTCATTTGGTTTCTATGAATTCTAGGATCGTTGTATAATTTCTCTAATCTTGTTTTAATCAAGTCATAAAGATATTCCAATTCCTCATTTTCTCTTTCTAGATTTTCAGCTGAAAGGACGTATAACGTAATTATTTTGATATTAAATTCCTCACACCAATCAAGTAAGTTTTCTACTGCATTAGCACCTGTAAAATGTCCTTGTTTGTTTACAGATAGATTTCTCTTTGCCCACCTTCTATTTCCATCTAAAATTATGGCTACATGATTTGGCATATCACCTTTAAGAATTTCATTTTCAAGTCTTTTTGTATAGATACTATACAGCCCTGAAAGATGTAATGCTACGTCTTTTATTCCGTTAATACCTGTCCGCCACCTTTTTTCCTATACCTACGGAATAGTAGTGTGGCTGATATCAGTGTTATCGCAGCACCAATTAATAATGGTGGAATTAACGAGAATGAGCTTTCATTTGTTGTTAAAATTGTTGCAAATTGAGCCACAGTTGGATACAAAGCTGCTAAAACAATGATTCGAAGAACATCACTGATATGTTTTAGTTTTCTGTTTAGCCAATTACTTGCTAATAATCCTGCTGCAATTGTTCCAAGCCCCATCCACAAAAATGGTAACATACCAGTAAGAAATTGTCCAACTAAATGTTGATTGGATATTGCACTAATAAAATCAATATTAGCTGTACTATCTTCAGAGTACACTGTAGTAATTCCTGCAGGAACAGATGCTAATATCAGAATCAAACCTGTTACTAAAGTAAAAATTCTAATAAATCCAGTCGGTGTTGGTTTTGCCCAATTTGACCATGCTTTATCTATATCAAACGCTCTAATTAAAAATGCACCACCAAGTATACTTACTAACACTGCAAAAATTTCTGCGGTATAACCTACAACAGTTCCAATACCACCAATTAATAATAAAATACCAGGAACACCCAAAAAGAATTTTGAATATCGTGTATCATATACAACCATTTTCAAAAATTTGCCAAAAACTGCATAGGAATGTTCTATAGTATTACTTACTTGCATGACAACTCTTTGAACTGAAACAACTGGTATTACATTTTGGATTACTGGAATTACTGTTTCATCATCTTCACCATCTGAAACTATGACAGCTCCATTAGCAGAAAATTTGTTTAACACTGATCTTATTTCAGAAAGAATTTTCTCATCAGCTTCTACTCCTCTTTTGTGTACTCCTGCTACTGTAACAACCTCTACATCATATCCCTTACTCACTAAATCTTCATATGTTTTTACAGCATAAAATATTGAGTTAGAATCTGCATCCTCAGGATCCTCTAAAGCAAGTCTCTGTGCAGCATTTATACATTCATCTCTACCAACTACCGGTGTCAAAATTCCAGCTTTTTTACCAACATCATCGTCTCTGTCAACACAGATTACCAGTAATTTTGAGGCATTTGTTGATTTGATATCTTTCTCTAGTTTTCTAGTCTCAGACATACCATATTATGTCAAAATTACCATTTAACAATTTCCAACTATTGAAAATAGTAAATTTAGTATTTATTCATGGTCTAGACGATAGTGATAATTCTGCAAAGTCTTTAGATTCTTGTTTTAATTGTTCAATTTTTGCGATTAAATCATTTTTTTCAGATTCTGTTGAATCTTGATTAAGTAGATTAGCAAATACTATTGTTTCTCTAATGTATGAATTGTATGCTCTAAGTGATTCTAAATTATTTAGATAACTATCAATCCATTCATCTGTTGCTTCACTTTCTACTAATTCAATTATTTGTGAATTAATTTGTGATGATGAAATTTCTGCAATTGAGATATATTCATCTGATGAAATTTCATCATTTAACATTTGTTCAAAAGATTCATCAACTGCACTGGAAATAATTCTGTAGCGCTCATCTATTCCATTAATGTGAGTTCTAAAATCTGAAACAACAATGGACATCTGTGGATTATTAGGGATTTGCCAAATCATAAAACTTGCAGCAGTAATCACACCAAGAATTGTTGCTGTTATAATAATGCCTTTTTTTGTTGCCATATATCGTAATTTTTCTGTTGTTCTAATATTAAACTAATTTTTAATATGCTCAAATATGCTATCAAGTGCAAAATTTATCAAAAATTGCAATTAATTACATGTTTTTGCCTTTTATTATCATTATACATATAAAAAAAATCAAAAGCATCTAGCCTAAAGTAAAAAATTATTCACAGTCTCTTTCTAAATATAAGAAGATTTGTGAGTTGATATAATGACAACAGCATATTGTGTAAAATGTAGAGAAAAAAGAGAAATAAAGGATCCACAGGAAACTAAATTAAAAAATGGACGACCTGCAGTGAAAGGAACTTGTCCAGAATGTGGTACTAATGTTTTCCGAATAGGCAAACCTTAGAAACACTTTTTTTGCATCTAAACCCATATAGGGGAAATCTCTAGACATTGATGTATGACGAAAGCAGATTATGAATCATTACTCAAACGTATTGAGGTACATATTTCAAAAAATACAAAAGACACACAGCGTTTTGAATTACCAACAGTCGAAGTCACTTGGGAAGGTAAAAAAACTATACTCCGAAATTTTGGTGATTTTCCAAAAGCTCTTCGTCGAGATACAAATATCATCTTACAATATCTTTCAAAAGAATTTGCAGTACCTGCTGAGCGTGTAGGTGAAAAAGCAATTTTTATTGGCAAGCGTGATCCTGATGATTTTACACGATTATTCCAGATTTATCTAAAAGATTATGTAGAATGTCCTACATGTACAAGTCCAGATACAAAAGTAGAAAAACAAAACAGAATATCATTTTTAATCTGTGAAGCATGCGGAGCAAAGTCTACAATAAAAGGCAAATACGCATAATGCTTTTCTCAGTAAAAATTGTCTCGCATGCAGGAACATCTATGTTAAATATGTGTGATCCAGAATTACTTGGAAAAACAATTTCAGATGGAAAGGTAAACATGAAAATTAATAAAAATTACTACCATGATAAATTAGTTGAAGAACACGAAGCAGAAGAACTTCTAAAAAAATCCGATTCAATTAATTTAGTAGGAAATGAAACAGTCTCATTATCATTGAAGTTAGGTATTGGTTCTAAGCATGGGGTAAAACCAATTGACGGAATACCATTTTTAATTATCATTAAAATGTAACCAGCACAGATATATACAAAATTTTATATTTTAATTTAATGGGAAAACGTAAAGTTCTAAATGAAAGTGCACTAAAAGAAATTAAACTTGCTGAAGAAGGCGAGCTTTATGGTAGAGTAATTAAATTGTTAGGAAGTGATCAAGTTCTTGTTAAGTGTACTGATGATGTGACTCGTCGTGGACGAATACGTGGAAAGTTAAAGCGAAGAATTTGGATTCGTGATAACGATATTGTGATAATTGCACCATGGGATTTTAAAGAGGATGAACGGGGAGACATAATTTGGAGATTTACTCTTCCACAAGTTGATTGGCTTAAAGATAATGGTCACATTTCAAAGGACTTTTAGTTTTAGAAATAAATTTTACTTGGTAGGATAAATCATTACATTGTCAGATATAATAGATAAAAAAATTGAATCAAAAATAAATTCTTCATTATCTAAAAAACATAGAAGAAAAACTCTAGATGATGGATTCAAGAAAAATAAGGTAATTAATGAAGTTCTAGACAAACCAACCGTTTTGTTATTATACGATTTGATAAAATCACAAATAATTTCATATGTTAATGGTGTTGTTAAGTCTGGGAAGGAGTCAGTATTATTTTGGGCAGTATCACCAGAAGAATCTGATTTGGCATTAAAGATTTACCTGACCAGTACCTCAAATTTCAAAAATCGTTCGAAATATTTGATAGGCGATCCTAGATTTTCACGAATAAAAAAAGGAACAAAAAATTTGGTATATCTTTGGGCAAAAAAGGAATTTCAAAATATTTCAAAATGTTATGATTGTGGAATTAATGTCGTAAAACCTATACATATTTCAAAAAATGTACTGATAATGGAATTTGTTGGAAATAATGGTAAACCAGAGAACAATCTACTTGAATCAAATATAACTGATCATGATTATAGAGAAAGCTTACAAATCATAGACGATTTGTACAATAAAGCAAATTTAGTTCATGGTGATTTTTCTGAATATAATATTTTTAAAACAAAAAAAGGTTTAAAATTATTTGATCTTGGATCTGCAGTTGATTTGGAACACCCAAAAGCGACTGAATTTTTAAAAAGAGACATTAATAACATAAGTAATTTCTTTGTAAAAAGAGGTCTTACTGTTGAAAACCCAATTGATGTTTTTGAGAGGATAACAAAATGAGTTTTGAAAAATTAATTAGAATTCCTAGTGATAGAATAGGTGTATTAATTGGAAGATCTGGAAAAACAAAAAAGAATATAGAAAATATTTGTTCTGTTCAATTAGATATTGACAGTGAAGGTGGAGAAGTATTAGTAAAAAGTGAAAAAATAAGTGAGAGATTTCAACCTTTTAAAGCAATAGAAATTGTTTCAGCAATTGGAAGAGGCTTTTCTCCAGAAAATGCACTTAGATTACTTAAAGGTGAAAACAGTTTACATGTAATTGATTTACGTGAGTTTGCTGGAAAATCTACAGATCAAATTGAAAGAATTAAGGGAAGGATAATTGGGGAGGGAGGAAAAGCAAGATTGAATATAGAAAATTTAACCAATGCATCTATCACTGTTTATGGAAGAACTGTAGCCATTATTGGTGAACCAAATCAACTAAGACTTGCAGTTGATGCAATTTCATCATTATCAAATGGAAGTATGCATGGACCAGTTTATACAAAACTTGAATCTGCCAGAAGAAGAGAAAAAGCAGAAAAAGCAAAGATATGGGAAGATCAGGATGTCTTCTAAAGAACAATTTAATCAAATTTCTCCCAGTGAATTCTTTTACCGTAATCGTGATCTTGCTGGATTTAGCAATCCTACACGCTCATTATACACTGCAGTGCGTGAATTTGTTGAGAATTCTCTTGATGCTTGTGACCATAGTGGTATTTTTCCTAATATTGAAATGACAATAAAGGCTGTAAATCAAGACAAGCCTGATCCAAAACAATACATCTTAACTGTAAAAGATAATGGCCCAGGCATTCCTTCAAAACATGTTCCTTTAGCTTTTGGAACTGTTCTGTATGGTTCAAAGTTTGGTCTTAAACAAGCACGTGGTATGTTTGGCTTGGGTGCAACTATGGCAATACTGTATGGCCAGATTACGACAAACAAACCTGTTAAGGTAAAGAGTAATTCAGATGGAAAAACTAGAAATGACTATGAGATGCTTTTAGACATACAAAAAAATAAACCAGTGATCTTAAAGAAAGACGAAAAACCTAGTACTGAACTAGGATTAAGTGTCAGTATTTGTTTAGATGGTGATTATTCAAAAGCAGGAACAAAGATTCGTGATTACGTATACCAGACTTCTTTGATTACACCATATGCAACTATCACTTTTAATGATCCAAAAGGCGAAAAGTTTCATCATAAGGCAATAATTCGTTCCATGCCACCTGCACCAACAATCATTGCTCCTCATCCATATGGAATTGATGTTGAAACAATTC
>Ga0310344_10001892_pt1 | contig 15836 bp, 11 predicted proteins | sample HC15DNA20200_MG_FD_203801 | JGI IMG/M metagenome (GOLD analysis project Ga0310344, IMG submission 203801) | Marine microbial communities from station ALOHA, North Pacific Subtropical Gyre - HC15-DNA-20-200_MG | ecosystem: Environmental > Aquatic > Marine > Oceanic | place: Pacific Ocean: North... | reverse complement strand
GTTTCCAGAAGGGTCCAGCTACTCAGGCCCCGGAGGTCAAGCATGCTAGATCCAGAATTACTCGAGATTCTTGTCTGTCCTGAAACTAAGCAACCGATTCGCTTAGCTGATCTTGAGGTGCTAGATAAGCTTAATATCAAGATCGCTGAAGGTGTCGTAAGCAATAGGGGCGGAGAACAAGTCACAGAGAAAATCGAAGAGGGTTTGATCCGAGAGGATGACAGTTACCTGTATCCTGTACATGACGGTATTCCCATCATGTTGATTGACTCAGCTGTTCCCCTCAACGTGGATGCGGCGTCGGACTGATGTCACCAAGATCGAGGAAGGCGCGCTATGTGCTGCCTCTCCTGATCTGGTGGAGCTTTATAGGGTGTTGGGCATCTCCGCCGACCCTGAGTCGTGGTGAAGTGCTGTTTGATACATGTAGGCTCTGTCACGGATCTGATGGTTTGGGAAATCCAGGTCTTCAAGCGCCAGCGATCGCGGGTCTTCCAAAATGGTATATCGAAGGGCAGCTGGAGAAATTCCGAGCAGGCATCAGAGGGGTTCATCCAGATGATGCCCCAGGCATGCTCATGCGTCCATCTGCAGTAGCGTTACGAGAGGACAGGGATATTGAAGCAGTAGCCGAGCATGTGGCCTCATTACCTGCAGACGGCGAACTAACAGTTGTTTTAGACGGGGAGGTAGAAGCAGGCGCCGTGATCTATGCTGGTGTCTGTAGCGCCTGCCATGGTTCAAGCGCTTCCGGGGACGAACTTCTAGGTGCCCCACCTCTCGTCCTTATAGACCCCTGGTACATGCTTACCCAGTTGCGGCACTTTAAAACAGGTGTTCGGGGCAGTCATCCAAGAGATACCTGGGGCATGACGATGAGAATCAATGCTGAGCCATTGTCAGATCGTGATATGAAGGATGTAATCACCTATATCACTACGCTACGCTGAATCTCGAAGACTAGGAAAGTAGCAAGTTGTTGATAGGTGACCTCAGGAGATCGTTCGCCGCTTGTTTCTAAGGAAGTCCATCATGATGTACTGCCCCAGAGTCAATGTATTCGTGAAATATGCCTTTCCTCGTGCGATTTCTGAGACTTTTTGCACGAACTGGACTAGGTAGGGGTCATTAGCAAGCATGAACGTGTTGATCAGTATCCCAGCTTTTCTGCAGGCAGTCACCTCTTGGAAAGTTCTCTGCAGGATGTTCGGGTCGAGTGCTCCGGAGTTCGTGTAGACTCGTCCATCAGGTAGGGTCATTGCGCTTGGTTTGCCATCTGTAATCATGATGATTTGACGCATATCCTTTTTTTGGCCTAAGAGGAGGCGTCGCGACATCTCGAAGCCCTCTGCTGTGTTGGTATGAAAGGGACCAACCTGAGCCTTTGCAAGTTGGGAAAGCGGTATTTCTTGCGCCCTATCTCCAAACGTAATCACGCGCAGTGAATCTCCTGGAAACTGAGCACGTATCATATGAGACATCGCTAACGCGACTCTTTTCGCAGGAGTGAAGCGGTCTTCACCATATAGAATCATTGAATGTGATACATCGAGCATCAGTACCGTGGCACATGATGACCGGTACTCAGCTTGGTGAACCATTAAATCCCCATAATTAAGGTCCAAGGGCATGGAGAGACCGTGCCGCTCGATGGCATTCTTGAGGGTTGCTGGGATATCTAGGTTGAGTGTATCCCCAAACTCGTAGGGCTTAGAGGCCGCCTCTGCCTCGATGCCTGTCGCTAGGTGGGGTGTGTCGTGCGCACCTGCGCTAGTTTTGCCGATCGCAGACATTAATCCTTTTAGTGCACTGTGACCTAGAAAGTCCATCCCTTTTTGCGTGAGATTGAACTGCATTTGCTGAGCGGCTTCCTTTGCCTCATCAATCTTACCGCGTCCCGTTACATCGTAGGTTGTACCAGGTAACTGGGCATTACCGGTTTCAAGATTGATGTAACCCGCTTCTACCATTCTCTGGATGAGGTCGTCTAACATTTCAGCGATCTGCATCTGGACACTTTGATCGCCTTCGCCCTCGCCACGGAGTTCCTCGAGCATATCCTGCGTAAACTGTCCGCTCTCTATCAGCGCCTTCAAAAGAGCATCCTTGAGCGATTCTGTACTATTAGGCTTCTCTGTGCCGGACCAACCCCAGTAGGGGTGATAGTGTGCACCACCGGCGAACCCCCCGTCCATCAAGAAATCTGAGAGCATCTCAAGAAGAGATTCTAGGTTTAGGGCATCAAGCCAGCGCCCTTTGTACTTAGAGTAGGTTGTAAAACGCATGACACCATGCTAGTGCTAGAGATACTTTGCCGCCATGAAGAGACTCTCTGACACCAACTCATCTGGACCATCATCAGACCAACTGAGTGATTTTCGCAGCTCTCTCCTTCGATACTATGATCAGTGTCGTCGAGATTTGCCATGGCGAGGGGAGACAGATCCGTACCGTATCCTGGTCTCGGAAATGATGCTCCAACAGACCAGAGTAGAAACGGTACTCCAGTACTACGAATCTTGGCTCGAGCAGTTCCCGACTCTAGGGAAACTTGCTTCAGCCGAATCAGTAGAAGTCCTTAAGGCCTGGGAAGGTTTGGGCTATTATCGGCGTGCCAAGAATTTGCATGAAGCTGCTCGGCTTATTCGAGATATATCAGGCGGACACTTCCCAACCTCTTATTCGGAGCTTCGAGAGCTTCCTGGAGTAGGGCAGTATACAGCAGGAGCGGTTGCTAGTATTGGATTTGGGGAGGTTGTTCCGGCAGTGGATGGCAATGTCCGACGTGTTCTGGCCCGGCTTTTTGATAAGCGTGAACCGAGGGTGCACTGGCTGAATCAAACTGCTGCAAAGCTTATTGATACGGAGCGTCCTGGTGATTGGAACCAAGCATTAATGGAACTGGGCGCTATGATTTGTTCACCACAGAGCCCGAGATGTAATGAATGCCCAGTACGATCCTGGTGTACCGCGAGTGAGCGAGGTACAGAAGTCTTGACCCCTGCTCCAGTCCATAGAGCACCCGCCCGGGAGGTGTTTTTCTTACTGGTGATACTCCAGACAGGGGAAGGCAGGGTTATGCTCGTCCAGCGCCCCGCCGGCGGGCTTTTAGGTAATATGTGGGCTTTCCCTGAGCAGGAATTAGCTGAGTCTCTGAACTGTGAGGCAACGTCTAGAGATAGGGCAATTGAGTTTGCGGTTTCGCTGGGAGCTACGGTAGTGGGGAGTCCCTCAGCTTTGCCAGAAGTTCAGCACCGCTTCACGCACATACGAGCCAGATATCGACCCTGGGTTGTTCCTGTCGTGGAATCGCCTAGTGGAGAGGGCAATATCTGGATGACACCCGGCGAACCGATAGGTTTGCCAATTCCTGTTGCTCAGCAAAAAGTGCTGGATGCACTTTTATAATTTCGAATAGCTTCATGTAGCTCAGAGCCACACACATGTATATCCGAGTTACACTAGATCGTTACATCTCCAGGTTCATCAAAGCCTTGATAGTCCTCGCCCTTTTCTGGGGCTTGGTGTAATGAGCGGCTGTATCCCTTGGAGTTTCGAGCAATTCGCTTTTGCGATACAAGCGCCTCTAGTACAAGTTCACAGGCAGCCGATCTGACGCCATCTCCTGCTGAAATCGTAGCCAGTCCTACATTCTCAATTAATCCAATTAGACCAGGAACAGTCTCGTACCCCTGAACACAGGCTGATGCAGAAGCGTCTTCACCCACCTGTAAGGCGCCACCTGTCTCGAAGTAATCTATGATTTCATCCACATCGGCACCGCCTGCCCTAATGTCAAAAGTCATGGAGGAGCTTTGCTGAATGAGTTCACGGGCAATCTTATTAACTCCATGGAGCTCACCCTCGTACTCTAGTTCCATCTTTCCAGTGATCGCAGGCAGTGCGGCGTATAGGTCAGCGATACGAGGAACCACTGTATCTTCGCCGTGCCGCATGGCTCGGCGCTCAGCGTTCGATACGATTGTCTCCATGATTGTTATTGGCATGCGTTGGCTGATTCCAGAGCGTTGATCAATCCTCCGGTCATCACGAGCTAGAAACGCAATTCGCTCAACAGTTTCTTCAACGAAATCAGGAATGGCAACAGATATACCATCACGAGCTACCCAGGCTTCTTGTCGTGTAATAGCGATTCCGGTTTCAACCTCATTTGGATAATGCGTAAGGATTTCCGCACCGATTCGGTCTTTCAATGGTGTAATGATCTTACCTCGGGCGGTGTAATCTTCCGGGTTTGCAGTAAAAACCATCAGCACATCTAACGGCATCCGAATCGGGTACCCCTTAACCTGCACATCTCCCTCTTCGAGCAGATTAAATAGACCTACCTGAATTTTCCCCGAGAGATCAGGGAGTTCATTAATTGCAAAAACTCCACGGTTCGCACGGGGTAGCAGACCGTAGTGGATCGTCATTTCATCAGCCAGGATGTGCCCGCCGCGTGCAGCTTTGATCGGATCAACATCACCTAGCATATCTGCGATCGTCACATCCGGGGTTGCTAGTTTCTCCACATATCGGTCATTCCGATGAAGCCATGCTACTGGTGATGTGTCGCCTTTCTCTTCGATAACTTGGCGACTGTACTTTGAGATTGGATTGAGTGGATCATCATTAGTTTCGCTCCCAGCTAGGACGGGGACTTCCTCATCCAGCAGAGCCACAAGTTGACGGAGAATACGACTTTTCGCCTGACCACGAAGTCCGAGGAGAATAAAATCGTGCTTTGAGAGAATCGCATTCACGATTCTTGGGACGACCGTGTCTGCATAACCTATTATCTCTGGAAAAAGCGTTTCATTGTTTTCTAGTTTCCTGAGTAGGTTCTCACGCATTTCCTGCTTAACTGAGCGTTTCTTATAGCCTAATGATTTGAGCTCACCAAGCGTGGACGGGCGTTGTTCGCTCATCCTTTCAGAACTCCTGACCTTGCCGGTCTGTGATTAATGAATTGGCTAGCGGACTGTGCATCTAGGGTAGAGCACGGTGCGCAAGTTAGCGATCTTATAGGGTTGATTTGGTACACGCATCTGGACGCCTAGATCCAGGTGACTCTTTCTTATCTACTGCACCACGTAATACTGGAGTGAAGATGTCGGCAGACCCCCTAGTCTTAAGCCATTCCGTCAACTTACTTGACGCGCGGCCGGACCTTCCGGTTGAGCGCTTCTTGGTGGCTGAGCCACCAGGCCCCGATGCGGTACCCATGGATGTAGTCTTTGTGGGTGGAGGGCCGGCTGGTCTCGCAGGCGCTATAGAATTGGCCCGGCTCGCTAAACGTGATAGTGAGACTGGTGGTTCACTCGGCGAACTGGAGATAGGAGTGTTGGAGAAGGCAAGTCAGTTGGGGGAGCATAATCTTTCTGGTGCAGTCGTGAATCCAAGTGCTTTTCATGAATTATTTCCTGAGCTTTCGATTGATGATTTTCCGCTTCGTGATCCTGTCAGTAAGGAGTCTGTATATCTCTTAACAGAATCAGGCTCGGTCAGAGTTCCGGTACCACCCACGATGAAAAACCATGGGAATTATGTGGCCTCCATCTGTGAGATTGTCCGGTGGCTTGGAGCAAAGGCTGAAGCTTATGGCGTCAATGTGTTTCCAGGTTTCCCAGTCGATTCACTACTTACTGACGGAGGAAAAGTCATAGGGGTTCGCACGACTCCGGCGGGGCTAAGCAGAGACGGAGAGCCCGACGGGCATGACGCCATGCCTGCAATGGATCTGAGCGCAAGGGTTACTGTTCTGGCAGAGGGCACACGGGGGCCACTTTCACAGGCGTGGCTAGATTGGGAGGGTGTGGCGTCAGAGAATCCACAGATTTTTGCGCTTGGTGTAAAGGAGCTATGGAAGGTCAAGGTGCCACTTGATCGTGTGGTTCATACGCTGGGATGGCCATTATCTACTGCGACATTCGGGGGCAGCTTCATGTACCCTCTAGCTGATGACCTGATCGCTCTCGGGCTAGTTGTAGGCCTTGATTATCCAGATGCACGATTTGACGTACATGGGGCGCTTCAACAAATGAAGGGGCACCCGCTCTTCCATCATTATCTTGCCGGTGGTGAAATGGTGGAGTGGGGTGCCAAGACAATTCCGGAAGGAGGCTACTACTCCGTACCTTCTAGGCGTCATGGAGATGGCTTGTGTATCGTGGGGGACTCAGCTGGGTACGTTGAAGTATCTTCACTAAAGGGTATTCACTATGCCATGCACTCAGGAATTCTTGCTGCTCGGCAAATCTTTGAAGCTCTCAAGCTGGATGATACATCAGAAACGGGCCTCTCTGGTTACTCGTCAGCAGTCGATTCTAGCGTGATCATGAGAGATCTGAAGAAGCGGCGTAATATGAGACTTGCCTTTAAGGACGGCCTATTCGGGGGAGTGCTGAAGGCCGGCCTTATGACTGTGACAGGAGGGGCTCTTCCACGTGACAAGATTACGATTGAGGAAGATGCATCGAAGACCCGTGTACTCGGAAAAGTACAGGGACAACTGACCCCTGATGGTGACCTGACATTTTCAAAAGCTGATGCGGTCTATAAATCAGGGAACCAAACCCGGGACGATATTCCGCAACATCTTGTAGTTGGCGAAGATGTTTCTCCTGAGGTCGCAGAGATGCTCGAGCATATGTGTCCGGCAGGGGTATATGAGCGTGATGGGACAGGACTAATTATCAACGCCCCAAATTGTATCGATTGTAAAGCGACGGATGTAGTTGGCCCTCGGTGGACACCCCGAGAGGGTGGTAGCGGTCCAGGTTATAGGCAGATGTAATCCATTGGGTGGGTTGCTGGTTAGCGCTTTAGGCCTCCCCATTCAGTGATCTTATCGGTTGGAAAGCTAATGCTTCCTCCAAGCTGCAGGGTTAGCGGGGCAGTATCGAGATAGTCAGCTGCCCGCATGATCCTTCCACCTTCTAACTCGATGATAGTTGCACCATTATATACAACTTCACGACCGGTTACGAATGGAATTTGACTGCCCATAGTGCGATTTTGTACGGCGGAAAAAACCCACTCTCCCACAGCCATGGTAGGTCCTGTATTTATGCGGCCCATGTTCATATAGATATTATCACCCCATTCATGAGCAGCGGTTAGGTATCCAACAATCTCAGGGATGCCTTGGTAAGTAACCTGATTAGCGAAGTCATCGTACGTTGCTTCAGGCCAAAAAAGCTCAGCAATGAGCACGGTGTCAGCACTTTCAACTGCTTTCGCCAACATCAGTATTGTGAGTTCAGACTCGAGTGCAGTGGTAGGGTCATCATACGGCCCACATCCTATGGCTATAACTGCTGCTAGAGAGACGATTCGAATGACCATTATTTTCCTACTATCAAGGTATCAGAAGTTTTTCAATTAATCAGCGCATCCCTCGGTCATGAGCACCTAGTGGCGCGATGTCGAAGAATATGTCAACCTAATTATGGCGACTACAGCGAAAAAGTCGCGAAGCAACGAAAGGTGTGTCATAATGGCAGCCTTTCCTGCGCTCTCGGCATATAAGAGCCCCTGATTTGTGGCAAGGAACATGCAATGACAGGGATAGGCCGCAAGAGAATTATGAATCACCATCAATTCCGGAGATAATTAGGTGTCCGAGACACGCCCGCCTGCAGCAACAGATAAGAACGGAGATATAGAGGGGGGCACGAGCGAGAGATTCACTCTTCCCGTGCTCCCACTGAGAGATACAGTGGTCTATCCTGGTGTGGCTGTGCCCATTTCGGCCGGTCGTCCAGGAACTGTTGAGGCAGTTCAGGAAGCATTAGACACTGATCGCCGCATGTTTGCAGTAGCACAAAAAGATAATGTAGACGATCCCCACCCGGAGTATCTGTATAGTATTGGAACGGTGGTGAGAATTATTCAAACCCATAGAATGCGGGGTGGCATCCAGCTCCTGGTGCAAGGAGAAGGTAGGGCTCAGGCTCTATCCTATCATGATGAAGGACAGTCGATGCTTCAGGCAGTCTTGCTTGATATGGATACACAGGAGCCTCAGGCACCAGACGATCCAGCGTTCCAAGCTCTGGACAGGGAGTTGCGAGACCGAGCAGCTGAACTGGGTACTCGGAGAGGGGTTCCCGCTGAAGCGCTAAACCAACTCATTCAGGGTGTTGATGAATCTGGACCATTTGCAGATTTAGTTGCTTTCTACCTTGAGCTTGATACCCCTGACAAACAAGGACTCCTGGAAACTTTAGCAGATGAAGAGCGCATGCGTGCTTGTTTGGTGGCAGTTGAGCGTGAATTGGCTCGGATAGATGCACAGGAAGAAATTCAAGCCCAGGTGCAGACTGAGTTAGGCGCAAGACAGAGAGAGATGCTGCTCAGGGAACAGCTCAAGGCGATCCAAAAAGAGCTTGGGGACGAAGAGGAACGTGACGATATCGAAGAGATGCGTGACCGGATTGAAGAACTTGAGCTCACTGACGATCAGAGGCTCGAGATCAATCGAGAGCTGCGCAGACTAGAGAGAACCAGCCCGCAATCAGCTGAATATCAAGTGATCCGGACATTCCTTGAATGGATCACAGAATTGCCCTGGAACGAGCGCACGGAAGAAAAGATTGATTTGGTAAAGGCTGAGAAGATACTTGAGGAAGACCATCATGGGCTAGAAGATATTAAAGACCGTATTTTGGAGTTCTTAGCGGTTCGAAAGCTTCAACTCGACCGAATGGATGATGAGGCAGCTGAATCCGAAACTGAAGCTCAGGAAGAAGTCTCTGGACCGGATGCAGTAGAAAAGGAGAGTACTTCGACGCCTGCAGAAGCTCTGTCTGGTCGTGGTCCGATTCTTCTGTTTGTCGGCCCTCCAGGTGTGGGTAAGACATCTATCGCACAATCGATCGCTAGGTCATTGGGAAGAAAGTACGTTCGCATTTCCTTAGGTGGTGCTAGGGACGAAGCTGACATTAGAGGTCATCGGCGTACTTATGTTGGGGCCATGCCAGGCCGCATCGTCCAAGGTATGCGTCAGGCTAAGACAAAGAATCCAGTCTTCCTGCTCGATGAGGTTGATAAACTAGGAGTGTCATTTCAGGGAGATCCTAGTTCAGCGCTTCTGGAGGTGCTTGACCCAGCTCAGAATTCAACGTTTGTCGACAATTATCTCGGTATACCATTTGACTTATCTGAAGTCCTCTTTATCGCTACAGCAAACTATCTGGATCGAATACCCGGCCCACTGCTCGATCGGATGGAAAGGGTCGATTTTGCAGGATATACAGAGGCAGAGAAGCTTGAGATCGGGAAACTCTATCTTCTTCCCAGACAATTGAAGGAGAATGGGCTACATGAAATCGAACTGAAAATGGGGGATGAAGCATTACTCACGATCATTCAAAATTACACACGAGAGGCTGGGGTTAGGCAGCTTGAGCGTGAGATCGGGAAGTTCGCTCGTAAGGTTGCTAGAAGAATCGCAGCCGGTAAGCTCGATGGCCTCCATGCCGCCGAAGAGGACGTTCGTGAGTTGCTTGGTCGCCCAAGGGTGCATCCAGAACAAATGGCAGCGGATGATACTGTTGGTGTAGCCACTGGAATGTTTTATACCCAGATGGGTGGTGATATCATGTTCGTCGAGGCGAGTGTCATGCCCGGGGAGGGTAGCTTCGTGCTCACTGGACAACTCGGGGATGTTATGAAGGAGTCGGGTCGAGCGGCACTTTCTTACGCAAAAGCACATTGGAAAGAGCTGGGCATAGCAGAAGATTCGTTGCAAGGTAAAGAGGTGCACATTCATGTTCCAGCTGGAGCGGTACCCAAGGATGGCCCGTCTGCTGGTATCACGATGGCGACGGCACTGATTTCTGCTGTATCTGGAAAGAAAGTTCGGAGTGATTTGGCAATGACAGGAGAACTGACTCTAACTGGTCGGATTCTTCCGATCGGAGGAGTGAAGGAAAAAGTACTAGGGGCAGTCCGTGCTGGAATCAACCAAATAATCTTACCTGCGGAGAATGAAGCTGATCTTGAAGACATCCCAGAGGATCTGCGCAGCTCATTAACCTTCCATTTTGCTTCAACCTTGGATGATGTTGTGAAGGTAGCTCTTACAAAGCGGAAGAAGCGGAAGAAAAAACGAGCTTCGGCAAAGCGGAAGCGGCCAGTAAAAGATTCAACAGCAACTGCTTAATCTGAGGGTCATCTAACGATCAAGTCACATTACTCTACCCGGATTGTTCCGGGTTTTCCTTGAACGACTTTGCCAATCACAGATGCCGAAGGAGTATTACCTTCTAGGCCTGAGAGGGCTGCAGTCAGGCGATCCGGCGGTATACTCATTAGTAGGCCACCAGAGGTTTGAGCATCGACCATAATGACCCGACTGGTTTCGTGAATAGAGTCATCAAAGTCAACATCTGGATTTAAGTCTTTAAGATTCCGCCTTGTGCCACCGGGGATGTGACCTGCTTCCGCGAGTTCTTGAGCGCCGGGAAGAATAGGTATGTTGGTGGCTTGTATAGTAGCTGAGGTGCCTGATGCATTCATCATTTCTCTCAGATGGCCGAGTAATCCGAATCCGGTGATGTCTGTGGCGGCCTTAACTCCAGCAGAGATCATCGCCTCTGCTGCGCTTCGGTTTAATGTGACCATCACCTGAACAGCTGCAGCGATTACGTCTTCATTAGCTGCACCCTTCTTTAAAGCTGTAGCGATCACACCTGACCCGAGTGGCTTTGTAAGAACTAGCACATCCCCAACTTGGGCCTCTGAGTTTGTTACCATCTTGTCAGGGTCTACCTCACCGATGGCGACAAGTCCGTATTTTGGCTCCTTATCGTCAATTGAATGGCCACCCAGTGTTGGTATGCCTATTGCGCGGGTCACATCGCTTCCACCCCTCAGGATCTCATCGAGGATTCCCTCTCCCAAAAGCGCGCGCGGAAACCCTACCAGGTTCAGCACAAACAACGGCTGTGCCCCCATAGCGTAGAGATCCGAAAGTGCGTTTGTAGCACTTATCCGCCCAAAATCGTAAGGGTCATCAACAATGGGTGTAAAGAAATCTGCGGTTACAACGATCGCCCGGTCCTTCGCAATACGGTATACAGCGGCATCATCCCCTGTCGTATGACCGACGAGGGCGTTTGGGTCTGTTACCGGCAGCACATGACGCAGGACCTGCGTCAGTTCGGTCATCCCGAGCTTACAAGCTCAACCGGCACCATGACTGAGCTGGGACAGCCGGATCTCTGGTCTTTTGTCGCGCGGCTCATTTGTCATTGTCCTCCCCTTTTTTTAGGGCGCATGGGTGATGGAGCATGTAATGAAGAGGCTTGCTGTGCAAATTATCTTCCCGAAAGCATTCTTGCCTTCACATGCTAAAGCGTAGTGCAACGTCAGGAGTATAATCCACCCCCGACGTTGCCGACTTGTTCATGTGGGTAACCCTTAGTTCTCATGCAATGACTTATTCCTATACTTTCAATGTATCATTGATCAACCTAGGAAGTTGAAGGGCTTATAGTTCCTTTGCTTGGTAGGCCGGGATACGGATACCCGGGCTATCAGATGTTTAAGTATTTAGATTTAGTTTTGTAGATGTTTGCGCAGTAGTATGGTGTGAATTCACTCGTAGAATTTGGGTCAGCCTTTTGAGTTCAGAAATGCACAGCACACTTTTCGATGTACTGCTTGCTTCAGGTGGGGTCGCTGCTGAGTACCATGGTCGTTCGGTCGTGCGGCATTTCAGTGATCCAGCGGCTGAATATAGGGCGGCAACTGAAACGACGGCTGTATTTGATCGGAGTCATCGGGGCAGGCTTATGGTTACCGGTCAAGCACCCGGACGTATGCTTGAGGGGCTATTAACAGGGCATATACCTGACCTTCCAGATTCTGTCGTTACGGGGGTGCTAGATGGGATAGGCACGTACCATGGAGTACTCACTAGTAAGGGTAAGATGATCACTGATCTTTGGGCCCTTCTTTTAGGTCCTGAGGATGAGGCTGGCTTCTTATTAGATGTGCCAGCAACTGGAGTAGCTGGCCTAACGGAAAATTTGCAAAAATTTCTTCCGCCGCGGTTTGCTACTACTAAGGATGCTTCGAGTACCCTAGGGATGCTGAGCGTTGTCGGGCCATCCGCTGATGAGGTGTTATCCCGAACAATATCATCTGACCACTTGAAGCCAGAGAATTTGGCTGTGTTACCGGAGGGTGCATGGCGTGCAGTCGGCGCTGGCCTTAACGAAGGCTTCTTGATTATGAGAACTGAAGATGTATGGCCCAACGCGTACTCTGTATTCGGAAGAAGCAGAGTACTAAGAGAGCTTTGGCAAGCACTGGTGGATAATGGTGTGGTACCAGCAGGTCAAGGTGTATGGTCTACCCTCCGCGTCGAAGCTGAACGTCCATTATTCGGTGTGGATATGAATGAAAACACAATCCCGATTGAAGCTGGAATTCATACACGTTCAATCGATTATGAGAAGGGTTGCTTCACTGGCCAGGAAGTGATTATCCGTATCCGTGATAGAGGACATGTGAACAGGAACCTGAAGTCTCTCAGATTGGGTAATATACCGACACCTTCGAGTGGGACAGAACTTTACGATGAAAACTCTGAGAAGGTAGTAGGCTTCATCACCTCAGCTGTTCAATCACCTAAGTTTGATGAAGTCATTGGACTAGCATATGTGCGGAGAGGCTACGAGGTCGTAATGCTCAACGGTCAAGGTGTGACGGTTCCACAGGAGTAACAGCATCGGGTCTAGGAATACTGCGTACGGATAATCACCCACTCTTTTTTGTTTGGCGCTGGTTGATCTGAGTAGGCATCTTGGGTTTGACGTATGAAGAGCTCGATTCGACTTTCAGCGGCCCAAATAGCAGGACTTACGCCAAGGAAGAGATCATGTCCAGTTCAAGCCTCCTTAGGATCGCACTCGTTTTAGGTTTCATCGCCTGGTCAACACCCCTAGGGGTGTGGGCACAAGATGACAATCAGGAAGTGATAAATAGGTCAGACAACCCGGTTCTAAGAACTTTCCAGTGGCGCTCAATTGGTCCTGTCGGACAAGGTGGTCGTGTTGATGATCTGGCCGTTGATCCTAGTAACCCACACAGGTATTTCGTGGGCTTTGCTACTGCCGGGCTATGGAGGACCGTTAACAACGGAACAACTTTCGAGCCCGTCTTTGACACTTATGCAACTCATTCGGTTGGCGCGGTAGCGATAGCGCCATCGGATCCCAGTGTCGTATACGTTGGGACCGGAGAGGCTAATAACCGTCAAAGTTCTTCGTTTGGAGCAGGAGTCTATAAGTCAAACGATGGTGGGGATTCCTTCACTTATGTCGGTCTCCGGGAGACCCAGTCGATCGCCAGGGTGATTGTGCACCCCAACGATGCCAATACCGTCTGGCTCGCAGCGACTGGCCACTTGTTTGGGTCAAACCCGGAACGGGGGGTCTACAAATCAACCGACGGTGGCGGTAGCTGGGATCTTGTACTAAGTATTGACGAGAATACTGGTGCAACAGATTTGATCATTGATCCGTCCAATCCCGATAAGCTTTTCGCGGCGATGTATCAACGACGTAGAAGTGGATGTTGCTTCGTGGGTGGTGGTCCAGGAAGTGGAATTTGGACCTCCACCGATGGTGGTGATAATTGGGAGCGTCTTCAGGGCAATGGACTTCCAGTCGGCACAATGGGACGAGTTGCTCTCGCCACCACACCAGCGAACCCCAATGTCATTTATGCACAGATCCAGGTAGCAGCGGACAAGGTGAGCCCGCTCACTGACCAGGAACGAGAGGCTTGGCAAGCTCTATCTGAGGATGGTGACCTCCCAGATGATCAGCAGTGGGATGGTGTTTGGCGTTCGACAGATGGTGGGGCAACCTGGGAGTTCCGGAGCAATGAAAATGGGCGGCCTATGTATTTCAGTCAGATCCGCGTCTCAACCGAAGACCCAAACCTTGTCTATACAGTGGATCAACAGGTAGCGAAATCACGTGATGGGGGACAAACCTGGGAAACCCTGAGTGGCTTTGGGCACGTTGACCAACATGCATTATGGATTAACCCAGATAATCACGATCACATGCTACTTGGGAATGATGGGTCAGTAGACGTAACATACGATCAGGGAGAAACGTGGGAATCCCATCGCAGCTGGGCAGTTGGTCAACCATATCACGCTTCGGTGAGCATGGATCGTCCCTACCGGGTTTGTACCGGGCTACAAGATAATGGAACATGGTGTGGTCCAAGTGCGGTACGTGAAGGTGATATCCTCTCCCAGGATTGGTTTGGAGCTGGCGGTGGTGATGGCTTCTATACTCAGCAGGACCCAACGGACTCGAACATCATCTACTCTGAATCTCAGAACGGGAATGTGAACCGGTACAACTTGTATACGGGTGAACAACAGAGTATTCGGCCGCGTGGCCAGGGAGGCGGTGGGCGTGGAGGACGGGGGGGTGGTCCGAGCAACATTTTTCCAGAGCCTGAGTCGGGTACTCAGATACGTTGGAACTGGAATACACCGTTTACGCTCTCCCCTCACAATCCGACCACAATCTACGTAGCTGGTAACCGATTCTTTATATCCCGAGATCGCGGGGATACCTGGGCAATGAGTCCTGACTTATCCAAGAACATAGATCGTGACGGAATTACCTTGATGGGTGTGCCAAACTCGTTACCACGTTGTCAGCAGCTCGAGCGTGGTGTTGAGTGTAACCTTAGTCGCAATGATGGTGTCTCGAACTGGAGTACCGGTGTCACCCTCGCTGAATCATCGGTGATACCTGGAGTTCTCTGGCACGGAAGTGATGACGGAAACATCAGCGTGAGTCGAGATGGTGGTACGAGTTGGACTGAGGTGAGTCGTAATCTTCCTGGTGGTACGACTGAGTACTACGTGTCTCGAGTTGAAGCATCGCACTTTGATCCGGCAATGGCTTACGTTTCGATAGACGGGCATAAGTCCGACGATCTTAGGCCCTATGTGTATGTCACAAGTGACTACGGTGAGAGTTGGCAGGACATATCCTCGGGGCTCCCTGAGTTCGGCAATGTGAATACAATCCGTGAAGATCCTAGAAACCGACACCTGCTTTATGTAGGAACTGAGTTTGGGTTCTTTATTTCTCTAAATGCAGGGCAGTCGTGGCAGCCTTTCATGAATGGGCTACCGGTTGTTCGGATCGACGACGTACTCGTGCACCCAAGGGATAACGATCTAGTTCTTGCAACGCATGGCAGGTCCGTTTATGTGATGGATGATATCACGGCACTTCAGGAATTGACTGGTGAACTTGCGATGAGTGACGTGCACTTATTCGATCCGCGTGAAGCGGTGCGGTGGAAGCGGGACCGAACACTGGACCGGGCTGTTACTGGTTCCAAGAATTGGGTAGGCCAGAGTGCGCCAGCTGGAACAGCAATACAGTATTGGCTCAAAGATGAAGTTGATGGGGACGTTGAGGTTAAAATTAGCAATCCGATTACAGGTGAAGTTATCCGCAAGATTGAAGGCACTAGCAACATGGGCCTCAACCGCATCCAGTGGGATCTTAGGAGAAGTCCGCCAGCGCCAGTAGCCAGAGCTGGGCGTGGTGGTGGACGTGGCAGGCAGGGTCAGCTGGTCCCAATAGGGGTCTACCGAGTCCAGCTGACAGTAGATGGAGAGAGCTATTACACAGCTGTAACTGTTCTGGAAGACATCTGGATGGACTAAATCTGAATGAGGAAACCCCGTCTTTCTCGTCGGGGATTTTAGCAGATTAAATGGAACATAGGCGGGGGTTGGATTTTCAAGTCCAGCCCCTTGCTTTATGCTCACT
>Ga0310344_10001891_pt1 | contig 15839 bp, 13 predicted proteins | sample HC15DNA20200_MG_FD_203801 | JGI IMG/M metagenome (GOLD analysis project Ga0310344, IMG submission 203801) | Marine microbial communities from station ALOHA, North Pacific Subtropical Gyre - HC15-DNA-20-200_MG | ecosystem: Environmental > Aquatic > Marine > Oceanic | place: Pacific Ocean: North... | reverse complement strand
GCGGAGGAAGTTCTGGAAGGCCGGGTCGGTCCGGTTGTAGCGCCAGTGGGCGGCGTAGACCTCGTCCACCGCGGCAGGGTCTTCCCAGTTGACGGCAGGGTCGGCAATACCCGGAAAGTCCCCCGGGACGTTGACCCACCCGGGTCCCCGTCTCGGACACACGCTGTCGGCGTAGATCATGTCGCCATTGGCCACGAAGACGTCGGCGTCGAGCGCGTGCATCGGCTCGAAAATGGGGAAGCCATCGTCGGCCTGGCGACAGTAGCCCTGTCCCGCAAGGTCGCCGCCCCAGATGAGCGACACGGCGGCTCGTACATCCGCCATCGGCGCGGTGCGAAACGTGCCGGCCTCGGCGGTGCCGCTGATACCGTCCGCCTCGAACCAGATCTGATAGCGATAGCGGGTATCGGGCGCCAGAGGGGTCAGCATCGTCTGCGCGGTCAGGTGTCGGTCCTCGGTGGTCTCGGCCTGGGCCTCCACGCCCGGTCCAGCCCCGGTGAGGGGCTCGGCGCGCACGCGCATGGTCGCGGGTCGGTCCGATCGGGCCCAGACCACGGCCGACACGCTCGTGACATCGCCGGCGGCGATGCCATGAGTGATGACAGGCCCGGTCTGGGCGTCGGCCGATCCAGCGGCCACGATGACCGAGGCCAGGCCGGCGCACACAAGGCGGCTTGGTAGCTTGCTCATCCGTTCCTCCCTCTTCGATGCTCCAGGGAGGCCATGGTATCAGTTCAGCTGGCCTCGACCAGCCAAAACGCCGGCCGATGGCGGGACGAGCGTCAAACAGTCTAGATAGAGACCGATCCTACCGCTGGCGGGCTGGTGTTTAAACCGGTAGGGGTTCACGCTTGGTCGAGGAGCTCGGCGTAGGTTGTGAGCTCTGCAGTCGTCGACCCGAGGACGCGGATATCATCTTGACGGAAACCCCCCAACCCAGATTGGGCTCGACCACGCGACTGCGTCGTTGGCCTGGCGAACGCGAACATAGTAATAGTCGCCCTGATTTGGGGCAAGCTCGTCGGTATGGCTGAACGAGATATCCCGTTCGCCGTCCGTGACGATATGCCGCAAGGTGAGGCCGTCGTCCGGGTAGTCGACGGCTGGGACCGCCAGCTCCAGCCGCCCAGCGGCCATTTCAGCCAGCCGTAGTCGCACATCCGCGGCAGGAATCGTCGGATGTAGGCGATAGAACGGAGGGGCTGAACCGGTTTCGGCTGCTTCGTCGAGGTTCAGGACGATCGCGGCATCGGGCGAGACGTTCGACAGCCTCAACCGCAACGAACTCGTGTCGCCGCGAGTATGGGTGGCAAAGCGTGCCATATTGCCGTCCTGTTCCAGACCTTGGGTGGTTGGATTGAAGAAGTCCGTGCCCTCGACAGCGTCGAGCGTTGCGCCCTCGACGGACAGCATGCCGCGCCAGTGACGCCACCCGCGAGGCGCGTCGCCCCGATTGACGGGTGCTTCCGTAGAGTGAAACGACAGCAGGAGCTCCTGGTGGGATGTGTTGACGGCGCTCGCGGTCAAGTAGTCCCGTTCCCAGATCGGCGTGTCGTTCTTGTAGAGGGCGATGGAGGCGATAGGCGCGGTTCCAATCACCCGCCCCGTAACCCGCCGCGTCCGGTCGTACTCGGCACGTTGTCCCATCCCCGTGCCGTTGAGCCGGACATCCAAGATCAGTCGGTCGCCGGTCGTGGCATAGGTGCGACGGGTCTTCATCGCATCGAAGAGAGCGTCCCGAGAATGCTCTGGAGCGAGCACGGCGCCCAGGCCTCCCCGCTGGGCGAGCGAGTTCCGATTGGGCGCGGAGTAGCCGGGGTGGGAGAGGTGGTCGTCCGAGGCCGCCACGAAACCCACTTGGTGTCCGTTAGACAAGTAAGCCCGCATGAACCACTCGAACGACCCGTGCATCGACATGACCTCGATCAACGGCTCGAGCAAGGGATCCGATTGTCGCGCGTTTCCGGGGTTGTGGGCATGCGGGATGACAAGCACTTCATCGGGGTCGTAGATCTCACGCAGACCCTGATACAGATCCGATAGGACCGGATGGTCGAGCGACGACACGAGCTGGTGTTGACCCGGCGAACGGAACAAGACGTTGTGATGACCACCAAAACGGGTATGGCGGGTCCACTCCCATCCGAGAAAAGGCGTGAACCGCCCAGGCTCGTCATACCTGAGGCTGGCGTCTTCCGTCTGTCTCCACTCGTCGGCATCAAGCCACACGTCGTGCTCAGAATGCGTAACGAAGTCTAGCCGCGCGTCATCCCGGGCGAATCGCATGAAGAAGTCGAGGCTGCCAATGCCTTCCGCGTAGCCCGTGTGCCCGTGGGTATCTCCCCAGTAGATTCGGTGGTCGGGGTCGTCGGTCACCAGGATCGGGTTCGCATTACCCTCGATGGTCCCGTTCTCAGAACGAAACGTCACCCAATACACCCCTTCCTCGGGCAATGTCATATTGAGGATGGTTATCGCTCCCTGGTCGGCCGCCGTAGTTGCCAGAACCGCACCATTGACGAGAACCTCAAAGGCCGGAATGGGCCCTGTGGCCCGGTTGAAGAATCGGTCTTCGGCACGTACTGACAGCTCGAATATCTCGTTCGGTTCTACGACCGAGGGCGCGAAGCCGTGCACGCCTGCCACTGTTGTTCCGTTGATGACAAACGGTTGGAGCGGGAGAGGCCTCCATTCACGCGAGCCGTCCAGATCGACGTAAAGGGGCAACGGCATGCGCGCACTGGACGTGCTGGGGAGCAGGAGGCCCGCTCCACCACCTGTGGTGTCACCATAGGTGACGGTGACGGTTTCCCCAGGATCGAGGCGGCCGTCGGCGACGGTGAAGGTGAGGGCTGGCTGTGGCGCTCGGAAGCCCCCATGCGGACCCGAGGCCATGATGCTGTCAACAACCAGACGTGCGTCGGGATCCGTCGTGGACACGGTGATATAGCCGTCGGCGGTGGGTTCATCTGTTTGAAAGCGGCCAAAGTTGGCGTTGAAGTGGCGCGCCACCCACACGCCCCCACCGGGTTCTACGCCGTGCGTGCCCACCGTCCAGGTTTGACGAATGGTGGCATACGAGCGGGCCTCGAACGGCCCCAGCGACGCGGCGGTCAGTTTGCCCAGAGCGCCCTCTTCGTCACGCAGGGAGAACTCCCGGACCAGACGGTCCACAATGGCTCCCTGTCGACGCGCAACCGGCCCAGCTGAGGGCAGTGTGGCCTGTAGCCGCACCCGCGGTCCTTCGAGGCCGACCTCGTATCCTGCCAGTGCATAAGCATCTACCCAATCGGCCAGCAGCGACGCGCGAGAAGCGATCGTCCTCTCGTCGGTGGCCGTCCATGCCACATCCCGTTTGAGGGCTTCCACCGCCTGTCGAAGCTCCGGCGTGAGATAGTCATTCTGGCGCAGGGTGGCCGTCTCGTGGGTCGTCGCCACAAGCACCACACCGACCATCACGAGCGAGCCGAAGTTGAGAGCAACGCGCTTTTGATTCAGCGTCCACATGAGCTTCAATGTATTCCTTGCCGTCATGTATAGAGTGTACTTAGACGGCGATTGCCAGTCATCTACCGCGCCACTGCCCACGACACACCAGGCGTCGCAGAGGGTACTTAATAAGGCACCGCGCACCCGCATGACCGTAACTCGCCACATTGCACCGTTGCCCGGCAGCGAAGCTTGCCAAGCGGTGGTTTGACAGCTTAGCGGACGGGCGCCCGTGGACAGAGCGGACCCCAATGGATTCCAACTACTGTAATTTCAAGGGAACAGACGAAGCTGGACGTATGCGGACGGGTCACTGTCGAACTGGGGAGGGGTCGCTGGTTCAAATCCAGTCATCCCGACCAATAAAAACGGGCCTAATCGACGAAGTCGGTTGAGCCATTTTGGTTTTAGGGTGCAAATAGTGTGCATGATCCTCGGGTAATCATCCCGACCCGAGGCAATGGGTCGGGTAGGGCCGACGTAGCTACGACGAGATGTATCACGCGCACGTGCGATACATTGAGGACAAAGACTACGAGGACGCGGTCATCGAGCATCTGTCGTGACGAACGACTAACTAGTGCGCCTCGGGTGGAGCGGAAACTTACCACCCGCACCTGTGTCACGGGTGTGAATTCAGCTCTATGGTTCCTGGGGGCGCCACCAGATAGATTAAGATTGAAGACGGAGGGTTATAGAGATGAGGGATCGACGGCTTCTCGGGGGGATGATCGGGTTGGTGGTCGTGGGGCTTGCTGGTGTCGCGGCTGCGGGGCAAGAGCGTTCCTCGGTGTCTGGCGCTTCGACCGAACTGAACGGACGTCTGGACGCGGTGGAAGCTGCTCCCGCCCCGCAGACGGCTTGGGGGCATCCCGACCTCCGGGGTGTGTGGAACAACTCGACGACGACGCCATACGAACGTCTGACCGATGAAGAACGAGCTCAGGGTCGCGCGGCGCAGGCGGCTGTGCGGGCCGCGACCGATGGCACCGGCGCCGGGTGGCTCGAACAAGCCGGAGCGCTCAAGCGGGCGGCGCTCATCATCGACCCGCCAGATGGTCGGATCCCAACTTTGCACCCAGATGCTGTCCAGCGTCTTGTCGCGCGTGAGAACGCCCGGTCTGGCCGGGGCGAAGGCGATTCATGGCTCGATCGTAACAGCTGGGAACGGTGTATCTCTAGAACGCTGCCGATCGCGATGGTCCCCAATATCTATAACGCCAATTATCAGATCTTCCAGACCCCGGATCACGTCGTCATTGTTATGGAGATGATCCACGAGACACGGATCATTCCGCTCGACGGACCAGATCACGTGCCCGATGCCATCCGTCAGTGGCTTGGCGACAGCCGGGGCTGGTGGGAGGGCGACACCCTCGTGGTCGAGACGACGCGTTTTCACAATCGCTTAGACGGGGGAGACTATCAGCCGTCACACATTATTCAGACCGGGCACCGGGGGCCGGGCGGCACGCTTCGCCTGGTTGAGCGGTTCCATATGGTCGATTCGAACACGATCGACTATCAGTTCACCGTGGAGGATCTGAAGACCTACACCGAGCCCTTCACCGTGTCGATTCCGATGACTCGACGTGACACGTCCGATCCGTTAAATCATCTCTTTGAGTATGCCTGTCACGAAGGCAACTACGGGATGGTGAACCTGCTCACCGGTGCACGGGCCGACGAACAGCTGGCATTAGACGCGGCCGCTCTAGTATCGCAACAGCGGATCGACGCCGGGCATCCAGGAATTCGGGAGCCGGCGGTGCCTATCGTGCCCGTCGTCAGCCGGTAGTGGTCGCGAGGACAATGGCGATTGCAAACCGTTCGTTTTGCTAATGATACGGGTATGATCTCACGGCGGCGCCTCTGGAGTGAAGCCTCCTAGCCAGACGCGGCCAATAAGCCTGGTTGCCTCGAGTTGCGGCAAATGACTGCTAGAGCGATTCTGGTTACGTGAAAGGTTCGCATCCAAAGTACAACCCTCGATGAGGTGACAGTCCGCGGGGACGCTGGTTCAAATCCAGTCATCCCTAACAATGAATACAGGGTTGGATCGAGTGTCTCGGCTCGACCCCTTTTCTTGTTTGGGCGCTTTGTTCAAATAATGTTCCAACGTTCGTGGAACACTCAGTACTTGATGTGGCGTCTTTGGGACACCTCTTCTGCGTCTGGTCGGTTTGTGCCAAACTTGGCCAAATAAGCTATCGACTTGCCCCAGGCAGGTTCTTTCTGAGTATGGTGGCCCGTTTAATCTAGCAAGGGAGATGTCACGATGCAGTTTGCCGTCATTTACTATGGGACAGATGCAACTGAAGATTCGGAGAAGCGAGGTCTGAATCTATTCAAGAACTGGGTGCCGCCCGCAGGCTTCAAGTTTAAGTCTCACCATGCATTCGCGGACCGCTCAGGCGGTGTAGCAATTGTTGATGTTGACTCACCAGAAACTTTAATGGAAGCGTTGACTCCGTTTCAGGCTTACAACGACTTCACCGTGAGACCAATCGTCGACATCGAAGCGGCTGTGCCTATCTTCGACAAGGCGATAGCGTTTCGGGATTCGGTGAGTTGAAGTAGGGGTTCAAAACGAAATTGAGTGGGAGAGGACAAGGGCCGCAGAAGTCTGGCACTTTGTGGCACATTTCGCAGATGGCCAGCCCGACCCGGTATGCCTGCTAGACCGGCGCTGACGGGTCGTTGCCGCCGGTTCGACTTGACAGCGCCTGGCGCTGTGGGGAACTCTCGTAGTGAATTTGAACTGCGCGTCAAGGAGGAACACGATGCGCGGTAGCACCGCTGACCTGCTGGCGACGGACCCCGAATTACGTCCGGGTGAACCGTGAACGGCTACCGAACAACTTTGAGGAGGTAACTGATGGATCGTTTTATCCCATGCGGCTTGGTGCTGGTCCTGCTGGCCGGGGCTCCCGCTCTCGCTCAGGAGGGTGGCTCGACCATCATCCCCAAGCGGGAGGTGAACGAAGTGCTATTGCGGGGGCTGGACAATCTGGCCAGCGGTGGGTCCGTCAGCGATATCGTGGTCAGGCACTTGGACGTGGGCGACGAGAATATGGGTGTCTCGGTGGTGCAGCGGAGCAAGGTGGAGGTACGGGACAACATCACCGGTATTGCTCATCCGGACCTGGACGAGATCTACTACATCGTCTCCGGTACCGGCACCATGGTCACCGGCGGTGAATTCGTCGACAAGCAGTCCAACGTCAGTCGCCTGCTGGGCCCGATGGATCGGGGAGAATTCCGTGGGGGTGTGCTGCAGTTTGTCGAACCAGGGGACATCGCCATCATCCCCAAGGGCATGCCCCACGGCTGGCACAAGATCGATACCGATGCCATCAGCTACATCATCTTTCGCGGAGACCCCAACAAAGTGATGGACGTCAAGGTCCACTAGCGACGTGACGTCAGACGGCCATCGCCGAGCCACCTCACGACATCTCCGTGTTCGGCACGATGATCAACCAAGGGGACCGATATGGACCCGATCCGACGCAAGATGCTCAAAGCTGGTGCAATGGCGACGGCGATGGCGGCAACGCCCCGCGTGTTTACGCAACAGGCTGGACAGGGAGGCGATGGCATGTCCGTATACGAAAGAGGGCCCGTTCGTATCACCTACGAGGAATCCGGTTCGGGCTTTCCGTTGTTGCTCATCGCCGGCGGGGGATTGAACTCGACGATGTCCCGCCTGATTACCAGCCCTTTCAACCCGATCGCCGAATTTAACGACGAGTACCGCTGCATCTACGCGGACCTGCGCAACGCGAATGACGGCGAGTCGTCCGGCCCGCTCGAGATCGACCGGCCGTGGGATTCGTATGCCGATGACCATCTCGGCCTGATGGATCATCTGGGCGTGGACAAGTTCATGGTGCTGGGCTTTTGCATCGCCGGTCCCTTCATCTGGAACCTTTTGGAGCGGGCACCGGATCGTGTCGTCGCCGCCGTGCCGGCGCAGCCGGTCGGATTCGACCCGGATATGCCAGACGTGATGTACGACCTCAGCTTGCGCGGGTGGGCTCAGACGTTGGTCGAGCGCCGGCCGGAGATCACGATGGAGATGGCCGATCAGTTTCTGACCAAGATGTTCCGCACTGACGCCGACTTCGTGTTCACCGTGACCCGAGATTTCGTGCGCACCTGTCAGACGCCCGTGCTGACCCTGCCGGATGATTCGGCGGCCCACTTCTATGGTGCCGCCATGGAAGCCGCAATGCTTGCGCCGAAGGCCGAACTGAGCATGTTCCCGTGGAAGGTGCCGACCGAGCTGATTCCGTTGGCGGTGCGTCAGGTACGCTCATTCCTCCGGGCGCATCGGCCTGCTACGTAAGCGGTGTTACGGGCTTATTTGGCCACGACCACCATGGCCACCGAAACACTCTGCCCCTCAAACGTCACGGTGATGGTGGTCGTTCCGGCCGCCAATCGCCACCAGTGGCACCGGTGCACTCCGCAGTTATCGTGACGTCGTCTTGATGTCAGCACCCGAAAAATGCAGAGTCCCAACTATACTGAACCTGGGCAGGCGCTTGACGGAACTGGCCGCGAAGGCAAACATGGACGAACAAAAACAACACTGTGGGTAAACTGTCGCCCGAGGAGCTAAGCCTGGCCAGACTGCTCGGCCGAACTGGCGACACTAGAGGGAGGATGCAATGAACAGAAAGCCTGCGTTAACGCTCGCCGCTGTCGGGCTCTCAACCGCTCTTGGGGTGCCGCCGACGTTCGGCCAGCATGCGGCCCCAGGTAACATGAATGTCCTGATTGTCTGCGGGGACGAAAACGGCACCTACGCCAAATGCACAAGCCTTGACGACCGCTCGCTCGAGCTCCATCTGCGTCTCGATTTGGGACACCATGTAACCATGATGCCTGATGACACCGAGGAGGCAGAAATGCAGGCGGCGGCCGACGCGGCGGACTTGCTAATCATCCCAGAGTCGGTGAGCTCTACCGGGGTCGGCACGAAACTAACTGCAACATCGACGCCGATCATCAACATGGAGGCGTTCCTGCAGGATGAGTTTCAATTCGTGGACCCGGACAGTCAAAGTGTCGATCCTGGCTCGCCAGAGGGAGGTGCCGGAGGCACCGTTGAAGACCCGACCGGCGAGGTTGACGTCGGCCACTTTGGGTCCATCCCTGGGGAGACCGATATCGTTATCGTGGACCCTTCACACCGGCTGGCGGCAGGACTGTCTGGGCGGGTGACCGTCTACACCATCCCAGCGGAGATCAACTGGGCCGTGAATGAGGTGTTGGCACCAGGGGTTCAGTCTGTGGCTGCCCTTCCGGACTACCCTGAAGCGCAGTCGATCTACTTCATTCTCCCAGGCGATGCGCTCTTCGACGGCTCGCCCTCGCCAAACCTGCGTATCTCGCTCTTCACCGAGAACAACAACGACCTTGGTACGTATCATCGGATGACGGAAGAAGGCCATCGGCTCTACGACGCGGCGCTTAACTGGGCGTTGACATACAGTTCTGGGATGTAGCACGCAGCAAAGGGGAGCGTCGGCCACAGTGTCTGTGACGCTGACGACATCGAGAGGAGAGAATCATGCGGATACTACGAAGATGCCTGATTCGGAGCCGTCCATTGGCGGGTCGAACCCAGCGTGTCGCTGGCGCTTTATTTGTGGCGTTCGCCGTCGTATCCTTCGCCGGGGTGGCGACCGTGTCGGCGAAGGACTGGCCGCAGTGGCGGGGCACCGAGCGGCTTGGTCTGTGGACCGAGACCGGCATCCTTGAGACGTTCCCGGACGAGGGGCTCACCGTGACGTGGCGGGTACCGGTCAACGGCGGGTACTCCGGTCCCGCGGTCGCTGATGGCCGCGTGTTCGTACTGGACTACCGAGAAACCGAGGCTAGGGTGATGAACGGGACCGAGCGACTGATCGCATTGAGTGAGGAGACCGGGCAAGTGCTCTGGAGCTACGAGTGGGCCACGACCTACCGGATGCTGATGTTCACCTATGCGACTGGGCCCCGCGCCACGCCGACGGTGGACGGGAACAGGGTGTACGTCACCGGCTCTACCGGGCGGATCTTCTGCCTCGACGTCGCGACCGGCGACGTCATCTGGGACAAGGATACGGTCGCCGAGTACGGTACGAACATCCCGGTCTGGGGCACCTCGAGCGCACCGCTGATCGATGGTGACCGCGTGATTTTTCTCGTCGGCGGCGAGCCTGACGCCCTGGTGATGGCGTTCGACAAGCATACCGGTGAGGAGGTCTGGCGAGCGCTCGAGAGTAGGACGGAAATGGGCTACACGCAGCCGCTCATTGTAGAGGAGGGCGGGGCGCGGCAGTTGATCGTCTGGCACCCACGCGGGCTCTCCTCGCTCAAACCCGAGACGGGCGAGTTGTACTGGGAAGAGGTATTCCCGGGACGTGCAAATATGACGGTGGCCGACGCGGTCAAGAGCGGCCCGTATCTGTTCGTGTCAGGGTTCTATAGCGGGTCGCTGATGATGCGCCTGGATCGCGATCGCCCTGCCGCCACCGCGATCTGGAAGGGAGAGAACAACCGGGTGCTGGAAAACGGTATCGAGGTAGCCGAGACCTCAGGGCTGCACTCGGTGATGACGACACCGCTCATCGTCGGCGATTACATCTACGGCATCGGTAGTCACGGCCAGGTACGAGGTCTGCTGGCAGAGACGGGTGAACGGGTCTGGGAGGCCGAAGGGCTGACGACCCGGAACCGGTGGGGCTCGGCGTACTTTGTCCAGCATGAGGATCGCTACTTCGTCTACAACGAGAACGGCGACCTCATCATCGTGCGGTTCGGCCCTGACGGGTACGTGGAGCTAGACCGAACCCATCTGCTGAACCCAACCTCGCGGTCCGGCTACGGCGGCGCTAGGCCCGGGTCCCGGGGACGGGCCAGTCACGGTCAGAGTGACCGCCTGGTGGTCTGGTCGCACCCGGCGTTCGCCAATCGCCACGTCGTGCTCCGCAACGACGAGGAGATCATCCGGGTGTCCATGGACGCGAACGACTACTAGTGAACGGTCACCGCAGAGTCGGGTGTGGACCGCGGACAGCCTTTCGTAGGGGGCAGTTTACCCATGTGAGCGCGAAGCCGATATTGCAGTCTCTGACTCTGGGGCACTTGGGTGGGCTCGCGACTAAGATAGATTCTGGCATGTACTTGTTTTTTGACACGGAAACGACGGGTCTTCCGTTGAACTGGAATGCTCCCGTCAGCGACCTAGACAATTGGCCGAGACTTGTGGAGCTTGCGTGGCTGTTATACGACGAGGAAGGCGCCGCGGTCGAGAGCCGGAGCGAAATCGTGAAACCGAATGGATTCGAGATACCGGCCGAGGCCGAGGCTGTGCATGGCATCAACACGGCTCGGGCCCTCACAGAGGGTGTAGCACTGGAGCCGCTCCTTGACGATTTCGCGCGTGTGGTTGATACATCACGTGTCTTGATTGCCCACAATATGAGCTTCGACGAGAGAATCATGGAGGCCGAACTGCTGCGAACCGGCGTACGGAGTAACTTCGACAAGCGTGAACGGTTCTGTACGATGAAGACATCCACTGACCTATGTGCTATTCCAAGCCGCTATGGGTTCAAGTGGCCGAAGTTGTCCGAATTGCACCAAAGACTATTTGGGACAATCCCCGACGGTGCTCACGCAGCGGGCTCTGACGCCGAAGTGTGCGCCAGATGCTTCTTCGAAATGAAACGCCTCGGTCTTGTTTCGCTGCCTTGACGGACCCCCGTGACCGTCAGCCTAGGTATTGAGCCCTGGCAGACAGCTGTAGGACGGCCGTCTGCGAGGACACGACGAAGTGCGACCGTATTGAGCCACAGGCTTGTGGCCGTAACGATCCAGTCTTGATCTGTCGAGAATTCAGCGAGGCGACCCGCACCTATTCCATTATCAAGCGCACAAGGGTTCATGCTGTTTGGGCTCCGATCGATGTAACCATGTTCCTCGGTGTGATGTTCGGATGCCATCGCAATGTGATGGCACGGGTTCTCGGGGGAAGTCGTGCGTATTGTTCTTGGGTCCTGGCTTATTCTTTTTGTCGTTATGTTGTCGCCGTGGGCATCATCGGCCCAGATTGATGGAGAACGTTTTAGGCACGGTCGCGTCACTGCCAACGGCATTGAGATTCACTTTGTTGAGCAGGGCGAAGGTCCGCTTGTCTTGTTCTTGCATGGCTTTCCCGAGTCTTGGTATTCATGGCGGCATCAGATGCCGGTAGTTGCTGCCGCAGACTATCGTGCGGTCGCGCTCGATATGCGCGGCTATGGCCAGAGTAGCAAGCCCGAAGCGATTGCGTCGTATTCCATCTCGCATCTGGTCGGCGATGTGATTGGTACGGTTACGGCGCTGGGCTACGACCAGGCTGTGATTGTTGGACACGATTGGGGTGGCCCGGTTGCATGGTATTCCGTTCTGATGCGACCGCACGTCGTACGAGCCGTTGCGGTGCTGAGCGTACCGTTCAATCCGCCTACGAGTCTGCCGGAGAGCGTGACGCTTAATGATGTCATGAGGGCCAACGCTGCTGGCCGTAATTACTATCGTTTGTATTTTCAAGAGCCAGGTGCTGCTGAAGCCGAATTAGAGGCCGATGTTCGGCATAGTACACTTGGGTTCCTTTACTCGATTTCGGGCGATATCGTCAGCGACGGAATTCACTCGCAAGGTTGGGATGGTTATTTTCCAAGGAACGAATCACTGGCGGACCAACTGGTCATCCCGAGCGAACTACCGGTGTGGCTGAGTCAAACGGATTTAGAGTTCTATGTAAATGAACTTACCCGGACTGGATTTCGCGGAGGTCTGAACTGGCATCGCAACATTAGTGCTATTCCTGGGATCTTGGCTCCCTTTGTCGGCACTACGGTTGTCCAACCAGCCCTCTATCTTTACGGCGAACACGAGCTCATCGCGGGCAATACGGATGCTGCAGTCAATGCCCTGCCAAGTCTATTACCCAATTTACGCGGTGTTGTCAGATTGGAAGGTGCGGGTCACTGGCTGCAACAGGAGCGGCCTCACGAGGTAAATGAGGCGCTGCTCGAATTCTTGGCGGACCTCTAATCTAATGCTAGCAATTTTGGTGCTTTAAGGGAGCCCGGCTGGTTGGGGCGACTAGGAAGCAGCGGCACGTAGGACGTGCCCTGCCAATCGAACAACCCTCTCTGCTCGGATTCCCATTCTCCCTACGAGATTGCAGCTCCAGATCGGGGCGAACCACCGCTCAGGGGCGCACTCGCACGTACTTTCTGAGCGTTCGGTCGTTAAGATGAGGGTTCGGGACGGGCTCTCCTCCGAAAATGTTGCCTTCCCGATCGACGGCGACGAACTCCGCTCCGTTCCCCGGAAGGATGTGGGGATTCGCCCACGGAAAGCGAATGAACTCCTTCACCCAGCCTGTTTCGACTTCGCCAATGCGAATGCCCATTTCATACCCTGGGTTCTCTACGTTGTCTGACTCGGAGTCTGCGACGTAGATCCGTCCTTGGTCGTCAAAGGCGATTCCGCTCGGGCGTCCAAACTGGGTCCAGGTGGCAGAGTGGTTTCCCTCTTGGTCGAAGATCTGGATCCGACTGTTGCTGCGATCTCCCACGAACACTCGGCCGTCCGGATGAAAGGCGATGGCATGTAGGGCACGGAATTGTCCTGGGGCGTAGCCAGTTTCTCCCCAAGATATGAGGAACTCGCCACGGCTGTTGTATTTCATCACTCGGTTGTTGCCGTTTGCGTTGTGGCCGTCTGCGATGAACACGTCGCCGTTCGACGCGACCGCCACATCACTCGGGGAAGTGAAGTGGTTAGGGCCATCTCCCTCTTCTCCGGGCGTGCCAAGTGTCATGAGCACTTCGCCCGTTGGACTGAACTTGATGACGTGATGGCCCCGAGCGTCGCCCGCAGGAATGTTGTTATCGCTCACGGCGTCGGTCACCCATACGTTGCCGTTGGAGTCAACGTCAATTCCATGCGGCCAGATGAATAGTCCACTGCCGAAGGATTCGACCACGTTCCCGTCTGGATCGAACTTCAAGATGGGGTCCAGGTCTGAATCAACGCATTCCGAACCGAACTGCTCTGGCCCGGCATCGCAACGGATAACTGCCCAGATGTGGCGCCCGTCCGGGTCGATCTTGGCTTTGCCGACTGCTCCCATGACCCTTCCGTTCGGCAGCTTTGCCCACCCTTCGACGATCGCATATGGGTTCGTGGAGTTCTGCGCAGCAGTTTCCTGCGGTACCAGTGACGAGACGAGTACGAGCAGAGCGGCTACGGATATGGTTGGGTTACGAACAGACATGGGCACCTCGACGCGTTTGGAGTGGACCTACTTTCGATGTTCGCTACAGTATACCTCTCCGGTTCACCGAGCAAGGAGCCGGAGAGTGTGGGGACACAGTGAAACACTGTGATCCCGCTTTCTCGTCGTAGAAATGCCCTTCACTTGTTGGGGTAGCCGCGACAACTGATCGCACGGAAATGCCATGTCAACGGACCTTTCTCATGCTCACGCTGGGTAACCCAGATAGTGCCAAGTGGGGCGGCCCGACCATAATAAGTGCCGATGTAGGTCCGTAGCCCGCTAGAGAGAAGCCTCAAGAGTGAACCCCTTTCCTCGGACGAGGGTGAATCCCAAATCTCGGGTCATCCCGCGCCATGGCTGCCGCCACGTGTTCCATTGTTGGCTCGAATTCCTCATGCAGGGAAGCGATGTAGAGCCATTTCTTCAAAACGCTGTGTGGCACCAGTTGCGGGAACTCTTCGATGATTGCCGGCTGATATGCATATTCCGTGCAGATCAGGACGCCGTGCCACTTCCAGCGGCCAGTCTTGGTTGGTTCGACTAGCAGCATCATCTGCCGGCCGAACAGGTAGACGGCCAGTCCGCCGAACATCCTCTTGGTGAAGAAGCTGGGGTGGTCTTCGAAGACTTCAAAAATCCATTCGTTCTCGAACGGTTTCATCTCAGAACCGCGGGCTACCTGCAGAAGTCCTGCCCAAGGTTCAATCATACTACCGGCTGGAAGACTTCAGATACATACTCTCTATTGGGTGGTGACGGAGTTGCCTCATGCGACCTCTGCGCTCAAGACGATGCGAGGGACTGGACGATCCTATCGCTCGTTGCCACCGGTGACGACGATACAGGACAGTCGGGCAGTTGTGGGGGAGTGCTGTGCTCTAGAGGCAACATATACAAACCACTTGTCCCGGCCGAAGATTATCGCCGCCAAGCCGCTAGAAACTCGCTGGGCCACGGCCTAAGGCGTCCGCTGGGCACGCCAGCTGTGGGAGTTGTCGCCATTACCGGTGGTGCCGTGCATCGCAGCTTCGTCGACTTCCGCACGATGGAGGACACCATTGGCTCGGAAGGTCAGTGTAGCTCCATCGAGCCTTCCGTCGAAGATCTCTATCGTTGATCCTTGGGAGTCGATTCGTCCGAGAACTTCCTGAAAACGTTGTGTTAGATGTAGTAATCGACCGTCGTCGAGCCTCCAAGTGCCAGCCACCTTGGTCGGCACGGTCCAAATGTGGGCGGTGCAGAATCCTGGACAGGGGTCCAGTACGATCGTCTGGTCTGGGTCCCATCCTCGGGCTTCCGGATCTGTATCGGTGCCCCGCATGTCCCAAGTATTGGAGACAATTCGTGTTCCTGCTCTGAGGTCGAACAGAGTGGGTCGTAGTCGGAGGGTCAGCTCGGGTAGGAGGAACATGGAAATCACCGACGCTGAGGAAAAGTCAAATTCGAAGATGTCCGCCGTTACAAACTCAGTGAGGGGGACAACACCGGCTATCTCCGCGTTCGTCTTGGCGAGCTCAACCAAGCCAGGATCCAGCTCAACGCCGATGGCCTGGGCACCACGCTGCGCTGCCGAGATAACCACTCGACCGTCGCCCGCACCGAGGTCGATGAGGAGATCGTCTGAAGTCACTTCAGCCATGTCGAGCATGGTGTCGACCAACTCCTGCGGTGTCGGCACCCAGGGGGCGTCTTTGCCCTCTTGCCCGAGTGTGGGAGGGGGCTCCTGACTTGCGGCGAATGCTGGACAGATCCAAAGACCAAGAAGAGCCATCGTAAGCGCGGCGTAGAGTTGCCGGGGTCTGAACGATTTTGAGGCAGTCATGGTTCGAGGCGTCAGAAGCCTTTTATTCTACACTGAGCGATCGAAAGTGCGGTGACATCGGGTCTTAAAGACTCGACGGAGGGTCACTGGTTCTTTGATGGATAAGCTGGCTGAGATCCAGCCAGCTCGACTAATACATAGGTCGCTCAATTGATTGTTTCGGTTGGACCTCTTGGTAGCAGTTTAGACGTCCCAATG